>OLWE01000771.1_pt1 | contig 16388 bp, 14 predicted proteins | sample 1673591 | NCBI WGS metagenome assembly OLWE01 (sample SAMEA103958116, study PRJEB25191) | human gut metagenome | biome: human-associated habitat [ENVO:00009003]; feature: intestine environment [ENVO:2100002]; material: feces | place: Germany | collected 2013/2015 | reverse complement strand
GCCCCATATGCAGAATTTCGACGGTGTCTTTGATGCCAAAATCGATCTGATCGATAACACGATCCTGTTTTCTGCCATGGCGGAAGTCCGACCTTCAGCCGTATTGCCGCTGGCGGCGGATTTATCTGCCATCAATGCCAGTTCGCTGACCGTGAAAGCATTTCTTGATATGCAGGATGATAATCTGCCAAAGCTGGTGGTTTGCCAGTCTTTATCCGTTATGCAGGGCGTAACCTATGAGCAGTTTGCATGGTTCGTGCGTCAGAGCGAAGAGCAGATTTCGATGGTCATTCTTGAAGCTAATGCCCATCAACTGCTGTTACCGACTGACGATGAAGGGCAAAACAACGTTACCGAAAACTATTTCCTCCACTGATAACTCCTTTCGAGTACGCAGTCGCTGCCGCAGTGACTGCGTGCTGCAAAATTATCTGCTGCTTTTAACCTTTTCTTAAAGATTATTTCACTTCTCTTGTGCCGATTTGGCTTTATCACATAGAGCAAATACGCATAAAAATTTGTTAAATACCGTTTTTTAATCCGAGCTATAGTCTCAAACCCTGGCTAAAGTTATTCTTGCGATGCTTTTATATAGCGAGCAGTGCTGGCCGGGAGAGAGTTCTCTTTTCTTACACCGCGCCGATAAAAAATATGCACGTTTATTGCATATCTTTCAGTGTGACAACTTTTGTTCGTTTGTTAACGAACTTTCAGAAGGAAAGAGATATGACCGCCTTAAATAAAAAATGGCTATCGGGTCTGGTTGCGGGTGCTCTGATGGCCGTCTCTGTCGGCACGCTCGCGGCTGAACAAAAAACACTCCACATTTATAACTGGTCTGATTATATCGCCCCGGACACGGTGGCCAATTTTGAAAAAGAAACCGGTATTAAAGTCGTCTACGATGTTTTCGACTCTAACGAAGTACTGGAAGGCAAATTAATGGCGGGTAGCACCGGCTTTGACCTGGTGGTGCCGTCAGCAAGCTTTCTTGAACGCCAGTTGACTGCGGGAGTTTTCCAGCCGCTGGATAAAAGCAAATTGCCGGAGTGGAAGAATCTCGACCCGGAACTGCTGAAGTTGGTTGCCAAACACGACCCGGATAATAAATTTGCTATGCCCTATATGTGGGCGACAACCGGGATTGGCTATAACGTCGATAAAGTCAAAGCGGTACTGGGCGAAAACGCGCCCGTCGATAGCTGGGACTTGATCCTCAAACCTGAAAATCTGGAAAAACTGAAAAGCTGCGGCGTCTCTTTCCTTGATGCACCGGAAGAAGTGTTTGCTACCGTGCTGAATTATCTCGGTAAAGATCCCAACAGCACTAAAGCAGATGATTACACCGGACCGGCAACCGATCTGCTGTTAAAGCTGCGCCCGAACATTCGTTATTTCCATTCATCTCAATACATTAACGACCTGGCAAACGGCGATATTTGCGTCGCTATCGGCTGGGCAGGTGATGTCTGGCAGGCGTCAAACCGCGCGAAGGAAGCGAAGAATGGCGTAAATGTCTCGTTCTCGATTCCGAAAGAAGGGGCGATGGCGTTCTTTGATGTCTTCGCCATGCCTGCGGATGCCAAAAATAAAGACGAAGCCTATCAGTTCCTGAATTACCTGCTGCGCCCGGATGTGGTGGCGCATATTTCCGACCATGTGTTCTATGCCAACGCGAACAAAGAAGCTACGCCGCTGGTAAGCGCGGAAGTGCTTGATAATCCAGGGATTTATCCTCCGGCGGACGTTCGTGCGAAGTTGTTCACTCTGAAAGTGCAGGATCCAAAAATAGACCGTGTGCGCACCCGCGCGTGGACCAAAGTGAAGAGCGGAAAATAATCCGTAGTCGTAGATGCCGGACGGGCGCACCACACCCGCCGGCAATTCGCACCATTATGGTGCGCTTGCACACATTCAATGCCGGAGAGCAGCCGTGAATGACGCTATCCCTCGCCCGCAGGCGAAAACCCGTAAGGCGCTGACGCCGCTATTAGAAATCCGCAACCTCACCAAATCCTACGATGGTCAACATGCAGTGGATGATGTCAGCCTGACCATCTACAAAGGTGAAATCTTCGCGCTGCTGGGCGCATCCGGCTGTGGCAAGTCCACGCTGCTGCGTATGCTGGCAGGTTTCGAACAACCTTCTGCCGGACAGATAATGCTTGATGGCGTCGATTTGTCACAGGTACCGCCTTACCTGCGCCCCATCAATATGATGTTTCAGTCTTACGCGCTGTTTCCGCATATGACCGTGGAACAGAATATCGCTTTTGGCCTGAAACAGGACAAATTGCCGAAAGCGGAAATTGCCAGCCGGGTCAATGAGATGCTCGGCCTGGTGCATATGCAGGAGTTCGCCAAACGCAAACCGCATCAGCTTTCCGGCGGTCAGCGACAGCGTGTGGCACTGGCCCGAAGCCTTGCCAAGCGCCCGAAACTATTACTGCTCGATGAGCCGATGGGCGCACTGGATAAAAAGCTGCGTGACCGGATGCAGCTTGAAGTGGTGGATATTCTGGAGCGCGTCGGTGTGACCTGCGTGATGGTTACTCACGATCAGGAAGAGGCGATGACCATGGCGGGGCGTATCGCCATTATGAATCGAGGGAAATTTGTCCAGATTGGCGAACCGGAAGAGATCTACGAGCATCCGACCACTCGCTACAGCGCCGAATTTATTGGCTCGGTTAATGTCTTTGAAGGTGTACTCAAAGAGCGTCAGGAAGATGGTCTGGTGCTTTATTCGCCGGGGCTGGTGCATCCACTGAAAGTCGATGCAGATGCTTCAGTGGTTGATAACGTGCCGGTACACGTAGCGCTGCGTCCGGAAAAAATCATGCTTTGCGAAGAGCCGCCCGCCAATGGTTGTAACTTCGCGGTGGGGGAGGTGATACACATTGCCTATCTCGGCGATCTTTCAGTGTATCACGTTCGTCTGAAAAGTGGGCAGATGATCAGCGCCCAGCTACAAAACGCCCATCGTCATCGTAAAGGGTTACCGACCTGGGGCGATGAAGTGCGTTTGTGCTGGGAAGTGGACAGCTGTGTGGTGCTGACGGTTTAAGGAGCAAAAATGAGTACACTTGAACCTGCTGCCCAGTCGAAACCGCCGGGCGGATTTAAGCTGTGGTTGTCGCAGCTGCAAATGAAGCATGGGCGCAAACTGGTGATTGCGCTGCCGTATATCTGGCTAATCCTGCTGTTTCTGCTGCCATTTCTGATTGTCTTTAAAATAAGCCTGGCGGAGATGGCGCGCGCCATTCCACCTTATACCGAACTGATGGAGTGGGCTGACGGGCAACTTTCCATCACTCTTAATCTCGGTAATTTCCTGCAACTGACCGACGATCCGCTCTATTTCGATGCTTATCTCCAGTCGCTACAGGTGGCGGCGATTTCGACTATTTGCTGTTTACTGATCGGCTATCCGCTGGCGTGGGCGGTGGCGCACAGTAAGCCTTCGACCCGTAATATCTTATTACTACTGGTGATCCTGCCGTCGTGGACCTCGTTTCTGATTCGCGTTTATGCCTGGATGGGAATATTAAAAAATAACGGCGTTCTGAATAATTTTCTGCTGTGGCTGGGGGTTATCGATCAACCTCTGACCATTCTGCATACCAATCTGGCTGTTTATATTGGCATTGTTTACGCCTATGTGCCGTTTATGGTGCTGCCGATTTATACCGCGTTGATTCGTATTGATTATTCGCTGGTGGAAGCGGCACTGGATCTCGGTGCAAGACCGCTGAAAACGTTCTTTACTGTGATCGTGCCGCTGACCAAAGGCGGGATTATTGCCGGATCGATGCTGGTTTTTATCCCGGCTGTGGGCGAGTTTGTGATCCCTGAACTGCTCGGTGGCCCGGACAGCATCATGATCGGGCGCGTGCTATGGCAGGAGTTCTTTAACAATCGCGACTGGCCGGTGGCCTCAGCGGTAGCGATCATCATGTTGCTGCTGCTAATTGTGCCGATAATGTGGTTCCACAAGCATCAGCAAAAAAGTGTGGGAGAACACGGATGAATAATTTACCGGTAGTTCGTTCGCCCTGGCGGATTGTGATTTTGCTGCTGGGCTTCACCTTTCTCTACGCGCCAATGCTGATGCTGGTGATCTATTCATTCAACAGCTCGAAGCTGGTGACGGTGTGGGCCGGCTGGTCAACACGCTGGTATGGTGAGTTATTGCGCGATGACGCAATGATGAGTGCGGTTGGTTTAAGCCTGACAATTGCGGCCTGTGCGGCGACGGCGGCGGCGATCCTCGGGACGATTGCGGCGGTCGTGCTGGTGCGCTTTGGCAGGTTTCGCGGATCAAATGGCTTTGCCTTTATGATCACCGCGCCGCTGGTGATGCCAGATGTCATCACGGGCTTGTCGCTATTGTTGTTATTCGTCGCGCTTGCTCATGCCATTGGCTGGCCTGCGGACCGCGGTATGCTCACCATCTGGCTGGCGCATGTCACTTTCTGTACGGCTTATGTGGCAGTCGTTATTTCGTCGCGTCTGCGGGAACTGGATAGCTCGATAGAAGAAGCAGCGATGGATCTCGGTGCGACGCCACTGAAAGTGTTTTTTGTCATTACGCTACCGATGATCATGCCCGCGATCATTTCTGGCTGGTTACTGGCTTTTACTTTGTCGCTTGATGATCTGGTGATCGCCAGCTTTGTTTCCGGGCCGGGAGCCACCACGTTACCGATGCTGGTCTTTTCCAGCGTGCGGATGGGGGTGAATCCGGAAATCAACGCCCTGGCAACATTGATCCTCTGCGCGGTCGGAATTGTCGGATTTATCGCCTGGTATCTGATGGCGCGCGCAGAAAAACAGCGGATACGCGACATCCAGCGTGCAAGACGTGGCTGAAGACACTAAAATTTGCCAACCTGGCTACATAATGCCGCGCATGTCGCGGCATTGTTTTCATGGAAGACGAAACGTTGGGATTTTTTAAGAAAACATCTTCATCTCATGCTCGCCTGAATGTGCCTGCGCTGGTGCAGGTGGCGGCGCTCGCCATTATTATGATCCGTGGCCTCGACGTGCTGATGATTTTCAATACGCTGGGCGTGCGCGGTATTGGCGAGTTCATTCATCGCAGCGTACAAACCTGGAGTCTAACGCTGGTCTTTTTAAGCAGTCTGGTGTTGGTTTTTATTGAGATCTGGTGTGCGTTTTCACTGGTGAAAGGGCGTCGCTGGGCGCGCTGGCTGTATCTGTTGACACAAATCACGGCCGCAAGTTACTTGTGGGCGGCTTCGCTGGGGTATGGTTATCCGGAGCTGTTCAGCATTCCCGGTGAATCAAAACGTGAAATCTTCCATAGCCTGATGCTGCAGAAGCTGCCGGATATGCTCATCCTGATGCTGCTGTTCGTTCCCTCGACCAGTCGGCGGTTCTTCCAGTTGCAATAATGTGTATAATCGTCGCCCCTGATGATGTGAAGGTCAATGTATGCAGTGCGCACTTTACGACGCGGGTCGCTGTCGTTCCTGTCAGTGGATAACGCAGCCGATTCCTGAGCAACTCTCCGCTAAAACCGCCGATCTTAAAAATCTGCTCGCCGATTTTCCGGTTGGGGAATGGTGTGCGCCAGTGTCAGGCCCGGAACAAGGGTTTCGTAATAAAGCCAAAATGGTGGTGAGTGGTAGCGTTGAAAAACCACTGCTCGGTATGCTGCATCGAGACGGCACACCGGAAGACCTTTGTGACTGCCCGCTTTATCCTGCCTCATTTGCGCCCGTTTTTGCGGCGCTAAAACCGTTTATCGCCCGAGCGGGGTTAACGCCCTACAACGTGGCGCGTAAGCGTGGCGAACTGAAATACATTCTGCTGACCGAAAGCCAGAGCGATGGCGGTATGATGCTGCGCTTTGTACTGCGTTCTGAAACCAAACTGGCGCAACTGCGTAAGGCGCTGCCGTGGTTACAGGAACAACTACCGCAGCTGAAAGTTATTACCGTCAATATTCAGCCGGTACATATGGCGATTATGGAAGGGGAGACGGAGATCTACCTGACGGAACAACAGTCGCTGGCGGAGCGTTTTAATGACGTACCGCTGTGGATCCGTCCGCAAAGTTTCTTCCAGACTAATCCGGCGGTCGCCAGCCAGTTGTACGCCACCGCGCGCGACTGGGTACGACAGCTGCCGGTTAAACATATGTGGGATCTGTTCTGCGGTGTGGGGGGCTTTGGTTTACACTGCGCGACGCCTGACATGCAGTTAACCGGGATCGAAATTGCGCCAGAGGCCATTGCCTGTGCAAAGCAGTCAGCCGCTGAACTGGGCTTAACGCGTTTACAATTTCAGGCGCTGGACTCCACTCAGTTTGCCACCGCCCAGGGGGAAGTGCCGGAGCTGGTGCTGGTTAACCCGCCGCGCCGCGGCATTGGTAAACCGCTATGTGATTATCTCTCAACGATGGCACCGCGTTTTATTATCTACTCCAGCTGTAACGCCCAAACCATGGCGAAAGATATCCGCGAACTGCCAGGTTACCGCATCGAACGGGTACAGCTTTTTGATATGTTCCCGCACACCGCGCACTATGAAGTGCTGACGCTGCTGGTGAAGCAATAAAAAAGCCGCAGGTGCGGCTTTCTGAATCTTACTGTGGGAACCACTGGTCATTGATTTTCTGATATGTACCGTCAGCTTTAATTGCTGCCAGCGCGTTATTCAGTTTTTCCAGCAGAGCTTTGTTATCCGGACGTACAGCGATACCCAGGCCGGTGCCGAAGTATTGCGGATCGGTCACTTTTTCAGTCGCAACGCCCAGTTGCGGGTTGGTTTTCAGCCATTCATTAACCACCGCTGTGTCACCAAATACCCCATCAATACGACCATTTTTCAGATCGATAAAGGCATTCTGATAACTGTCATAGGAGACAGTTTTCACTTCCGGGTGCTGATCCTGAATATATTTCTGGTGCGTAGTACCGTTTTCCATCCCAATACGTTTGCCTTTCAGATCGGCAAACGTTTTGTAGGTATCTTTTTTGGCAATCACGACGGCTGAGTTTTCATAGTAGGGCGTGGTAAACGATACCTGTTTGCTACGCTCCGGGGTGATATCCATACCGGAGATTACGGCGTCATATTTTCTGAATTTCAGTGACGGGATCAGGCTGTCGAACGCGTGATTAGTAAAAGTACATTCTGCCTGCATTTGTTTGCACAAGGCTTTTGCCAGATCGATATCAAAGCCGACAATCTCATTATTAGCACCTATAGATTCAAAGGGTGGATAGGTGGCTGAAACGCCAAAATTGATTTTCTCTGCGGCAGAAGCACCGAAAGTAAAGGAAGCAAGTAAAGCGGCAAGAACTAACTTTTTCATGATGGAACTCCCGTCTGTCAATCTTATGATTTTTAGCCGTGTCTGCGGCATGGGATAACAATGCCATCAAGTGAATTTATATGCAATAAATATGATTAAATAATTTACATGGAATAAAAAAAGACGGACAACTTAGTGGGTTGTCCGTCTTCATTATAAGAATTTATGCACTATGCAGGTCGGGTAAGACGTCCACGACGCATCCGGCATCAGCACGCAGCTACATTAATTCCGCCGTTCGAATGCCAGTGCTTTGCGCTCGATCAGACGCATCATCAGCGTCAGCAGGCCGTTGACGACCAGGTAAATAATCCCTGCCGCACCGAACACCATGACATCGTAGGTGCGTCCGTACAACAACTGGCTGTATCCCATCACTTCCATCAGCGTAATGGTGTAAGCCAGAGAGGTACTTTTGAACACTAGCACCACTTCGTTGGAATAAGAAGAGAGCGAGCGTTTAAAGGCATACGGCAGCAGGATCGCCAGCGTATCTTTTTTGCTCATTCCCAGGGCGCTACAGGACTGCCACTGACCTTCCGGGATCGCACGAATGGCACCGTAAAACAGCTGCGTGGTATACGCTGCACTGTTCAGCGACAACGCAATCAGCGCACATAACCACGGTTCTGACAACAGATGCCACAGTGCCGGATACTCCTGCAACGTCGGGAACTGGCCCGGCCCATAATAAATCAGGAAGATCTGCACCAGCAGCGGCGTACCGGTAAACAGCGTGATATAACCCCGCACAAGCCACACCAGTACCGGCGTTTTCAGCGTCAGGATGATGGTAAAAATCAACGCCAGAATCAGTGCCACAATCAGCGAGGCAACGGTTAGCGTCAGGCTGGTGTGCAGCCCTTTCATCAGTTCGGGTAAATACTCAAACATTAGCCAGGCCTCCGCTCAAAACGTGTCGCGCGCAGGTCAATGCGTTTGAGAATGTACTGACTGAGCAGGGTGATCACCAGGTAAATCGCCGCCGCCACAATGTACCAGGTAAACGGTTCCTGGGTACGAGTAGCAATGCTTTTGGTTTGTAGCATTAAATCATTCACACTAATCAAACTGACCAGCGCGGTATCTTTCAGCAGCACCAGCCACTGGTTACCGAGGCCAGGCAGCGCATGACGCCACATCTGCGGCATCACCAGACGGAAAAAGATAGCCGATTTCGACAGCCCCAGCGCCTGGCCGGATTCCCACTGACCCATCGGCACCGCTTTCAACGCGCCGCGCAGCGTTTGCGAGGCATAGGCGGCATACAGCAGCGACAGAGCGATGACACCACAAAGGAACGGGCTAACGTCGAAGTTCTCAATGTCCATCTGCACCGGGATCTGCACGAACCCAAGATTGATAGTGAAGCCATCCGAAAGCGTCAGCAGCAGCTGCGAGGAGCCAAAATAGATAAACAGCACCACCAGAATTTCTGGCAGGCCACGCAGAATGGTTACCAGCGCTGAACCTGCCCACGCGACAGGACGCCATTTTGCCGACTCCCATACCGCAAAGAACATCGCCAGCGCCAGCCCGACAATCAATGCACAAACGGCAAGGCCGACGGTCATCCCGGCGGCGCTTGCTAAAGGAAAAAATTCATTCATCAGGAATTACTTCTGGAACCATTTGTTGTAGATGGTTTCGTAAGTGCCATCTTTCTTCACTTTTTCCAGCGCAGTGTTGAGTTTCTGCTGCAGTTCAGTGTTGCCCTGACGTACCGCGATGCCGAGGCCAGTACCGAAATAATCTTTATCGGTCACTTTATCGCCCACTGCCGCCAGTTTCGGGTTGTCTTTCAGCCACTCGGTGACCACTGCAGTGTCACCGAATACGCTGTCGATACGACCGTTTTGCAGATCCAGTTTTGCGTTCTGGTAGCTGTCATACGGAACGGTGGTGATTTCCGGGTGCTTATCCATAATGAACTTCTGGTGTGTCGTCCCGTTCTGAACGCCGACTTTTTTGCCTTTCAGCTGATCAACACTGGTGTATTTGCCTTGCTGACCCACAAACAGGGCAGAGTTGTCATAGTACGGCGTGGTAAACAGCACCTGCTTTTCACGCTCCGGAGTGATATCCATGCCCGCCATCACTGCTTCTACGCGACGGAATTTCAGGCTTGGGATCAGGCTGTCAAACGCCTGGTTAGAGAAAGTACAGGTTGCATCAATCTCTTTACACAGCGCCTGTGCCAGGTCGACGTCAAAACCAACGATCTGGTTGTTTGCATCAATCGATTCAAACGGAGGATAGGAGGCTTCGGTAGCAAAACGAATGGTTTCGGCAGCTGTGGCGGAAAGACTAAAACCTGCAATTAACGCGGCAATCAGAACTTTTTTCATTGTTGTTATCCCGAATATTAGTGAGAGAGATAGTTTTTAAATGCTTCGGTTTGCGGCTCGGTAAAGCAGCTCGCGTCGCCTTGTTCTACGATATGACCGTTTTCCATATACACCACTCGGCTGGCGGTTTTACGCGCCACTTCAACTTCGTGGGTGACGATCACCTGGGTAATATTCGTTTCTGCCAACTCACGAATGATGCTGACGATTTGTGCCGTAATTTCCGGGTCCAGTGCGGCGGTCGGTTCATCGAACAGCAGTACCTGCGGTTCCATCATCAACGCACGGGCAATAGCAACACGCTGCTGCTGACCACCAGAAAGATGCAGCGGGTAACGATCGCTATAAGGTTTGAGACGCAGACGTTCCAGCAGTTTTTCTGCACGGGCCAGCGCCTGATCTTTGCTCAACCCCAGTACACGGCAGGGCGCTTCAATCAGGTTTTGCTGCACGGTCAGATGCGGCCACAGGTTGTATTGCTGAAACACCATGCCAACGTTACGACGCAAATCGCGAATCGCTTTGTCAGAGGGTGTTTTGGTGAAATCGAAATGGTTGCCTGCAATGTTGAGCGTACCGGAGCGCGGCATCTCAAGCAGATTGAGTACACGCAGCAGCGAGCTTTTACCCGCGCCGCTGGGGCCAAGTAACACCAGCGTTTCGCCCTGTGGGCAATCCAGCGTGATATCGAACAGCGCCTGATGCGCGCCGTAGAAGCAATTAATGCCGTTTAATTGAATACTCATTGACACTCGTATACTGGCAGTCTGATAGCTATTGAGGTCGAAGATAGTACCTTTGACAGAATAATTATGCAATATTTCTGCTTTAAAAGTTAAAAGCAAAGCGCATTATTCAATAAACATAGCACAAAATAACGGGGGCGGTGGTCGGCGAGCATAAATGTCGGCATTCCTCACGAAATGCCGGACAATTTACGGGGTTTATTGGTTGATCAAGGCTTTAGCGATTCTCGATGGACTGACGGAGCGTACCCGCTGTGGCGTGAACGCTACCGCCTAAGTAGCGCACATCGTCGATGACCCAACACTGGCCTTCCTGAATCATTAACACTTCATCCTGCCATCCTTGGTCACCCTGTTTGAGATCCACGCGCAATGGAATGTTACGGGCATCACGATTAGGGATAGTCGATGCACTGGCAACGTGGGCGCTGTCTGGCAAGGTGGTTCGACTGGAGAACGGATCGCTGCTTAACAATTCACGATGACTATTATCGCGGCTGGCATCGCTAAGTAGGGTTGCCAGTTTGTCACTCAAATAGGGGCGCAGGGCAGTAATGTCATTGCTGCGATGTTGAATGCGGTAGTCATAGAATTGTTGAGCCACGCTGTCAGGGCCACCCTGGACACAGGAACCGGTGCGGGGGCCGTTATCTTTATAAGCTGGCGTGACGGTGGTACAGGCACTCAGCAGCAGTGCACATGGAATAAGTAGAGATAGTGAACGGTAGCGCATAATCATTTCCTTATTAGCTTGCTGTCTGCGTCACACTACGACCAAACGTTATCAGATTATTTAATACATTGTTTTTAATACAATTCTGAAACAATCTGAACACCTGATTGGGTTTGAGTCCATTGCTGGCTACCCACTCAAGGTTGCTCGTAGCTGACTTACTTAAATTACCCAAACAATAGACAGTGTAAACCATTTGTGAGGTTGAGCGTGTTATATGGCTGAAATGATCATTTAAGGTAAATATGATAGTTCTGAAATGGCGGGATAAATCCTCCTGTAGAGGTTAAGAGCATCTGCAAGAAGCCAGTTTCACATTTATAACGCGTGATAAATGAACGCGGTTATTGTCTAATCATTACAGAATTTTTCACATGCAATAAGAGATCCTGCGATTAAGATGATTGCTAAAATTACATTGTATTTTTGAAAATGAGCGAAATTTGATAGTCCCAGCTTTGACTTTTGATAATATTATATATGCTACAGTTGTGGGTAAAGAATTTAAGCTAATGAGTTTGAGTGAAGAATAAATCAAACTGTATCAGTATTTCTTTAATTAATATGAGTATAAATGCGTTGTGCTTTTATAATAATAAAGCACGAGGAGTTCAGTGGAATATCTTTTCCCTTGGGTGATTTTTAATATGATAAACAATATATCTGATCAAGCATCATCATTTCCAGGCACACAACTGAATCAAAGTGATAATTTCCTCGATTCACTGAGGGAATTTTTCGCGATATTAAATTCCAGTCGTAAGGGTGAGTTGTCTACATGGGACACCATCTACTTGCATCTGATATTAGCAATAAATGCTGATAGTGATCTCATAAAAAATGATGAGTTGCTAGCGGAAAATATTCCATCAGCGAATTATCAATTTAATATATTTTTTAGTAATGCTTTCGAGATTGATGTTAAAAAATATCTTGGCAAATCAGAAGATAACGAAGTTGAAATAAAAGTGGGTAATGAAAGAATTACCATTGGAATACGTAATATATCGAATGGGAAACTTGAAAGACAAAAATTTCTTTTCCCACTGGACTATGAGAATAAATTACAACATCAATTAGACAAGTATTTTACGATTGAATCGCACCCATTATTATACAGGCATACTATGGGTAGTAAGATTGCGAATGTGATTTTTGAAAAATTATACAGTCGTATTGACTTTAACAAAGAGCAATATATATCCTTTATAAAGGATGCGTTTATTCATTTTTATGATTATAGTAGGCGATATGCAATTAGTGAGAATATCGAAAAAGACGCTGTAACAAACAATATCGCATTGATGAGCACTTTTTATGACAGTGAAAATACGTCAGGTGAGGTTTTAAATAATGATTTTACAGAAGAATCATTTGAAACTGCGTTAAATGTCGAGCATGCAATAGTGCTTGGATTTGCTGATGATAATTTTGAAACAAAACCTGTTCATTATCAGGATTTATTAACACGATTTAGTGCCTTTCAAGATACCGTGTTTAATTTGTTTCCTGAAATGCACTCTTCGCATTACAACGATATTTGTAGCGTAAGTGTGGATATGACAAAGGGAACGCAATGCATGATCCACTTGATGGTGAATGAAGAAGTTTTCATGTCGTTGCCTGTTCCAGTTGCCACGATGGTACGTGAAGATGCAACTAATTTAGTCAATCTTAAAACACTACTCAATGATGGTTGCTTTATTAAATATAGTCATTTTAATGACGTGGCATTAATAAAGCAAAACATAAGTAATCTCTATTTATCACACACTGTTGTGAATGAAAGCATATTGAAAAAATGTTGTTTTGAAAACGGCAGTTTAGGTGATGTTAAAATAACAAATAGCAATATAGTAAACAATGTATTCAAAAACGTTTCGTTTAGAACTGTTAAAATTAACAATGTGAATACTCATTCTTTAAAATTTATTAACTGCCATTTTTTCAATGTTGATATGATAAGAGTTAATTTCAGTAAATGTCTTTTTCATGACTGTAGTATGCATGGTGTCAAGATAAAACCATGGTTGCCAGTAAAATGGACAAAAGAATTAATAAATGATTATTTGTATGGCTGTTTACTATCTCTGTACTCTATCTGTGCAAGAGATATATATAATATGATCGCCGGTAATAACGTGAAGGTTGCTGCGGATGCTTTCCTTGAAATACTTTATTCTCTTAAAAATAAATATTGTATTAAACTATTAAGCGCTCAGGATCGGGCGTTTATATACGAATTTGCAAGAATGATCTTCGCTTATATTAATGACAAAAGCATTGAGATCTTATTACTTTCTTGTTTTGCGGCGGCTGACCAAAAAGCAATCCAGAGATATATACCTCAGGCGCAAGATGGGGAAGACTTTAGGAATCATTTACAATATAAGTTGACTCTTCCCACTCATTAATGTTGCTGGTACTACATAATACGACAGGTAAGCGGTGCTCCATAATAAAACTAATATCGGGTTATGCAACGGATAATTGTACAGGCTTATGTACCTGTTTTTGACACAATGAGATGATTTCCTAAACTGATCAAAACCTTCTTCCCAACATGGCATATCAGTCCGATAATGCTTTAGAGATCGAAGGCTTAACAAACAAGGAGATCGATCATGCAATTTTCTACAACCCCAACTCTGGAAGGCCAGACCATCGTCGAATATTGCGGTGTGGTGACCGGCGAAGCGATTTTAGGTGCCAATATTTTCCGTGATTTCTTTGCCGGTATCCGCGATATCGTTGGTGGACGCTCCGGTGCCTACGAAAAAGAGCTACGTAAAGCGCGGGAGATCGCCTTTGAGGAACTAGGCTCCCAGGCGCGGGCACTGGGGGCCGATGCCGTGGTTGGTATTGATATCGACTACGAAACGGTCGGGCAAAACGGCAGTATGCTGATGGTTAGCGTCAGCGGTACGGCGGTGAAAACGCGTCGATGAGAAGAGTCTTTTGGCTGGTCGCCGCCGCTCTGTTACTGGCAGGGTGTGCAGGCGAAAAAGGCATTGTCGAGAAAGAGGGATATCAGCTTGATACCCGACGCCAGGCGCAGGCGGCGTATCCTCGCATTAAAGTGCTGGTGATCCACTACACCGCAGATGATTTTGATAGCTCGCTGGCGACACTGACCGATAAGCAGGTCAGCTCGCATTATCTGGTCCCTGCGGTACCACCGCGATACAACGGTAAACCGCGCATCTGGCAACTGGTGCCGGAAGAAGAACTGGCCTGGCATGCGGGGATTAGCGCCTGGCGCGGGGCAACGCGCCTTAACGACACCTCTATTGGCATTGAGCTGGAAAACCGTGGCTGGCAGAAATCAGCCGGAGTGAAATATTTTGCCCCGTTTGAACAGGCACAGATTCAGGCGCTTATTCCGCTGGCGAAAGATATTATTGCCCGTTATCACATCAAGCCGGAAAACGTAGTGGCACATGCGGATATTGCGCCGCAGCGCAAAGACGATCCGGGGCCGTTATTCCCCTGGCAACAACTGGCGCAGCAGGGGATTGGTGCCTGGCCGGATGCGCAGCGGGTGAACTTTTACCTTGCCGGGCGCGCGCCGCACACACCGGTAGATACCGCGTCATTGCTGGAGCTTTTGGCGCGCTACGGTTATGACGTTAAACCTGATATGACACCGCGCGAGCAGCGGCGCGTGATTATGGCGTTCCAGATGCATTTCCGCCCGACGTTATACAACGGCGAAGCGGATGCAGAAACTCAGGCGATTGCCGAAGCGTTGCTGGAGAAATACGGGCAGGATTAGCGCGGCAGTTTTCCGTGGTCGCGTAGCCAGGCGGCAGTTTTCTCGATACCTTCATCCAGGGTGAGGACTGGTTGATAACCTAACTCTTCCTGCGCACGCGTAATATCCAGCGTAAAGTCAAAATTCAACTTGGAGACGCCGTAGTGGGTCAGCGGCGGCTCTTTTGCTGACTTGCGGCCTAAACGCTCCATGCTGCGGGCGATCATATCCAGCATCGGGTAGGGGACGGAACGAATACGACAGTCAATATTCAACTCGTCGATCAGCTTCTGCACGATGCTGCGCAGTGTGCGATGCTCGCCATTGGTGATGTTGTACACACGCCCGGAAGGTAGCTTATCGCAGGCTTCCTGGCTTGCCAGCCACATGGCGTGCACGGCATTTTCATAGTAGGTCATATCCACCAGCGCACTGCCGCCGTGCGGTAACAGAATGCTGCCATAGTGGTGCATCATATGCGCCAGACGGGGAATAAAGACTTTATCGTGCGGTCCGAACAGACTTTGTGGGCGCAGAATAGTAAAGCGCGTTTGTGGATTCGCCTGCGAAAGCATATTGATCACCTCTTCGCTGGCTGCTTTGCTGCGGGCAAACTCGTTGGCGAAGCGGTGAGGGCGAAAATCTTCTTTAATATCGCGATGGTGGTGATAATCGAAGTACAGGGAGGGGGAAGAGATATGAATAAAGTTACGCACACCCCAGGCGACAGCCCATTCACCCAGGCGGCGAGTGGCGCGAACGTTAGCCAGATCGAAAGCCTGTTGTGTCCCCCAGGGCGAGGTAAAGCTGGAGCAGTGCCACAGCGTATCAATGCCCGCGAGCATCACTTTAGCTTGTGATGAGACCAGCTCGGTCAGATCCGCCGGAACAAACTCTGCGCCCATTTTTTCCAGCAATTTACCCATTGCCTCGTTGCGACCGGTCGCTCGCACGCTGATGCCTTTCTGGCATAAAAACTCTACCGCGTTTCGACCTAAGCCGCTGGTGGCGCCGGTAACCAGTACCTTCATATCAATCCACTGTTGTTGAGAAAATGACGTGCGCATTCTTCCGTGATTTCCCCTATGATGCAATGGGAAACATGAAAGAATAACGTAGGTTTTGTCGATTAATCTGTGCTTTGTTCTGCCAGTCTGGCGATTTGTTTTGCCATTCCGCGAAAAATAAACAGATGCGCGGGGATCATCAATAACCAGTAAAACAGCCCCGGCATACCGTGCGGATGCCAGAATGCGCGAACATCGATAGTACGATAGTCGCCTTTATCTTCCAGGGTAAAACACAGTCGTCCCAGCCCCGGCGCTTTCATGCCAAATAACAGCGTAAGTTGTTTTTCCGGTTCAACGACAATCACTTTCCAGCTATCCACCGCATCGCCGGTCTGCAAATATTCACGCTCCGGGCGGCCTTTCGCCAGCTTATGACCGATCGCGCGGTC
>OLWE01000768.1_pt1 | contig 16409 bp, 25 predicted proteins | sample 1673591 | NCBI WGS metagenome assembly OLWE01 (sample SAMEA103958116, study PRJEB25191) | human gut metagenome | biome: human-associated habitat [ENVO:00009003]; feature: intestine environment [ENVO:2100002]; material: feces | place: Germany | collected 2013/2015 | reverse complement strand
ATTATCTCAAATACAATATACTATTAATCATATTTAACTATTTTATTTATCATATTACGAATCTTTTAGACATTTCCTCAGCAATATCATATACGACAATATGATCCTCTTCATTGTACGGCTTATTGATATTCAGCACTCCTTTTCTCACTTTAAACCTCTTATCTTTTCTGATATGATTCAACATCCCTTGTTGGAACACACAGTCCGCTTTCTCCATAGCAGCATTTTTATCAGACCATTCTTTTAGCGTATAACCTTTACTGTTCGTGCTTTTTGGAGAAAAATTCATAATACGTGCATCAATTCCGTACCAGTTTTTAACCATTCTCCTTTCAGCCTCCAATTGAAAAGCATGTTCATTTCGTATGTCACCTGATTTAAAATCTAAGATAACAATCTCTTCTTTCTCCACTTCTCTTACTTCCTTCTTCGGATCTCCTTTTTTGAACTGCCCCGTAGCCCTTTGATACACGGCTCCAAAATAACCTTCTTCTTTGTATTTGAATGTCATTTTAACCATCGCATCTATCGGCGTAGCTACCAAATAATCTTCTAATGACAATATTCTTTCAATCATCATCGGCTTAACCTTATACTCCGAACAAAACTTAGCAAACTTCATAACTCTGACAATCATATCGTCAAGATCATCTATGCTACCAAAGAATTTGTCAAGATTCTTTTTTGATATTTTAAGCTTGCCTTCTTGCACTGTCTTAACTATAAAACTTCGATTTAAGACCATATCTCTGCCCGTCAAGTACAATCCGTATAGGTAGTGCATGATCGTTCCTTTATCTGCATCATATTCTGATACTTCTTCCGGATTGCGACCAATCATCCTCATCTCCTGTCTCCATTCTTGAAGAGCCGTCTTGTCATCTACGAATCCGTCTCTGATCATGGTTGTTACCGAAGCATATATCTTGGCTGTCCCATCATCCATCTTTCTTACATAAAAACGATTACCGTCTAATGTCAATCTTACGAATTTGGGAGTCTCGATCTTCTTTAACTCATCACAGATATAAAACGGCTCTAACGTTTCCTGATTTTCTGTAAACGGATTCGAATCCTCTTCTCCAGGGTTAGAAGCGGCTCCCTCCTCCGGAGCTTCCGGTTCCTCCTTCTGGGCCTGCTCTGGCTCAGGCGCCGGCTCTTCAACTACTGGAACCTGTCCGCCTCTTTCTGCTATGTCTCTGTTCTTTATTAAAGACATAACCTCCTTCTTTAACTGCTCTGGTGTTTGGTTGGGATCTGACACCGATATCACAACATCGTTCATTCTAAACAACGTATTTCCTTCTCCTTCCACCATAGGTACAAATCCTAAATCTGTCAATATTTTTATTTTTTCTTTCATGATCTTCCTCTAATCAATTCTTCTTTAATACAATGTAACACTGTTTCCACTTCATCTTTATCTCTATCTTTCACTGCGATAGCTATATCCTTACCATAACTCTCTCTTCGTATGTGAGCATAAAAGATAGTTTCATCGTCAGCTTCTATTCTTATTTTATAAAGTTTTCTCATATCTGTCAATTATTTCAATAATTAATCTACCTCTTTCTTTAATCATTCCCCTGCTTTCCATATCCAGTACCTTCTTTACCGCATACTTCCACACAAAAGGAAATTCTGTTTCAAGTTTATCAAATTCCATCCGGTCAAGATACATGTCGAATACCGTATGCTCCGATTCATGAAGGAAAACTATATTATCTCTGCAAGTGGCAACCGACTTATATAACCTTTTCGGAAGTATGTGACAGACGTTACATACTGTAGGAAAATGAATAGCCTTACCGGTCATAGACATTCGAATAGTACTCAACTCCTCCAACATAAGACGAAAAAACCCGGATAAATCCGGGTTCTCTAACTTTTTCTTCTTGCTGCTGTTTTTAATGGATGTAATTCTGTCTTTTTTCTTCGGAGTCAACTCTTTGCTCCTGCAAGCCTGGCATAAGCCATGACTTCTTATCATTACTTTTCGTCCGCATTTTTCGCAGACGTATAATTTCTTTTCCACTTTTTGTATTTCAATACAAGCGATGTTATGAAAAATGCTAAATTCAATAAAACTTATTAAATTTCTTTATAAGTTTCAAAATGTACTTCTTAGCAAAATACATTCGTAATCCTTACCGGGTTAAACAATAACCCTCTATCGATTATCCTACGAATTGATTCACAGGAATCACCGACTACTTTTCTCATAATGTTTAATGCTCCATTTACGTCTGCATTTATGAGTTTTCCTACCGAGGATTGAAACAATCCTCGGTTCTTCCTTTTTCCTAAATAGCTATCATGTTTTCCTATCTTCTCAAATGCAAGAAAATCATATAGTTGAAAAGGATAACGCCGTTAAAGACAACGTATATGGTAAGTTCATTAACCATCTTGGTACCTCTTCTGTCTTAATCACTATCAGCAAAGTAGCACTTGCCACTACCAATAATACAATTGCTATCGCAAGTGCTACACGGGAAACAACATCACTCATCAGTTTTCTTTTCTCCCAATTTTTCTACGCCTTTTTGCAGATCGTATTTAAACACTTCAATGATTTTCGTTTCCACAATAGACTCGCAATTCCAGTCTCCTAACGTACCCTGCATACCTTTAGTCAACACAGCTTCGGCATCCTTAGGATTGCCGGCCTGGATATACATATAGCATGGAGTTTTCTTTTCTTTACCTTTCTTTTCATCCAGTGTAATGTAATTTACCTTACACTTATACCAGTACTCAGCTTCTCCGTTGAAGAAGATTTCCGACACTTTAATAGGATTAATTTTTACAACCTCGAAAGAATTGTACAAATCCTTGAAGATCTCCAACGATCTTGATTCTGCCTCTGTATAAGACAAGGCATCCACTAAATACTTTTCAGTTACTTTCTTTTTTTTGCCGTTCTCGATATTATCAATCTCGGCTTTTACCGTAATTTCAAACCAGCGATTCATTGTATTAATATTTAATTAGTTGATTTCTTTCCTTTCTCTATACTGTTTTTAAATCTTTCAGAACACCACTGCAAAACATCCATCATCATCATCTCATTATTAGATAAGATGCCTTTTATAATTAATGCCAATTGATGTTGTGACATTCTTAGGCTCATGTCAAATCTTCTTTCCTCTTCATTTACTATCGTAGCTACGAAATACTTACACCCCTCTAAGTGCGTTAGGGCTTCAATCATAGCTTCTTTTATCTCTTTTTCTTCCATTCTGTTTTTTTTCGGACAAAGATATGTCTTTTGTTGCTTAATAAGAAACAAAATGATTTAATGTAAATTAATTTTCTTCCGGGTCAACACCGATAGACATATTGTATCTTTTCCTGATAAAGACTTCTGTTTCTTCATTAAACGGGTAGGCTTCTTTCAAGAAAGCCATAGCCCGCTCCGCATCTTTATCTGCTATCTCAACATATCTCTCGAAAGTCATGCAAAGGTCGATGTTGTACGCACGCTCCCGTTTTATCTTGTCCACGTATTTCAATACCCTGTCTTTAATTTCATTGGCTTTTTTCACAGTATCATTGAAGGAATTTATACTTTTCAATTCTGGATCTTTGTTTTCCTTGTTTACCTTATCAAACTCTTCCTTACTATATCCAGCTTCTCCTGCAATGGCCGGGCAAACACTTTCCCCTATGATCCAAAACTGTTCATACGATCCTGTCAGAAACCTTGATTCTATTTTAAATGCATTATATTTAACAAGCAAATTAGCCACCTCAGTTGCACCTTCTATGGTTCTAAAACCGATGCCGACATCTTTTAACATAAATACTGGAACTCCAGTTCTTGGATACACGACTTCTTTTTCGTTCTTTATATTCCAATTTTTAGCTTCAATTGGAATACCCTTACCAGCAAGCTCTTTGTCTATATACAGACTTATCTCTTCGTCTGTCAATGCCACAATTTCATCTCTGCTTAAATCAAAAACTGTTTTCATTTCTTTTTATTTATTAAATTAAACAATCTACCTCTTTGTTCAGGCTCCGTATATTCCACCCATATATCGGCTGCCACATTTCTAAGAAATTCCATAAAGTCTTGATGATCCCTGTATTCAACAGAGTCAACTTTTCTCACAAAACTTAGAATTTCCTTTAACATCTTATTGTTTTCTTCAAGAAGTTCTCTGTCAGTCATAACCTTTCATATTTTCTTCTTTTCGCTTTCCATATCGTTTATCTTGTTTTAAGGTAATAAATCTTTGATGTATGCCCAACGCAAAATCTTGTTGTAATGGCAAGATTTTATCCATTCATATTCAGAACGCCAATCAATACAAATGCAGACATTTCCGTCTATATCCATGTGTTCAACCAAACAATCCTTTCCTGGTTCAGCTATGTCACTCGGTTTGTGCCATACGCTGTTAATGCGCCACTCTGCACCAGCTTTAAAAAGAGGAACAGCAAATTCTATATCTTGTTTCATGTCTTATTATTGTTTAATTAATTTAAATATTTTTAGTTTTGAAATTATTTAATATGCTTATCGGCTGGATTGATTATCAATCCATCGTCACATGAAGGGAATGATATGTTAGATTCTCCATTATCAAGATTAGTCAGTTTAACCGTTCCAGCATATTCATCATCCACAAAAAACAATTGACCCGAAGAAACCACAAACCTGCATTGATATGCATTCATCATTGCTCCAAGTTGTCTAATCTTAGTTTTAATCTCTAAAAGTTGAGCGTTGTTGATTATATTCTTATTCATATTTTATTAAAGTTTATCTATTATTTTGTCACCCATTTCCTGCCATTCATCACTCACGCTTATAACCAATCCTATGACAGTGAATGATAATAACAACGTAAAAATAAGTCATAACAGAAAGCAGATAAAAACACATACATACCTCATGATTTTTTAGTTGTTAGATGAAAGCAAAATCGGTTCATTTGACTCCGCAATTGCTTTTATTTGTTCTGGATTGATAAAACTCTTAACTTGTTCGCTTATATTACAAATGGACTTGATCATATCAACGAATAATTTCGAGGTACATTCGTTACACTCCACTTCCATTACCTGTTTATGTCTATTGTATGATATGCTCGTTACACAATTCAGCCAGTGCGCATAGGTTCCTTTTTCTGTATTTAACCTGCTGTATTCTACTTTTGTCTCTCCATTTCCATATTCAATTACTCTTTTTAGAAATGGTTTTGCATAAACACTAAAACCGAAAGGTTGGGCGTTTAAGGCATCTAAACGGGAAGTTCCATCCCTCCATTCTCCATTTTCATCGCCTCCTGTCCATTCCTTAGAGGGGTTAGGGACAATATTTCCGTTTTTGTCATATGAAAACGTGCAATTCGTTTCCAGTTGATACTTAATAACAGGCACTTCTTCTACTATTTTATAACTCAAACATCTCTTCAGAACTTCCCTGATTTGACTTTCCAAATCAGAAAGTGCTATACTATTGAAATATCCTTCGTTGCCTAATCTGTTTGTAGGTAATTTGATCCCATAAGAATGAATCTTGTCCACATCTTCTTTTGACAAGGTAGTGGTAAACACTCCTTCTTTGGTGACATTCACTTTAGCAGTTACAGACAAACTGTTATTAGCGTTCTTTTCCGTTATATTTAGTGTTGTTAATGCTGCCATAATCAGATCTTTTTAAAATCAATTCGAATAAATATAATACATTCCTGCTTCAGACCATTGATGATCATAATCTGCCAATAATGATCCCATTTCCATTATTAAGGAATAAACTTCTTCTTTTCTTGCTAAAAAAGATTGTTTGTCTTTTTCTTTTAATGTTTTCATGACTGTAACTTAAAAATGAATAATTAATTGATTTATAAAAAATGTGTTAAAATGACATATAAATGCCTTGATCAATTGGACACAAATGTACAAGTTTTATTAAGATACCCTTCTGTCATCTCTATGAAATTCACACAATCTAATTTGCTTAACTTGTAAATCAATGCCGGATTGTGTACTATGGCTATAATTTGTGTTTGTGGTTTATGGAATGACAATACATTATAAATTTGCATTATGTTGTCAATGTCAAGATTCCTATCTGGCTCATCCATGAGAACCGTGTATTCAAAACTGCTTTCTGTTAATGTTATGCGGTTTCTTTCATAATACTTCAACAGGTTATCAATTCTTTTAATCCAAAACGCATTTGATTTTTTCTTGTATTCTACAAGATCTTGTATTGGAAATGTATAATCCTTTTGACCGAACATTAAATTGAAAAGTGATTCCAATGATAACACCACTTTCTCTCCATAAGATCTTCGAATATTATTCACATACAAATCTAAGTTGCTGATGTTTTTCAATACGCTATCTCGATTCATCTCCGCCGATGGCAATAAACGGAATACTTTCCCTGCATAATCGGATAATATGTCAATCCCATCAAGAACCTTGTCATCATCATCAAATATAGGTGGAAAATCCAGTGCCTCGATCGGTATTTCAGAGCACATGGACTTCTCGCATAACGCATACATTGATATGATGTTAAGCAAGGTTGATTTTCCACTACCGTTTTTCCCTATAATCACATTCACTCCTGGCTTGAAAATAAATTCTCTGCCATTTTCAAATGCTTCTATATCCGAAACATATTCAAATGGAGTTTTTGTATTGTCTTTTATTTTTACTGATGTTATCATTGTAATCCTTTTTAAAAATCAATTACCGTCCGAACCATGTCTCCGATGTGCTTGTTGCCGGTGCCCGTGAGGCCACTGGAGAAGACCACGTACCACGCGACGGCCTGGCTGCTCTCAGTACTGGACCAATACCACGTCGAGGAGAGGGGAGATGCCGAAACATAAGTGAATGCTTTGTTTAGTTCGTCCATATAATGGGCCATTAAATTTAATTGACCAAGAGATGGTATATACTCGCCATCTTCCAGCAGATTTCTCAATTTTGGATTTCTGGCTACAAGGCGTTCCGTATTGCCGCGTCCGTCAATGTCAAACAGCGCATCACATTCACGTTCGTAATATGTCCTACTTCCGGATTCTTCACGGCTATCATCGTCAAGCAATTGTACGATATCATGCTCCGTCAGTGAGATTGCAAATGACATGTATCTGTGCTTCAACCCAATGTATCGTACACAATCTTTGGAGTTATCGCCGGTAAACGGCTCTGCATGTCCGTCTTTGTAGATTATATACAGTCCGTCAGCTGACTCTTTCTTATCCTCTTCGGATGGTACTCTGTTTTCACATGTACATTTCTCACTTTTGGATCTTACGATTATATTCAACTCATTTAATACATGATCCCTGATGACGCTCTCGCACGCTTTTCTTACAAAATCATGATCTCTTCTAATCCCATCCTCCAGTAGTGTACAAAGATACATCTTCCTCCTCTACGTTTACACCTTTAATAGCCTGTAGAAGTTTTTTTCTTTGTCTCCCGGCACATATTGTAACCATATCCTTTATACCGATATGAGCGCTCCCATGTACTTACTGGAAAAGGGATATTTTCGTCAATAACCAGCCTCTTCATATGAAGGTGTTCGAAGAATTTCTCATGATAGAGTAGTTTGTACTCGTATGCTACTATACTTGCAGATGAGAATGGAATATAATCATCTTCTTTTTCTTCGTATTTAGGCTCCTTATAGTAAGCCATTTTTGTCACAGTAAAGTCGAAGCTCCTGAGAATCTCTTCTGGCTTTCCGAACTCTGACTCTATGAACTCTACCCATACCTTTTCTCCCTCTTTCTGGAATGCGCATACCTTCTCATTCCTATACTTAAATTTCCATCCCTCTTTCTGATGTCTTCCATCATTGAACAAATTAACAGCTTCCTGAAAATCGCTTTCACTTTCAAAGAAAATATCAATGTCTTTTACTCTTTCTCCGGAAAGGATATTCTTAAAACATCCACCAGCTATGAACCCTTTGTGACCTTCCATATACTTGTCAAGCCATCTTATTTGCCAGAAATTATCTGGAGTATCTATTACAAAATTATTCATATCGTTTATGTTTTGCTATTACCAAGCGAGATAAAAATTCCGCTTCACAATAATACAGTGAGTATAATTGCTCAGGTCGATTCCGTTGTCCGTAAATGTATCCAGGACTCGTTTTTCCACGTATTTGAGTTTTACTGTTATCCCCTTCTTAAACACTTCTATTAACTTCTCATTGCACTCAATAGGTCCAATAAGACAGTATCTATTCGAAGGGCTGTCTGATATACAATATGTCTGACATCCTAACATGTTGCTTAAAATATCTTCATTCATGTTTTTATGATTTTAATATGATGTTTATAAACGTCGAAACTGATAGTGATTGCGCCGTATTTACATCGCTGATTTTGCTCCTTGATTTACTTGTTTTCATTTTTCTGGATTTTCAGTAGTTCCTAAAAGACATTCATTACCCTCAAAATGAATACAATAATCCCATAATATTCCATTGGAACATTCGTACTTATAAGGCAATCCATTATAATCGTCCACAATTTCCCTTGCAAACAAACTGATATTCCATTTTTTATTTCCTTCTTTTCTTACCAGCACTTTGTCAAACGGCTTAAAATCATATTTCGGCTTTTCCTCAATTCCGAAGAAACGTTTCAGATACTCCTTAGCCTTTGGATTATTGCTTGCCTTTAATGCGCTAATCATCATCTGTTTTTCCGAATCTGTTGCAAGTCTATAACGTTCTATATTGTTTTCGTTTGCAGCAATATCATCCAATATATTAAGACTTGTTCCCGCTGCAAGACTCGCATACAAAGATGTTAAATATTTCCCATTAGTATTTAAGATAAAAATATAATTTCCTTCTTCGTTGCTTAACACATCTCCATCTTTAAATGTAGTATATTCCGGGACTTCAAGAAGGAGGCGATTTTCGCTGCTAAGTGCTTTTCCTGTAGCAGAAAACCAATCTGCTGATACAGAAATAGAATGAATTACAACCAATAACGGACAAATTGACGAATTGTCTTCATATACTATTTCTGCTCTATTTCGTCCTTTCTCTGTCACAATCTGACCTACTCTTTCCCCTATGTTTATTTTTTTTGCCGTTTCTAAATCAAACGGAATTGTTACTGTTTTCTGTTCCATAATCTTATTTGTTTTTAGGTGATTATATACAACTTTACACCATCTATATAAAACAGAAGCCGGATAATGATTAACGTATATCCGGCTTCTGTTTTATATGGTTAAAATTCTTTTTCGTTACCACCTTTTTTAGAGGTGGTTTTATCAAAAAGAGGGTCGTTAGGATCTGTTTTGGGATTATAGCTAAATATACCTTTGGCTATTCTCTTCATATCTTCTTCTATGTTTGGATCTCCACATTCTCCCCTCATTATCTCGTCATACAACTTATCTTGTACTGGTAAGGCCTTATCTAACATTTCTTTGAACTTATCCCAATCGTAGTCTGAAGCCCTTCCCAATGCCTCTATTGCAGCTAAATGTTCTTTTAATTTAGGCTTTCCAAGATCCTCTGATAAGAATTGATGATCTTTTTTAGGTTTATACCCTTTCTCGTTTTTAGGGTTTCTTATTTTAAGTTCTTCAAGAACTCCCGGTCCAAGTCTTTTATAAACAATATCATTGATCCACTGACCAACAACGGCGGGCCTCTTATGTATATTTTCCCAATCCCATCCCCTCATCTTGTAAATCATTTCAAAAAAGCTATCATTAAATGTTTTCACCCATTTACTTGCTTCCTCTGTAAGGAATTGATTTAGGAATTTCTGTAGTTCGTCTTTCGCCCTATTTTTGTCTTCTTGATACCCTGTGGCTTCATCCACTAATGCTATGATACCAACTTTCGCGAGTGCTCTAACAATTATATCACATCTATTTATGACTGTTTGTTGATTGACACCTAAAGATGTTTTTTTGCTTAATGCACAATCTCTGGCATTAAGCATGATTTCGCAAATATCAGGTAATATTGTAGCTTCATAAGCCATTATTCTTCTATATCCTTTAAAACAAGGAAATGACTTATCTTTTACCGATAAATAACCATTTGGAATACAGTCGCTTATAGCTTTGGAGGATAGTATTTTTACTAATTTTGTACCCGATCTATCATTAGGATCGTCAAGTCCTAAAACGTTTTGCATTCCGGTAGTAGATAGGACTCTTCTACCATCCTCCAAAACGTAACAAGGAATTTTTAAACCATTGAGGTCTAATTCTCCTTCGTACTTGATTTTATTATCTATTTTTTCCATTGCATTAATTAATTTGTGAATACCTTAATCGTCGTTTGGTATTCTGCAAAAATACATCGAATCTTTCAGATTCCGATAGATGTTTCGTGTTATATCTGAAAGATTCGCAATCTACATATCTTTGAAGATGTTTTCTCGACACCCAGAAATGGGTTCCAGAAATCATTTTCTTCAAATGGCTCCAATATCCTTCGATTGTGTTTGTTGATCTTCTGCCTATTACATACGCTCCCTTTTTGTGATATACTTTTTGATGATCAAACTTTTCTTTGTCGATCCCGTTATACGCATACCATTCGTCAGAATATATGGTAGAATTAGGGTGAACGGTATTGTATATCAAAGGAAGTAAGGTTTTACCTTTTGTGTCTGTAACGACATAAGCGACAACAAATCCTTCTCGTTGGAGTGTCCCAAACACAGGGGTTTTATCTTTTAAAGATCTCCCCTGTGCATCTTTAACTTTATCCTTACTATGTCTGTTCTTGTTTTTGCCACCAATATAAGTTTCATCCACTTCAATCTCGCCTTTCAAACACGGCTCTTTTATTTCAATACTAAAACAATTATGAATACGTTGAAGCATAAACCAAGCCGTTTTCTGTGTTACTCCCACGATTTTAGACAACTGTAAAGATGATACTCCTCTTTTCATTTCAACAACAAAATAACAAGCCAACATCCATTTTCGTAATGAGACTTTCGAATTTTCAAAAATCGTTCCTGTACGAACATTGAAATATTTACCCGTATTTTTACACTTGTATCTATTTCCTTTGCATTTATACACCTTAGATTCCGGATCAAAAGGAGAAACAACGTGATCTCCCCACCTTTCTTTTTCAAGAAAGGCTATACACGCTTGCTCATCAGGGAACAATTTTGAAAATTCAGGAAGTGATTTAAAATCGAACATACTTCTTATCTTTATATTGGATTATAAAAATACAAAAATATATTCATATAACCAACTAAAAATCAATTAAATTCATCGAATATCTGATTTTGAATTATTTTTTTTGTTGTTAAATTTCTGATTCTTTTCTATTTTTGAGGATTGTCTAACTTAATAATACTAATATCATGGAAAATAGAGAAATAACATTTTTATCCCATTATAGATATGTGATAAATAATGAAGATAAAACAAAGCCAGTTGAATGTTTGGAATCAGGAGATAATCGTTCTGGTAAATTTTCTGCTAAAATAACTGTAAATTGTATTAATGTTAATTATCGTATAAAAATTGACTCTAATATGTCTCCTATAGATTATTATTGTAATGAAAATAAACGTATATTACATACATATATTGCTACATATAATATTCAAACTTCAAATCCATGTAATAAAGAAGAATTAAAAGGGCTTGTTACTGAATTTTTGTATCAGCATTTTATACATCAAGCTAGCTGGTTACAACTCAATAATGGTATTAATATTAAAAATCCACCTATGCTGTGTTTTTATTTGCATGTTTCTGATAAGATAAATACAGATTTCCCTTTGGATTTAGAAATCAGTTTTATCCAACAGAACTCTTATAGTTGAAATGAAATAGAAGTATCTATAATTGTTTTTCCATAGTTACTATGAAGTTCATTTGTCAATTTTACAAATTCCTCATGTTCTTCTTTAGAAAATTTTCTCTTATCATTTATATCAAAAAGTTCATTAAGTCTTTGTTCAATAATTTCTTTTCTGGATTCAATTGTTTTCATGTTTTTAATTTTAAAAGTGAATAATTAATTGATTTATAAAAAGAAAGCGGTGATAAACTAAGTTACCACCGCTTTTACTATCATATTGTTTCGTATTACTTTATTTTGTACATTGAGAAATCTTCAAAATCACCAGATATACAATCAAGTTTCAGCCAACCTTCTGACGCCTTTACATCATAAACAATAGGTGGCTCAGGGTCACTATCAAATACAATGACTAACCTCATTGTATTTTTATCAAAAGAGTATGTGAAAGGATCTGGGCTTTTCTTTTTGCCTTCATTGTAATATACAGTCATTACGCCTGTATCGTCATTATAAAATGTGAGTTCGAAAAATTCATCTGCGGGGAATTGCTCTCCCCATGAACCTATTAATATGCTGTTATTGTCATTATTCACATTATCATCGTTACACGAAAATGTGAATAAAAGTAGCAAGGTTAATAATATATGTAGTACTTGTTTCATGTTATTGTTAAAATTCATATCCTACCTTTATACTAAATCCGTTCATGTCACCACTTCCATCTCCCCATTCTTCATCAAATGATACCTTTTGTATAGAATATCCTATACCTAAATTAACAGCTTGTTTTTTAGTAGTCATAAACCGTACACCAATAAAAGGGTTACAATACAATCCACCTTTTTTTGCATGTCTTGGTGCTTCTTTAGTATTGAACTTATACCCTATTCTTAATGCAATAAAAGGTGATATTGGACCATTTAAGGCATATCCTCTCACATCAGCAAATATAGGTATGCTTACTGTTGAATAATCGGTCATATAGTGTATGCCGGTTCCACCTCCTACAAATAAATACTGATTGATTTGGCTTCCATACGTGAAATATAATTCTGGACCTTTGTATCCACCTGCCCAGTATCCAAGATCAATCATAAATCTACTCCCTGTCAAATCGTACTTTTCATTGGATATCTTAAATGGAATTTTAGATTCTTTCTCTTCTTTGGTTATTTTACTGATATCTTCCATAGGGTACACAAACGTACTACCATCAGAAGTGCGAATAGTAATTTGCTTGTCTGGTATCTGCTCGATAATAACCCCTTTTATAACACTTCCATTTTTTAAATGAATAGCTTCAACCATTTTGTTCTGTGAGTAAGCGCATACACTACCCAATAGAACAACTAACAATAATAGATACTTTTTCATATGAAATAATTTTGCTCTTTCTGCCTCCTTCGAAAGATTAACAAATAAAAAAAAGCGCGGAGACTATTGGATATTATGACATTGAGGCTCTGGACTGCCCATCAAACAATAATACACAATAGATCCACGCCTTATGCTGGTATATAGTTTGCCCTTTGTATTAAGCAAAGTGATATACAACAACACAGGCGTAGAAACATTTGCTATTATCCTGTTCGATGAAATTGTCCAGATTTCAATGCCGGATAATATCTTAACGCTTCTACGTCTTAACTCTAATACGTGAGGGCAAAGATATAGATATTTGGAAATGCAAACAACCCCATAACAACATTTTTATGAATATTGTTATGAGGTTGTAAGATGTGCTGGTCAATGATTATTTTTTAGTAGTAGTGTAAAGTTGTATATAATCACCTAATAAAATAAGATGGGCTACTTACACCCATCCCAGTTGTTTTGCTATTCTCTCCATTTCGTTATATGCTATCCTATGACATCCAGCGGTTAGCAAATCGTTTTCGTACCGATTTAGACTCCACTGGTGACCGGTGACGTCCTCCACCAGACCGTGCTGAAACTCTGCGCCCCGGTGCATTGCCGACACAGCCCGCCACAGTTTTCTGGCTTCTGCTATTCCAATCTTTATCTGTTTACTTGTCTCAATAATATTTCCTTTTATACGAATCCAGGCGTTAGGTTTTTCACCAGGAATATAGAAAGGTGTATTCAAGAAATTGATTTCTCCTGACTTCCACTCTTCCAGTTTTTCATCAAAATCCTTGTAACGGGCTTCTTCTTCCTTTCTTAATCTCTCTAATTTTATTCTTTCTCTTTCTTCCTCACCCTTTCTCCATCTTTCAGATCTTTCTGAATACTTAATCCATGTACCTTCCCCGCAAACTTCATCAACAATCACATTTACGGTCCCTAACACTTTTAATCCTTGATGATCCAATAAAATTTGAAAGATGCGTTTTAATTCATGTACGTGCTTACGCTTGATACTATCTCCGCTCTTGGATAATTCATGATTGGTTCCAAGCCAATCATTAGCACTCTTTTTAAGGATACTCTTAGCAGTCCCCATGTTAAAGAACTGAATGTAATCCATCATATCCCCAAAAGCGCCCCAAATATCTGTATAAGATAATTCTGTTTTAGCTCTTTTGTATTTTTCAATAGACTTCTTAATTGATTCCAGTTTGCTGGCAACAAACCTCATATTACCAGTATCCGATATATTATCCCCTACACTGAAAACCATTGCCCAAGTTGGTATCGCATTACGAACATAGCATTGATGTTTGCTCGTGGTAGCAGAATAATAATCTTCATTTATCAGGTATGCTTTCTTCCCTTGTTTGTTTTTTACTATTCTCCCGACTTCAAAGTGATACCCATAAGAATAAATACTTGTACCTACAAAGAAGAAATTGCTCCCTGATGCTGATTCTTCTTGTTCATGAGCCCACAAGTGAGCGACCATTGAATTGTTCATATAAATATCTTTTTAATTGTTTAACTTACCTCTACTATATAATCCTCTTTGTTCATATTTTTCAATACATTCGGTTATCATATCGCAGAACACTTGCCCTTCTTTTTCGGAACCTCTGAAGTAACCAATCATCTTCAGGATATTCCCGTTAAACTCATGGACAAACTTGTTGTAATAATGTTCTCCCATAACTTTCCCGTATTTTTCCATGAACAAATCCTTGTCCAGTGATTCATCCTTAAAGCAGCGGTTGTAATCCCATCTTACGACACGAAACAGTGTTTCGAAATTCAATCTTTCCATATCCTGTATTTTATTTAAGCTCAAACTTGATACCTTCCGGCAACTGAGAGCGGTCCACCTTGTTCACAAAATCATCAAACTCTTCCTGTGTGATTTTTTTTCCATAACTATTCCAGTTGAAAGATAAAGTATTTAAGTGAGGGTAATATATAGCATTATCAGTAGACAACCCATAATCAAACACACAGAGCATTATCTTCTTTTCTGCTTCTGCTTGTCTGATTCTCTTATCGTATCGCTCACAAATTTCAGCACGCTTTTTCAACATCTCTGCCTTATGATCCTCTTCCCTACGTTTTTCGATATTTTCTGCGGAATAATACCTGGCTTTAACGCGCTCTTCAATAAGCAAACGTTCCTCGTCCGTTAATGTCAAAGTAAACCTTTCCTTTTCCGGCGTATACGGATTAACCCACTTCTTTCCACACAATTTTTCAAGTTCCGCAATAAGCTCTTCTGATTCTCTTTTCCATCTATCCACAATTCCTAAATCGAAAAGCAGATACTTGAAATACATCTCATCGTCCACTGCTTCAGATAATTTGGAATATTCCTTGTCTGATATACGTAAATATTCAATAGCCACAGACTTATCGCTATTCTTTATGTGATATATGCCATTTTTCACCGGATACATAGGAGCACCATAATGATTACTGCAATGCAATGGTATAAATTTCGCCAATTCCGGAAAATGTTTTGCAACCTCATCGTGGCAACAACCTCCCATATACTCTATATACGTTCCTTGTTTATTTTTCTGTCTAATATCAGCCGTTACACTCCAGTCACACATATTGTTATGACAATCATCATCTAAAGATACTGTGACTGTCATTCTGTATTCTTCTTCGTTTTCTGTAAAGAATTTTGTACTTAAATAAATTAGTTTGTTTGCAGTTTCCATATTATTTTAGTTTAATCATTACACTTATGAAAAATAAAATCTGCACACTCTCCAGGAAGTGTTCCTGCGTCATTACAGCGGTAAAATCCCTGTGTTCCCAGGTCTACATCTACCGGATAACCTTCTGCTGCTTCCAAGAAGCGTTTGATTTCCTCACATTCTTCATCCGTTAATCCAGTGTAATCATCATTGATTAACGGGCAAGCCCAATAAGAAGGCAGTCTGTATCTTATTACCTCTATCATAGCTTTATCAGTTTACAATTTGCATCTTCAAATACCGGAATCATCCCTTGTTCTCTAAAATAAGCGGTAGCTACTTTGAAAGCATACAAAGGATTTACCTTCTTAATTTCCTGCTGGGATTTATAGAAAGTTACCGGCTGGCATACTTTCCCGGCTTCATTCTCCACAGATTGAAATACCTTGTCACATTTATAATGTTGTTAAATAATGATATTTCGTATCTTGTATTCCCATTTACATCATGTCCAGCTTTTTTAAAATAACATAGGGTCG
>OLWE01000759.1_pt1 | contig 16534 bp, 10 predicted proteins | sample 1673591 | NCBI WGS metagenome assembly OLWE01 (sample SAMEA103958116, study PRJEB25191) | human gut metagenome | biome: human-associated habitat [ENVO:00009003]; feature: intestine environment [ENVO:2100002]; material: feces | place: Germany | collected 2013/2015 | reverse complement strand
GAAAAAAAATATTTGGGAGTTATGATAATTTCCAATTCAGATAAGAAAAAGAAAGAAAAATTTCACATTGTAACATGTTCGAATATTATTCCACTAAAAAGGGTTATTCGTTTGGCAGAAGCATTAAAAATAATACAGGAAGAAAATCCTGAGATTACAAAACAAATACAATGGACATGCTTTGGAAGCGGCTCAAGCGAAGAGGAACTAAAAGAGTTTTGTCACAAATATTTGTCATCAATTAAAATTCAATTTAGAGGAAATGTGAAAAATGAAGAAGTGTTAAGATTTTATGAGACAACAAATGTAGATTTGTTTGTGAATCTCAGTACAACAGAAGGGTTGCCGGTTTCTATTATGGAAGCAATGGCTCATAGGATACCTGCGATAGCAACAGAAGTTGGAGGAACTCCGGAAATTGTAATAGATGGTACAAATGGAGTTTTATTATCGAGTGATTTTTCAAATGAGCAGCTTGTAAATGCGATTAAAAAAATTTATTTTTTAGATGTGAAACATAAAGAAAAAATCAATGAGAACGCATACGAAACGAGTAGAAAATATTTTGATGCAGAAAAAAATTACAATGATTTTTATGATGAGATTCTAAATCTGAATTGAAGAATAGAGAGGAGAGTATATGATAAGAGTATATGAGACAGTATTGTATAAAGTTGTTTCAGTATTAGAAATAAAGGCAAATTGTATTTCATCAAAGGTAAAAAACCAAATTTTGCCAATTCTATTTGCTATGATAACAATTTGTGCATTGTTTTATAGTTGTACATCAGTCAGTGTTCACCTTTTGATTAAATGCGTAATAGGAAGTATTATTTTAGTTCTTATCATCTTTTTTTCTATTGATGGGAAATTAAGAAAACCAGTATGGGATAAGAAGATTGTAGGATTATGGATGATATTTGGCTGTATTCGAATGTTATCTGGATTTGTGACTTCAATAGAATATTTGCCGTTGGCATGTGTGTGGTTAATTTTATTTCCTATGCTTTTTATCGTTTGGTCAAGTCGAGGAGATTATGATACTCTGTTAATTTCCTTGTATAGAGGATTTGTGTATCCTGTTATGGGATTTATTATTGCATCCTTAATTATAGTGCCGATAACTTCGGAAGCATTTGGAGGATTAGCAGGAAACGCTAATGCAGTGGGACAATACATTTGTGCGGTGTTACCTTTATTTTACAGCTTCGCCTGCGACAGCGGATATTCATCCAGCAGCGCCTTGAAATCCGCAAAATTCCGGTTCGTGCGGTCGACCATCGGCACAACCCACAGCAGAATCGCGAAGTCCAGCGCGACGGGCAGCCCGCCCTCCATCAAGGCGGCGGCAATGCGGATGAAGCGGTACATTTCCGCCCGCGCGGCGCCCGAAAGCGGCGATACCATCGCAAAAATCGGGGAGAGCACGGCGGTGATTTCCTCGTCCGACGTCTTGGCGACACTCGTGGCGTCCAGCAGGGCGGTCAGCGCGGCTTGGCTGATTGGCGCGGCCTCATCCGCCGGCAGTTCCGGGATGAACGGCAGCGCGGGGAGCGGCAGAATCGGCCATTGCCCGGCGTCGTAGGCGGCGTTGCGGGTCAAACCGATGCTGCTGCGCGACAAAAGCAGCTTGTGCATTCCGGAAATCGGCGCATAGTTCGGCAAGCTCGTCAAAAGCAGCACGGGCGTTGCGTCCACGGGGCGCAGGGCAACCATCGGGCGCTGTTCAGCGGAAATCTGGTGCGCAAAGCTGCGTTCCCAGCCCATTGCGGCGGCGATGTTGCGGATCAGCGTCGCGGCGGGCGCGGGGGTGGACGACACAATACCGATGCGGTCGCTCATCGCCAGCAGGAGCAGCAGCGCAATCCCCTGATTCTTTGTCAGCGTCAGCCCGCACTTGCCGCACACAGCCGTCAGGCGTGCCAGCAGTTCGTCCAGCGTCGCCTGCTGCCCGCTCACAGGGCTCATGCGCAGCGGCTGACCCGTCAGCGGGATGTTCAGCTGCAAGTCGCCCAGCAGCTTCGAGATGGTCGCGGGGAGCGCATCGTTCTGCAGTGTGTCAATGTGCTTGAGCAGGGAATCGCGCTGCACGGTCAGGCTGTTCAGTTCGGTCTTGAGCGACGCCACCTGCGCTTCGCACGCGTCGCGGTCGCTCTCCAGCTTGCCCGTTTCCTTCTGCAGGCGGTTCGCCATGCCGGCAATAATTTCCTGCTTGAAGCCGTCCATGTCGCGGCGCGCCTTGTCCAGCTGGCACAGGGCAGTCAGGCGCTCCGCCTCCAAATCCTGCAGGCGGTCGCGCAGCACGCGCTGGAGCGCGGTGATGTTGCGGTCCTTGCAAATGCGGGGCTCCAGCTTGGAGCGCAGCCCGTCCAGCGAGAGCATGAAGTCCATCAGCTGCTCGCGCGCTTCGGGCATCCGCCACGCGGCGCGGAAGGCGTTCACCGCGTCCGCCACGGGGTTGTCAATGGGGCGCATGGATGTGCCGTTGGGTAGGTTTTGCGCCGGCGGCTCGTATTTGCCAACGTACCACTGGCTGCTCACCGTCTCCTGCACGCGGTTTTTGCTCGGCTGGGGGGAGGTGCGCAGCGGCGTGCGGACGAGCGGCGTGCCGGTCAGCGGGCCGGTTTTCATCATGCTCGGCGGCATTTTCACCGGGCGCGTCTGCTGCTGATGCAGAAGGTTCGCACTGTCGGATACGCCTGTATTCAGGCTTTGCAGCGTCTCTTCAAAATCCTTCGTTTCGTCCAGAATGTTCAGCGTTTCGCCGATGGGCAGGGATTCATCCGCCGCGTCCGCCTTTTCCGCAGGCTTCTCCGCCGCGGGTGCTTCGGGGGCGACCGGGGCTGCCGGGGTGGCTGGGTCTGCCGGGACGGTCTGGTCTGCCGGGGCAATCGGGTCTGATGGGGAAGCCGCGGCACTCGGTGCAGCCGCCGGAACCGCTGCCGCATCCAACGGGCGGTCAAAACGGACGGGCTTGGGGCGCATCTGCCGCTGAATTGGCGCGGGACGCACCGCTGTGGGCGCGTCCTTCAGGCAGAGAATCGTGCGCTCCACGCCATCCGGGCAGGGCAGCGTGAACAGCATTCCCGCCATCCCACTGCTCTTTTGCGGCTTTTCCGGGTCATTTTTGCACACAGGCCCGTACAGCACGTTGTCCGCGCGCAGATAGAACAGGGGCGTAATCGCCGTTTCCGCCACCACCGCGGCATCATCCGCCGGGGCGGAGATTACCTCATAAAAGCTGTGCGCGGGCAATTCATGCACGGTGTCGGAATAGAGGATAAACTGGTTCGGCTCACCCTTGTCAGGGCGGAAATTCTTGTTTGTGCGGATTTTTGTAGCTTCGGCGGGCAGGTTCGCCAAGTCAACCAGACAATAATGCCCAAGGTCGCGCATCCGGCTCTTGAAGGTGTGCTGTTCGTTGCGGTCAGGGACGATGCGCAGGCAGCCTTCCACCGGAAACTGGTTCATCGCCTCTTGACGGATGTCAGCGTCCGGGGTCAGCAGCGGGCGAACGCGGAAATACGCCTGCTGGATATTGTCCTCCTCCAGATAACAGAAGAGAAGCTGATTGTCGATGCTCATAATTGCCTCCATAAATAATAGGTAATAAAATAAAAGAACACTCCCTATGAAAATTTTATCAAATAAAGTGCGAATCGTCAAGGGTTTCGACAGGGTTTTTCCGCAAAAAGACGCTATCTTTTTCCGCCGCGCATGAAACCGCTGAAAGCGCGCATAATGAACCCGAAAAGGGAGGCGAAAAACATGACGGTGGGGATGCTGCTGGCAACCATTTTGCTTGTGCTCACGTTCTCCGGCGTGCTTTCCGGCGCGTGGGAGCGGCTGGGGATTCGCCCGCGGACGGCGGGCGCGTGGCTGCTGGCAATGCTCGCGGCGCTGCTGATGCCGGATGTCCGGCTTGGCGCGGCGCGGGTGAATCCAGCGGGGCTGGCGGTGACGGCGGCGGCTTCCGTGCGCCTGATGATGACCATCCGCCCGCGCCGGGAGCTGGTGCGTGTGCTGCTCGGCAGCGTGATTGCCGGGGCGATGGGGCTGCTTGTGCTGATTTTGTCGGACGGGCAGGCGGATGCGCTCTGGGCGTGCGCGATGCTCATCGGGGCGGCGGCGTGCTTTCTGGGGGTCAGCCGGCGCGGGATGCTCCTGTGCAGCTTGATGGGGCTGCTCGTCGCGCAGGGCGCAGCGGGCGTGTCGGGGGTTCTCCGCGCGGATGTGCAGCCGTGGACGGACGCGGCGCTGCTGTGCGCAAGCGTATCCACCGCGCTGGCGGAAATTGTGCGCCGAACCGCCATTTTCATGCTGACCCCGCCGGGCGTGAAAGGGGGACACCGCGGATGAGAAAGCTCCTGACGCTGCTTTTGCTGCTGATGATGCTGCTCACCAGTTCCGCCATGGCGGCGGAGAAATCGGCATATCGCTTGGCGGATGAGCAGGGGACGCTGCTGGCGTGGCTGGATGTTCCCCCCGCCGTCGGGGATGTGCTGCTGACGGCGGATGGCACGCGCCACCGGGTGATTGCGGTAGAGGGGCAGCAGGCGGTTTTGCGCGAGGATGGCACGGAGACGCTGCCCGATGTGCCGTGGTCTGCCCGCGAGACGGCGCAGCCCGTGACCAGTGCCGTGCGCACCATCGGGCTGATGGGCGACGCGGCGCTTGTGCGGGATTTGCGGGAAGGGCTTGCGAATCAGGGCGCGGCGCTCGTGACGGTGAATCCTGAACAGGCGGATTTTCCGCTGACCGTCGCGCGGGACGAAATCAGCAATTCCGCGGAATATGATACGCTTTTAAGCGGCGAGAAAGCGGCGAAAATCCGCCTGATTGTCCGCCGCGGCGGCGATAATGAAGCGCTGATGAAGAATTTCGCGCTCTCCGTCAAGGCGGGGCTTGACCATACCGCCCCGACGCTCATTCGGGACGTGTACTTTGCCGCGAACGTGCAAGAGCCGCTCCGGATGCTCTGGGGCGCGCGGGAGACCGAGCCAATCCGCCTGCAAAACACGATTTTGCCGCTGGCACAGGTGATTTCAAACGCCTTGGCGCCCCGCGACACGGCTGGCGGCATTTCCGGCGGCGAGGACGTGCCGGAGCACAGTGCCGTGACGGGCTTGATTTTCGCCGGCGGTCTGCTGCTGGCGGGCGTGGTCGGCTACGGGCTGCTGCTGACCGGGGGACGCAGGCACGGGAAGAAAACATAACCCAAAAGGCGATTCAGCCGATGAAGCTGAACCGCCTTTTTCAGGTGCGTATGGTGATAAGGCTTGCCGTGGCTCAATAATAGGTGATGGAGACGACGTTCTCCGGCAGCCATACGCGGCGAATCTGGTACGAGCCAGACGGCTGGAACTCCAGGCACACATAGCCGTTCTCCCACGCCATGACCGCGCCGGTCGTGCCGGAGGAAATCTTCTGCTGATGCTGCTTGTAGTTCGTGCCCGGCCCGTAGTACGCCGTTGTGGTGGAGGTCACGCGCCCGTTGCCAAACGGTATACTTTCATCCGGCACACGGTTCACGTCAATGTCGATGCGCTGCTCGCCCGTGTAGGCGCGCACCATCTTGCCATTGTACTCAAATTCAACTTCCAGCCACCAGATATCGTTGCCGGACGCGCGGGACAGCACCGTCACCGTGTGGCCGCCGTCGTTCCAGTAAGTGCCCAGCTCATCGTACTTCGTCGACGGGCCGGAGCGCGTCGAAATCGGGCGGTTGGACATGGCAAGCAGTCCGCTGCTGCTGTCGGAGGAAGAGGGCGTCCAGCGGCCAAGCGCCACGTCAAATGAGACGCAGATGGCGGGGCGGACGGCGTTGTCAAACTCCGTCACCTTGTTGCCGTGGTCGTAGAAGCTGCCGTGCGCGCCGACGAACACGCCGAAGGTCGACGTGCTGTCCACGCGCGCCCAGTAGGAGGAGGTGCCTGTGTCGCTGGCGGTGTACGCGCCGCACTGCCGGGCGTATTCCGTGGCGTAGAGCAGCTCCGTGTCCAGATACTGCTGGATTTCCCACTGGCTGAGGATGTACACATAGTCCGACGAATTGCTGACGTACACGCTGTTCAGCTGCCCCTGTTCCGCCGACGTGAACGCGGAGGACAGGAACGTGCTGTTCAGCCACGAGCGGATGGTGCTGTTGTGCCACGAGGTGGTGCTGGTCGAGCGGTTGTAGACCATCGAATCCAGCCCGTACTCACTCACCGCGCGGACTGTCCGGCTGCCGTAATCAACGCTGTACACGCGCCAGAGAATCGGCTCGTCGCCGTTGCGCAGGTTGCCATCCTGCTCGTAGCTGCCGAAGTAGAACGTCTGCCCGACGTACACGTCATTTGCCGCCGAAGCAGCGGGCAGCAGCGTCAGCAGAGAAACGAGTGCCACCAAAAACGACAGAATCCGTTTGTTGCGCATGGAAAACGACCTCCCGTACAGATTTTGTAAAACCATTATATGCCATGCAACATGCCTTGTCAAGTCCAAAAAACGGCTGTTTTTTGCCAAAAATCAGGCGGCGGCAAAATTTTCATCCGACAAACAGTTGACCTTGACCGCGAAAAATGATACATTATAATGAGCGCGAATTCTGCGCTGTACGGTTAAGGAGGTACTTCCACTTTGCAACCCGAAATCAACCAAGAAGCCATCGCCCGGATGCTCGATCAGGTGCAGAAGCCGACGCGCTATACCGGCGGGGAAATGAATACGCAGCTCAAGCCGTGGGACAGCGCGAAGCTGCATTTTGCGTTCTGCTTTCCGGATACCTATGAGGTCGGCATGTCCCATCTGGGCATGAAGATTCTCTATGCCGCGATGAATCAGCAGCCTGATATGCTCTGCGAGCGCGCGTTTATGCCGTGGGTGGACATGATGGACCTGATGAAGCAGGAAAATGTTCCGCTGTTCACGCTCGAAAGCCGCAGCCCGCTCAGCGCCTTTGATGTCGTGGGCTTTACGCTGCAATATGAAATGAGCTACTCCAACATTCTGGCGATGCTGGAGCTTGGCGGCATTCCGCTTTTGCGGGAAAATCGCCGGGAGGAAGACCCGATTGTCGTTGCAGGCGGGCCGTGCGCGTTCAATCCCGAACCGCTGGCGGATTTTATTGACGCGTTCATGGTCGGCGACGGCGAAGAGCAGATTCTCGACCTCAACCGCGTCATCATGCAGGGGCGCGAAGAGGGCGCGAGCCGCATGACAATCCTCAAGCGCCTGTGTGCCATCCGCGGCGTGTACGTTCCGGCGCTCTATGACGTCCAGTATAACGCGGACGGCACGATTGCGTCCATGAAGCCGAACTGCCCCGAAGCGCCCGAAAAGGTCTTGAAAGCGATTATCCCTGATTTGGACAAGGCGTTCTATCCCACGGAAATCCCCGTGCCGTATATGGAGATTATCCACGACCGCATCATGCTGGAAATCATGCGCGGCTGCACGCGCGGCTGCCGCTTCTGTCAGGCGGGCATCCTGTATCGTCCGGTGCGCGAGCGGAGTCTGGAGCATCTGGTGGAGCTGGCGCAGCAGCTGGAGAACACGACCGGGTATGAGGAAATCAGCCTGTCCAGCCTCTCTTCCGGCGACTATACCTGTCTGGCGGAATTGATTCGCGAGCTGATTCGGCGCTTAGACGAGAAGCATGTGTCGATTTCGCTGCCGTCGCTGCGCCTGGACAGCGTGCTGAAGGATTCGCTGGAGGCGACGCAGAAGGAGAAGAAAACCAGCCTGACGTTCGCGCCCGAAGCCGGAACGCAGCGCCTGCGCGACGTCATCAACAAGGGCGTGACGGAAGAAGACCTGATGAGCAAAGTCTCCGACGCCTTCCACGGCGGATGGAGCAGCGTCAAGCTGTACTTCATGATGGGTCTGCCGACGGAAACGACCGAGGATTTGGACGGCATTGCGGATTTGGCGAAAAAGGTCGTCGATGCGTACTTTGCCGTGCCGAGGGGCGAGCGCGCGAAGGGACTGCGCGTGGTGTGCAGCGCGTCCGTGTTTGTGCCCAAGCCCTTCACGCCCTTCCAGTGGGAGCCGCAGGACACGCAGGAGATGGTGCGCGAGAAGCAGAGCCACCTGCGCGAGAAGCTGCATATCAAGGGCGTCACGTTCAATTATCATGAGTCGGATTTGAGCTATCTGGAAGCCTGCTTTGCCCGCGGTGACCGCCGAATGGGGCAGGTGCTTCTCCGCGCGTACCAGAAGGGCTGTATGCTCGACGGCTGGACGGAGCTGTTCAAGTACGACATGTGGCGCGAAGCCTTTGCCGAGCTGGGCATTGACCCGGCGTTCTATGCCTACCGCCGCCGCGAGAAGGACGAAATCATGCCGTGGGATGTGATTGACTGCGGCGTGACAAAGGAGTTCCTGTGGCGCGAGAAGGAAAAGGCGGAAAAGGCGCAGACGACCAAGGACTGCCGCAAGGGCTGCAACGGCTGCGGCCTGCAGCGCTTCAAAGGGGTGTGCAAATATTGCGGATAATGGCTGTGTTTGAAAAGGGCATCCGCCTGCGCCACATCGGGCATCTGGACATTCAGCGGGCGATGATGCGGGCGCTGCGCCGTTCGGGGCTGCCCGTGGCGTATTCCAATGGGTATAATCCGCATATTCTGCTGACGTTCGCGTCGGCGCTGTCCACCGGGGCGGCGGGAAAAAAGGAAATTCTGGATGTGACGATGGCGCGCGAGGTGTCGCCGGATGATTTTCTCCAGCAGATGAACCGCGCCCTGCCGCCGGATTTGCAGCTTTCTTTCGCCCGTGCGCTGGATGACAAGCACCCGGCGATGATGGCGCTCGTGCAGGCGGCGGATTACACGCTGGAAATCGAGGATGCGAACGCGGCGAACAAGATGATTGCGGCGATTCCTGATTTTCTCCAGCAGACGAGCATTCTTGCTATGCGCCGCACGAAATCCGGCATGAAGGAAACGGACATCCGCCCGCTGCTGGTGTCGCTCTCCGGCGAAGGCACGGCGATTCATGCCGTCATGGCGCTGACGGAGACGCTGGCGTGCAAGCCGGATATGCTGTTAAGTGCGCTTAGCACCTTCTGCGGGCTGGAAAGCGCCCCGGATGCGCTGATTATCCGCAACGGCTTGCTGGGTCGGGATGAAAACGGCGAACTGACGCCCTTGGAGAACCTATGAGAACATTGCTTGTGCATCAGGGCGAAAAGCCGCTGATTGGCATATTGGAAGACGGGCAATTGGCGGAAGTCTTTTTCCCGCAGGAGGGCGACACGGCGGAAGCGGTGCTGCTGGGGCGCGTGGAGCGCATTGTGCCGGGGATGAAGGCGGCGTTCGTCGATATTGGGCAGGAGAAAAACGGCTTCCTGCCGCTGGAAGAGAAGAACACGGGGCTGTCCTACCCGAAAACGGGCGACGCGGTCATTGTGCAGATTCGCAAGGAAGCACAGGGCGTCAAGGGCGCGTTCCTCACGCGCGACATCAGCCTGTGCGGGGAGACGATGCTGCTCACGCCCATGAGCCGCATGATTGGCGTGTCGTCCAAAATCACGGAGGATGGCAAGCGGAAGGCGCTGAAGGAGACGGGCAGGGCGATTGCGCAGGAGCGCTTCGGCTTGGTGATGCGCACGGCGGCGGAGAATGCGCCGGAGGAAGAACTCGCGGCGGAAGCGGAGCGCCTGTTCCAGCAGTGGGAGCAGATTCGCCGCGCCGCGCCGACCGCGCATGTGCCGTCCGTCTTGATGCAGCCGCGAAGCACGCTCGAAGCCGTGCTGGATGACTATCGCCCGCGCGGGATTGACCAAATTGTGACGGACGACCCGGCGGTGGCGGAAAAAGCCGCGGGCATTGCACCGGTTCAGGTGATTCCTGAAAACCTGCTGACCATTTATAAAATCGAGTCGCAGCTAAAAAAAGCGCAGGAGCGCCGCGTGTGGCTCAGCAGCGGCGGTACGCTGGTTATCGACCCGTGCGAGGCGATGACGGTGATTGACGTCAACACCGCAAAATTCACCGGCAAGCGCGAGTTAGAGGACACCGTGCTGCGGCTGAATCTGGAAGCGTGCGGCGAGATTGCACGGCAGGTGCGCCTGCGGAATTTGAGCGGCATCATCATCATTGATATGATTGACATGAAGACCCCGGAACACCGGCAGATGGTGCTGGACGCGCTGGAAGAAGCGTTCGCGTCCGACCGCGTAAAGACGGTGATTCACGGCTTGACCTCCCTCGGTTTGGTGGAAATGACGCGCAAACGGTCACGTCCGCCGCTGCGGGAAATGCTTGCAAAACAGGAGGAAGCCCATGAGTGACAGAAAGCCTGTCATCATTTCAGAAGAACAGCTGGAAGAGCAGCGGCAGTATATTCAGCAGATTCGCCTGATGCCGGATGCCCCCAAGAGCTACCACGTTGTGACCTATGGCTGCCAGATGAACGCGCACGACAGCGAAATCCTTGCCGGAATGCTGCGCGACATGGGCATGGAGGAAGCCGCCGACCGCGAATCGGCGGATTTTGTGCTGTTTAACACCTGCTGCGTGCGCGACAACGCCGAGCGCCGCGCCTTGGGCAACGTGACGTGGCTCAAGGAGGTGCGCAAGAAGAATCCGCGCCTGATGATTGGCGTGTGCGGCTGCATGATTCAGCAGCCCGGCATGGCGGAGAAAATTTTGAAGCAGTACCGCTTTGTGGATTTGGCGTTTGGCACGGCGAACCTGTACCGCCTGCCGGAACTGATGCTCAAAGCGCTGGAAAGCGACCACGCGGTGGTGGAGGTGGAGGAGCAGAACACGATTGCCGAGGGTCTGCCCGTGCAGCGCCTGCGCCATGACGCGGCGTATATCACGATTATGTACGGCTGCGACAACTACTGCACCTACTGCATCGTGCCGTATGTGCGCGGGCGGGAGCGTTCGCGCGAGATGAGCGCGATTGTGGCGGAAGCGGAAGCGCTGCGTGACAGCGGCGTGAAGGAAATCATGCTGCTGGGGCAGAATGTGAACAGCTACGGCAAGGGACTCCAAACGCCCGTCACGTTCGCCCAGCTGCTCAAAGCGCTGGATGATGTTGGCATCCCGCGCATCCGCTTCATGACCAGCCATCCGAAGGACTTGTCCGACGAGCTGATTGATGTGATGGCGCATTCCAAGCACATCCTGCCGCAGTTTCACCTGCCGGTGCAGCATGGCAACGATGAAATCCTCCGCCGGATGAACCGCCACTACAACCGCGCGCAGTACCTTGACCGCGTGCGCAAGCTGCGCGAGGCGATTCCGGCTATCGGCCTGACGACGGATATTATCGTCGGCTTCCCCGGCGAGACGGAGGAGCAGTTTCAGGACACGCTGTCCCTCGTGCGCGAGGTCGGCTATGACAGCGCGTTCACCTTCATCTATTCGCCCCGGACGGGTACGGGTGCGGCGAAAATGCCGAACCAAGTGCCGGAAGACGTGTCCTCCCGCCGCATTCAGGAACTGCTGAAGGTGCAGGAGGAATGCCAGAAGAAGGCGCTCAAGCGGTTCATCGGCACAGAAGAAGAGGTGCTGGTGGAGGGACTCAGCCGCCGCAGCGACACGGATGTGTCCGGCCACGGGCTGCACGGGCTGTCCGTCACATTCCCCGGCACGGAAAGCGACGTGGGCGAAATCGTCCGCGTGAAGATTGTGGGCACGAAGAACAACACGCTCACGGGTGAAAGAATCTAAGGCACCACCGCACAATTCGGCGGCACGTCTGGCGATGTCTTTTCCGCCATCTGCGGCATGCAAATTCCTCGATTTACCTCCAGTAAACCTTCGAAATTTGCATTTGCATCTGACGAAAAATTCATTCGTCAGCCGATCACCTCATTTGTGCGGTGTTACCTAAAAATCATGTTTTTAAGCAATCGCATCCGATTGAACAAAAACCCACGACTTTTCCTGCAAAAGCAAGAGGATTTTTCGCGGTTGATGGCGAATTAAAACGATTCGGACTGCACCTCGCTGTGGGAAAAACGGCAGAGTGTGCAGAACGAAAAACCAATCATTTTCCGGGCGCTTTCGCTGGTGGTGGCGGCGGAAAGCCCGACGGACGAGGTACTGGAATGGAAACAAACACCTATTATTATGCGGGCATTGACATCGGTTCTACCACCGTCAAGCTGGTGCTGCTGAACGAAGCGGGAGAAATGGTCTGGGGCGAATATCGCCGCCACTGCGCACATACGCAGGAGACGCTGGCGGAGATGATGCGGGAAGCGCGGAAGAAACTCGGCGCGTGCCGCGTGAAGGTGCGCATGACCGGATCGGGCGCAATTTCGCTGGCGGAAGCGCTGCGCGTCGGCTTCGTACAGGAGGTCGTTGCGGTGGCGGAAGCGCTGCAGAAGGCCGCGCCGCAGACCGACGTCGCCATCGAATTGGGCGGCGAGGACGCGAAGATTATCTATTTCACCGGCGGATTGGAAGAGCGCATGAACGGCGTGTGTGCAGGCGGCACGGGGTCTTTTATCGACCAGATGGCGGCGCTGCTGAAAACCGATGCGCCCGGCTTGAACGAACTGGCAAAGCGCTATCATGAGCTGTATCCCATTGCGGCGCGCTGCGGCGTGTTCGCCAAGAGCGACATTCAGCCGCTGATTAACGAGGGCGCGGCGCGTGAGGATCTGGCGGCGTCGATTTTTCAGGCGGTTGTAAACCAGACGATTTCCGGGCTGGCGTGCGGCAAGCCGATTCGCGGGCATGTGGCGTTCTTGGGCGGGCCGCTGCACTTCCTGTCCGAACTGCGGCAGGCGTTTGTCCGCACCCTGCACCTGACGGAGGAAACCGCGATTGTGCCGGAAAATTCGCACCTCTTTGCGGCGACGGGCGCGGCGATGGCGGCGCTTTCGGGCGGCGAGGACGAAGCTGTGCCGATGGACAGCCTGCTCGAACGTCTTGAGCACGGCGTCATGTTGACCTTCGGCTTGAAGCATCTGCCGCCGCTGTTCCGCAATCAGGAGGAATACGCGGCGTTCAACCGCCGCCACGCACAAGCAAAGGTGCAGCGCGGCGATTTGGCAACGTATTCCGGCAAGTGCTATCTGGGCATTGACGCGGGTTCGACGACGACAAAGGTCGCGCTGATCGGCGAAAAGGGTGAATTGCTGTACAGCTACTACGCGGGCAATTCCGGCAGCCCGATTGAGACGGCGCGCACGGCGATGCGCGAGCTGATGGAGAAGATGCCCGACACGGCGGTGATTGCGCGCTCCTGCTCTACCGGCTACGGCGAAAGCCTGCTGAAATCAGCGTTCCGGCTTGATGACGGCGAGGTGGAGACGATTGCGCACTGCACCGCGGCGGCGTTCTTTGACCCGAAAGTGGACTGTGTGCTGGATATCGGCGGGCAGGACATGAAGTGCATCAAGCTGAAAAACGGCTCGGTGGACACGATTTTGCTGAATGAAGCGTGTTCGTCCGGCTGCGGCAGCTTCTTGGAAAATTTCGCAAACTCGATGGGCTACACGGCGGAAGGATTCGCGGCGGAAGCCCTCTTTGCGCCCGCCCCGGTTGATTTGGGAACACGCTGCACCGTGTTCATGAACTCCAACGTCAAGCAGGCGCAGAAGCAGGGCGCGACGATACAGGACATCAGTGCGGGTCTGGCGTGTTCGGTCATCAAGAATGCGCTGTTCAAGGTCATCAAGCTCGCTGATCCGAAGGAACTGGGGCAGCATATCGTCGTGCAGGGCGGCACGTTCCACAACAAAGCGGTGCTGCGCGCGTTCGAGCAGCTTGCGGGCGTGGAAGCCGTCTGCCCGGATATTTCCGGCATGATGGGCGCGTTCGGTGCGGCGCTGATTGCGCGCGACCGGGCGTCGGGCAGCGATACACCCTCCTCTACCCTGCCGATTCAGGACATTCTGGGCTTGCAGTGGCAGACGCGGACGGCGCGCTGTCAGGGCTGCACGAACCACTGTATGCTGACGGTCAGCCTCTTCCCCGGCGGACGGCGGCACATCACGGGCAACCGCTGCGAAAAGGGGCTGGGCAAAACCGCAGCGGGCGAAAAAGGCCCGAACGTGATGGCGTACAAGCTCAAGCGGATGTTCGACTATCAGCCGCTGACCGCCGAACAAGCCACACGCGGCGAACTGGGCATTCCCCGCGTGCTGAACATGTATGAGAACTTCCCGTTCTGGATGACGCTGCTGACGAAGCTGGGCTTCCGGGTGGTGCTGTCTCCCGCATCCAGCCGCGCGATTTACGAAAAGGGCATGGAGTCCATCCCGTCGGAAAGCGAGTGCTATCCGGCGAAAATGGCGCACGGGCATGTGCAGTGGCTGATTGATCAGGGCGTCGGGACAATCTTCTATCCGAGCGTGTTCTACGAGCGGCAGGAGGACATGAAGACCCAAAACCACTTCAACTGCCCGATGGTCGTGGCGAATCCGGAGAATATCGCCAACAACGTTGAGGATGTGACCGAAGGGCGCGTGCGGATGCTTAAACCGTTCCTCGCGCTGACCAGCGAAAAGACGGCGGCGGACACGCTTGTGCGCTTTTTCCGCAAGACCTTCAATATCCCGGAGCAGGAGGTTCGCGACGCGGTTCACGCGGGCTGGGACGAGCAGCAGTGTGCCAAGACCGACGTGCGCGCCGAGGGCCTGAAGGTGCTGCAATGGATGGAGGAAAACCATCGGAAGGGCATCGTGCTGGCGGGTCGCCCGTATCACGTTGACCCGGAAATTAACCACGGAATGCCGGAGCTGATTGCCTCCTATGGGCTGGCGGTGCTGACCGAGGACAGCATCCCCGCGTCCTTCCATGGCGAGCATCCCCTGCGCGTGAGCGACCAGTGGGTGTACCATTCCCGCCTGTATGTGGCGGCGCAGTTTGTCAGCCAGCGGGATGATTTGGAGCTGATTCAGCTCAACTCCTTCGGCTGCGGGCTGGACGCCGTGACGACCGATCAGGTGGCGGAGATTCTGGAACGCTGCGGCAAGCTGTATACACTCATCAAGATTGACGAGGTGAACTCGCTGGGCGCGGCGCGCATCCGCGTGCGGTCGCTGCTGGCGGCGATGGCGCAGCGCGAAAAGCGCGGCATCGTGGCGCATCCTGTGCCTGCGACGTATCATCGCGTGGAATATACCCGCGACATGCAGAAGAAGGGCTATACCATTCTTGCGCCAAACATGTCGCCGATTCATTTCCGTCTGCTTCAGCCGGTGCTGGAGAAGCACGGGTATCACATCGTCATGCTGGAAAACGATACCCGCTCCGCGATTGATACGGGCCTCAAATTCGTCAACAACGACGCCTGCTATCCGTCCATCATCACCGTCGGGCAGATGATGGAAGCCGTGCTGTCCGGCAAGTACGACACCGACCGCCTTGCCCTCGCCATGACGCAGACGGGCGGCTGCTGCCGCGCAAGCAACTACGTCGGTTTCATCCGCCGTGCGCTGGCGAAAGCCGGACTGGGGCATATCCCGGTTATCTCCATTAACGCCAACGGCATGGAAACGAACGAGGGCTTCCACTTCACCCTGCCGATGCTCATCGGCGCGGCGCAGGCGATTGTTTTCGGCGATTTGCTGATGCGCTGCCTGTATCGGGTGCGCCCCTACGAAATCGAGGCGGGAAGCGCCAACCGGCTGGCGGAAGCATGGTCGCAGAAAATCATAGACCATCTGGTGAACGGCACGGGACGCTACGGCGACATCTGCCAGCAGCTTGTGGACGACTTTGACCATCTGCCGATTCACGAGGACATGAAGAAGCCGCGTGTGGGCATCGTCGGCGAAATTCTGGTGAAGTACATGCCCGTGGCGAACAACCACTTGGTGGATCTGCTGGAAGAAGAGGGCGCGGAAGCCGTTGTGCCCGACCTGATGGACTTCATGAACTACTCCGTCTACAACGGCAAGTTCAAGCACGAGTATCTGGGCAAGGGCTGGACAAGCGAAGCGAGCGCGGTACTGGGCGTGAAGGGCATTCGCGCGCTGCGGCGTCCCGCACTCAAGGCGCTGGAAAAGTCCAAGCGCTTTGAACCGCCGATGCATATTGAGCAGATTGCGGAGCTGTCCGACCCGTTCCTTTCGCAGGGGAATCAGTACGGCGAGGGGTGGTTCCTGACGGGCGAAATGGCGGAACTGCTGCTGACGGGCGTGCCAAATATCGTGTGCATTCAGCCGTTTGCGTGCCTGCCGAACCATGTGGTGGGCAAGGGGGTCATCAAGCAGCTGCGGAAGAAGTATCCGCAGGCGAATATCTGCGCGGTGGACTTTGACCCCGGCGCGAGTGAGGTAAATCAGCTCAATCGTGTGAAGCTGATGCTTTCCGCCGCACGGAAAAACATGGAGCAGGCGGCAAAAGAAGAATAAGCACGCGGAAGGAGTATGGGAAAAGCGACCAACTCAATCGCGCGAAAGGGGTCAAGGGGGGACTTCGTCCCGTTTCATTTCCCCCTTGCAGGGTGCAGGGGCGGCGCCCCTGCTGGGGCTTGGGGCAACGCCCCAACTGTTCCGCGGACGACTGGTATGCCCAACGCGCTCAACAAAGGTGCAGGCAGCGAAGCGTCCCTGCCAGTAACTTTGCGCGTCCGCAGA
>OLWE01000749.1_pt1 | contig 16725 bp, 16 predicted proteins | sample 1673591 | NCBI WGS metagenome assembly OLWE01 (sample SAMEA103958116, study PRJEB25191) | human gut metagenome | biome: human-associated habitat [ENVO:00009003]; feature: intestine environment [ENVO:2100002]; material: feces | place: Germany | collected 2013/2015 | reverse complement strand
CGCCGGTGCGCGCGCACCGCATGGCGAGCGCAAGGCACGGCAGCGCCTCGAGATCAGGTGCGTAGAAGTGCAGCCCGCCGGGGTAAGCCGTGAAATCCAGCCGGTCGCTGCGGCTGGGCCTGCGCTCCGGATATGTGAGCGCGTACTGGATGGGCAGGCCCATGTCCGGCACGCCGAGCTGGGCGATGACCGTGCCGTCGAGCAGCTCGACCATCGAGTGCACGACGCTCTCCGGGTGGATGAGCACCTGGATATCGTCCGGCGTGACGCCGAACAGGTGCATGGCCTCGATGAATTCCAGGCCCTTGTTCATCATGGTCGCGGAGTCTACGCTGATCTTCGCGCCCATGCTCCAGTTCGGGTGACGGACGGCCATCTCGGGCGTGACGTCGCGCGTTTGTTCGCGTGTCCAGCCGCGGAAGGGGCCGCCGGAGCCGGTGAGCAGGATCTTGTGCAGCTCGCCCTCCCGGCCGGTCAGGCACTGGAAAATGGCCGAGTGCTCGGAATCGACCGGCACGATCTCCGCACCGCATTCTCTGGCGCGGCGCATGACGATGTCGCCCGCGCACACGAGCGTCTCCTTATTGGCCAGCGCAATGCGCCGTCCCTTTTCGATGGCCGCAAGCGTAGGGCGCAGACCGACCGCGCCGGACACCGCCGTGACGACCGCGTCCGTATCGGAGATGACCGCCGCCTCACACAGGGCATATTCCCCGCCGCCGACGGCGATGTCCGTATCGGCGAGCGCGATGCGCAGCGCCTTGGCAGACGCCTCATCCGTCACGGCGACGAACGCCGGATGCAGGCGGCGCGCCTGCTCCTCGGCGAGCTGAATGTTGCGGTTCGTCGTCAGCGCACGGACGTTCAGCCCCAGATGCTCCGCGACGGCAACGGTCTGCCGGCCAATACTGCCGGTAGAACCGAGAATGGAAATCGAATGTACCATAGCTGTGCTCCCTTACTTCGCCACGACCGAGATGGCCGGTGCCAGCAGCACCAGCAGCTCGAGCATGGGCGCGGTGAAGATTGTGCTGTCGAACCGGTCGAGCATGCCGCCGTGACCGGGCAGCAGATTGCTGTAATCCTTCACGCCGTGTTCACGCTTGATGGCGGAGAACGCAAGGTCGCCCGCCTGACCGGCAAGGCTGCCGAAGAAGCCGTAGATGGCAAGCAGGCCGATCTGCACGCGGTAGCCGCACAGATGCAGCACGAGACCGTAGAGCATGGCCGCCGCGATGGCGCACACGAAGCCGCCGACGCAGCCCTCGACCGTTTTATGCGGGCTCAGAGCGGGGGCGAGCTTGGTCTTGCCCAGACTGCGGCCGACGAAGAACGCGCCCGAATCGCTCAGCCACGTGATGACGAACGGCAGCAGCAGATACGGCGCCTTCGGGTCGTTCAGGCCGAGGCGCACGAGCGACGAGAGCATCCACGGGATGACAATGCCCGCCGTGAACACGAGCGCCAGATCCTGAAACGGGATGCGCTCGGACTTGTGAAACGAGATCATCATCTCGACGAACATGGTCACGAACAGCACGTAGGCCGCGATCTTGAACACGAGCTCAGACTTTCCGAACGCCGCGCCGAGCACGATGGCCGCGCCGCACACACCGGCATACACCGCAAAGCGCGGCACGAACTTCGGCATGGCCGTGTGCAGCAGCTCCCAGGCGCAGAACGCCGCCATGATGGCCACCACGATGCCCCAACCCCAGATTGGGGTGAAGAAGATCACGGCCAGCAGCGCCGGGATGCCGATGGCCGCAACGATCAGTCTGTTTTTCATGATTGGTCCCTCCCGTTTGTCTTTCTCTCGGGTGCAGCGGTCATTTCACGCCGCCAAAGCGCCGGTCGCGCCGCTGAAACTCCGCCAGGGCCGCGTCCATGTCGCGCTCGGTAAAGTCCGGCCAGAGCACGTCGGTGAAATACAGCTCCGAGTACGCACCCTGCCAGGGCAGGAAGTTACTCAGCCGCTGCTCCCCGCTCGTGCGGATGATGAGGTCGGGATCCGGGATGCCGGCCGAGTACAGATAGCTGCTGAACACATCCTCCGTGAGCTCCGGCGCAGTACCGGCCTTGTAGGCCTCGGCATACCGGCGCACGGCGTGCAGAATCTCGTCGCGGCCGCCGTAGTTGATGCAGATGTTGGCCTGGAAGCCCTGATAGTGCGTGGAGATCTCATCCGTGCGGGCGATGAGCGCGCGCAGCTTCGGCGAGATCGGGCCGAGCTCGCCCAGGATCTTCAGGCGGATATGGTCCTGCTCCATCTCATCGATGGCCTCGTGCAGGTATTTTTCAAACAGCGCCATGATGGCCTGCACCTCGTCCTGCGAGCGCTTCCAGTTTTCCGTGGAGAACGCGTAGACCGTCAGGTACTCGACGCCGAGATTTTTGCAGTAGGTGGCGATACGGCGGAACGTTTCCGAGCCTGCCGCATGGCCCATCTTGCGCGGCAGACCGCGCTGTTTTGCCCAGCGGCCGTTGCCGTCCATGATGATGGCGATATGCCGGGGCAGAGCATTGTTTTCCATATAAAATTAGCCTTTCACGACAAAAGCCGCCGTCTGGCGGCTTTTTATCTGCCCAAAAGCCGGGGCTTTTGGGCAATCTGGTTGCGCCGGCTGCATCGCAAAGTTTTGGCCGCATAGCGGCCAAAATTCACGTTTGCCGGCGAGCAGTATTTTTGCCGAGAGCAGGGGCTCCCGTCAAAAATGAGTTCTATTTTATTTGCGCCTGCGGGCGCAAACTCTGCGAGGCGCTTAGCCGCGCTTAGATCTCCATCAGTTCCTTTTCCTTCTTGGCGCACATCTCGTCGATCTTCTTGACGTGCTTGTCGGTCAGGTCCTGGATGTCCTTTTCGGCCTTCTTCTGGTCGTCTTCGGTCAGCTCGCCCTTCTTCTGGGCCTTCTTGACGTAGTCGACCGCGTCGCGGCGGATGTTGCGGACGGCGACCTTGGCGTCTTCGGCGTATTTGCGGACCTGCTTGGTGAGGTCCTTGCGGCGCTCCTCGGTCAGCTGCGGGAAGACGAGGCGGATCACGCGGCCGTCATTCTGCGGGTTGATGCCGAGATCCGAGGTCTGGATGGCTTTTTCGATGGCCTTGAGAAGCGAGCCGTCCCACGGCTGGATGACGAGCGTGCGGGGATCGGGGGAAGAGACGGTGCCGACCTGGTTGATGGGGCTCGGCTGGCCGTAGTACTCCACCGTGATGCGGTCGAGCACCTGCGCGTTGGCGCGGCCCGCGCGTACAGCGGCGAAGTCGGATGCGAGAACGTCGAGCGTTTTTTCCATTTTGCGCTGGAATTCCTTGAGATCTGCCATATTTAAAGTTCCTCCTTTACAATCGTGCCGATCGGCTCGCCCATCACGACGCGCAGGATGTTCTGCGGGTCCTTGAGCGCGAAGACCTGAACGGGAATATGATTATCCATGGAAAGCGATGTGGCCGTGGTGTCCATGACGGCCAGATGACGCGCGAGCACCTCGTCATAGGTGATGGCGTCGTATTTGACGGCGGTGGGGTCCTTGGCCGGGTCGGCGGAGTAGACGCCGTCGATGTTCTTGGCCAGCAGGATGGCGTCGGCGCCTATCTCCGCCGCGCGCAGGACTGCGCCGGTGTCGGTCGAGAAGAAGGGGTTGCCGGTGCCGCAGCCAAAGATGACGACGCGGCCCTTCTCCAGATGCTGGATGGCCTTGGAGCGGATGTAGGGCTCGGCGATCTGGTTCATGGCGATGGCCGTCTGTACCCGGACCTCCACGCCGCGCTGCTCGAGGCAGTCAGCCACGGCCAGCGCGTTGATGACGGTCGCGAGCATGCCCATATGGTCCGCGCGCGTGCGCTCCATCTTGCCGCCGCCGTCTTTGACGCCGCGCCAGAAGTTGCCGCCGCCGACCACGACACCGACCTGCACGCCGGCCTCGACGCACTGCTTGATCACGTCGCACACGCCGCCGATGACCGCGAAATCCAGCCCCCGGTGCGCGTCGCCCGCCAGCGCCTCTCCGCTGATCTTGAGTAACACTCGTTTATATTTCGGTTCACGCATGGTAGAAACTCTCCTTTTCAATTCCCGTCTATTTTATAATATAATGGGCGACTTGAAAAGAGGAAAATGCAAATTTCCCGGATTGTTTTCACTTTTTTCACATTCTGGAAGCCTCATGGCATTTTTGCATTGCGTTATCCGGGAAAATCGGATATAATGTATAAATTATAGGACATTTCATCCGGGAGGATCTAAGCATGGAAGAAGAAAGAAAGCCGTTGGAAAACAGAAATTTCATCGACGCCTTTATTGAAGAGGATCTGGCCCCCGGCGGCCGGTTCGAGGGTAAGCGCGTGCACACCCGGTTTCCGCCGGAGCCGAACGGGTATCTGCACATCGGCCACTGCAAGGCGCTGACGATCGATTTTGGCACGGCCGAGAAATTCGGCGGCCTGTGCAACCTGCGCATGGACGATACCAACCCGACGAAGGAAGACACCGAATACGTCGACGCCATCCAGGCCGATATCCACTGGCTGGGCTTCGACTGGGGCGACCGGTTCTTCTACGGCTCGGATTATTTTGAAAAGGACTATGAATTTGCCGTCGAGCTCATCAAAAAAGGCCTGGCCTACGTCTGCGACCTGACCGCCGAGCAGTTCAAGGAGTGCCGCGGCGACATCGGCAAGCCCGCCGTGAGCCCGTACCGCGACCGCCCGGTCGAGGAGAATCTCGATCTGTTCGAGCGCATGAAGAACGGCGAGTTCCCCGAGGGCAGCCGCACGCTGCGCGCGAAGATCGACCTGGCCTCCGGCAACTTCAACATGCGCGACCCCGTCATCTACCGCATCCGCTACATGCACCATCACCGGCAGGGTGACAAGTGGTGCATCTACCCGATGTACGACTTTGCCCACCCGATCCAGGACGCGCTCGAGGGCATCACGCACTCGCTTTGCTCGCTGGAGTTTGAGGCCCACCGGCCGCTCTACGACTGGGTCGTGAACAACGTCTCCGTCCCGAACCATCCGCGCCAGATCGAGTTTGCCCGCCTCGGCATCGACCACACCGTCATGTCCAAGCGCAAGCTGCGCCAGCTCGTCGAGCAGAACTATGTCTCCGGCTGGGACGATCCGCGCATGCCCACGCTCTGCGGTCTGCGCCGCCGCGGCTATACCAGCCATTCCATCCGCGATTTCTGCGAGCGCATCGGCGTGGCGAAGTCCGCCAACACCGTCGAATACGCCCTGCTCGAGCACTGCCTGCGCGAGGATCTGAACGACACGGCGGAGCGGACGATGGCCGTCCTGCGCCCCGTGAAGCTCGTCATCACGAACTATCCGGAAGACAAGACCGAGACCTTCGAGGTCGAAAACAACCCTGTCCACCCCGAGCAGGGCACGCATCCCGTCACGTTCTCCCGCGAGGTCTGGATCGAGGCCGAGGATTTCCTGCCGGAGCCGATCCCCAAGTACAAGCGCCTGTACCCCAACGGCCCGGAGTGCCGCCTGAAGGGCGCGTATCTCATCACCTGCACCGGCTGCAAGCAGGCTGCCGACGGCAGCATCGAGGAGATCTACGCCACCTATGACCCCGACTCCCGCGGCGGCGATCCCGCCGACGGCCGCAAGGTCAAGGGCGCGACGATCCACTGGGTCGACAGCAAGACCGCCGTGGACGCCGAGGTCCGCCTGTACGGCAACCTCTTCTCCGACGCCCAGCCCGACGGCCCGGACAAGAACTTCCTCGACTGCCTGAACCCCGACTCCCTGCAGGTCCTCACCGGCTGCAAGGTCGAAGCCGCGCTCGTCGAAGAGGCGAAGAAGTATGACGCGGAGGGCGAAGGCCGCATGGCGCATACCGCGCCCGGCTTCCAGTTCATGCGCGTCGGCTACTTCTGCATGGACTCCCGCGACTGCCGCGCCGACCACCTGGTCTTCAACCGCAGCGTCCTGCTCAAAGACAGCTTCAAACCGGGGAAATAAACAAAAAACCGCCCGCGCATCGCGATCAAGCGATGCGCGGGCGTTCTGTGTTACATAGACTCCTGTCTGGCCACATGGGCACAGATGGCCGCGAAGGTCTTTTCGCTCACGTCGTGTTCGACCTTGCAGGCATCCTCCCGCGCGGTCTTTTCGTCGACGCCGATGCGCATGAAAAACTCTGTCAGCGTCTTGTGCCGGGTATAGATCCGGTCCGCGATCTCCATGCCGCTCTCGGTCAGTGTAATCAGCCCGTCACGATCCATGGTGATAAAGCCGTTCTGTTTCAACTGTTTGGTCGCGTAGGTCACGCTGGGTTTCGTAACGCCGAGATGCTCCGCTACGTCAATGGAGCGGATATAGCCGTGCCGCTCCCGCATCATCAGCATGGCTTCCAGATAGTCCTCTGCCGCTCTGTGCACACTCACAGCAAATTGCACCAACCTTTCTTTGAAATTATCTTTTATACTAACACACTTGAACAAAAAAAGCAAGCAAGCATTTTTTTCGGAAAAACCTATTGACAAGCGCGGTTAGTCATGTTAAACTGTTGGCTGGTTAGGGAGGTCTAACCTTTGTTTTTCCCCTTTGGTTAGTGTACCTTAATCCAAATTAGACATCTCAAATCTACACAGACAGGGGGCGCGGGATTTGATGCCGCTTACACTCGCAGCAGCCGGTGAAGAAAACATCATCCGCAAGGTCGGCGGGAATCCGGAAGTCAAAAAGCATCTGGAGGACCTGGGCTTTGTTGCAGGCGATACGGTTACAGTCGTTTCCAGCCTGGCCGGGAACGTCATTGTAAAGGTCAAGGAATCACGCGTGGCCATCAGTGAAGAGATGGCGCGTAAGATCATGATTTAATTTAAGGAGAGAGGAATATGAAAACGCTGAAAGACGCAAAGATCGGCGACACCGTCAAGGTCGTCAAGCTCCACGGCGAAGGACCCGTCAAGCGCCGCATTATGGACATGGGCATCACCAAGGGCACAGAGGTTTTTATCCGCAAGGTAGCCCCTCTTGGAGACCCGATGGAAGTCACGGTCCGCGGCTACGAGCTGAGCCTGCGGAAGGCTGACACCGAAATGATCGAAATTGCATAAAGTATCTGGTCAAAAGGAGCAGAAAGATGGAAAAACAGATCAAAATTGCCCTTGCGGGCAACCCGAACAGCGGTAAAACCACGCTGTTCAATGCGCTGACCGGCTCGAACCAGTTCGTCGGCAACTGGCCCGGCGTCACGGTCGAAAAGAAGGAAGGCAAGCTGAAGAAGCATGACGACGTCGTTATCATGGACCTTCCCGGTATTTATTCTCTGTCCCCCTACACACTCGAAGAAGTCGTCTCCCGGAACTACCTGATCACGGAGCGTCCCGATGCGATTTTGAACATTGTCGACGGCACCAACCTGGAGCGGAACCTCTACCTCACCACGCAGCTGACCGAGCTCGGCATCCCTGTGGTCGTGGCCATCAACATGATGGACGTTGTCAAGAAGAACGGCGACCAGATCAACGTCAAGGAACTCTCCCGCCAGCTGGGCTGCCCGGTCGTTGAGATCTCCGCTCTGAAGGGCACCGGCATCATGGAAGCCGCTGAGGCTGCCGTTTCCGCCGCTGCCGGCCCGCACACCGAGCCGCAGCACACCTTCTCCGGCCCGGTCGAGCACGCCATCGCCCACATCGAAGAGGCTGTCCTGCATGACAAGCCCGCCGCTCAGCAGCGCTGGTACGCCATCAAGATCTTCGAGCGTGACGACAAGGTCCTCGAACAGCTGCAGATCCCCGCTGACGTCATGCAGCACATCGAAACAGACATCAAGGCCGCTGAGACCGAGCTCGACGACGATGCGGAATCCATCATCACCAACGAGCGCTACGTGTACATCGCACAGGTCATCAAGAGCTGCTACAAAAAGAAGAGCGCCGGCAGGCTCTCCGCTTCCGACAAGATCGATAAGATCGTCACCAACCGCTGGCTGGGCCTGCCCATCTTCGCGGCTGTCATGTTCATCGTTTACTGGGTCGCCATGGTCGGCGTCGGCGCACCGGCGACGGACTGGGCGAACGACGGTCTGTTCGGCGACGGCTGGCACCTGTTCGGCATCGGCTCCTCCGCTTACTCCGAAGCTGCTGACGAATACACCACCGCAAGCGAAGCGATCAGCGGCTACTATGAGCTCGACACCGAAGCCGAAGACTTCGACGCAGATACTGCTCTGGCCGAGATGAAGGCCGTGACCGCCGATTCCGAGAGCACGACCATCGAGGTCGAGGATGAAGAGACCCTCGCCCTCAACGACATGACTGTCTACTACGATTCCATCCCCGACGATGCGGACGAAGAGACCACGATCGGCATGAGCTATGTCGACGCTGTCAGCTACTTCGAAGAGAACGGCTTTGACGAGCCCGATCCCGCCGACTACGGTGTCTGGGTCCCCGGTGTTCCCGTTCTTGTCGGCAATGCGCTGGAAGCTGCCGGTGCGGCTGACTGGCTGAGCGGCCTGATCCTTGACGGCATTGTCGCCGGTGTCGGCGCAGTTCTCGGCTTCGTACCGCAGATGCTCGTTCTGTTCCTCATGCTGGCCTTCCTCGAAGCGTGCGGCTATATGGCCCGTATCGCCTTCGTTCTGGACCGTATCTTCCGGAAATTCGGCCTGTCCGGCAAGTCCTTCATCCCGATGCTCATCGGCACCGGCTGCGGCATTCCGGGCGTTATGGCTTCGCGTACCATAGAAAATGAACGTGACCGCCGTATGACGATCATGACCACCACCTTCATCCCCTGCGGCGCAAAGGTGCCGTTCATCGGCATGATCGCCGGCGCTCTCTTTGGCGGCAGCGCATGGGTCTCCACCTCCGCTTACTTCATCGGCATGGCCGCGATCGTCATCTCCGGCATCATGCTGAAGAAGACCAGGATGTTCTCCGGCGATCCCGCTCCGTTCGTCATGGAACTGCCTGCATACCACTGGCCGACCCTCGGCAACGTCCTGCGCAGCATGTGGGAGCGCGGCTGGTCCTTCATCAAGAAGGCCGGTACGATCATCCTTCTGTCCACCATCTTTGTCTGGTTCACCACTTACTTCGGCTGGGCCGAAGACGGCTTCCGGATGCTCTCTGACGAAGAGATCAACTACTCCATCCTCGCCAAGATCGGCGGCGCGATCGCCTGGATCTTCGCTCCGCTCGGCTGGGGCAACTGGCAGGCAGTCGTTGCTTCCATCACCGGCCTCGTTGCCAAGGAGAACATCGTCGGCACGCTCGGCATCCTCTATGGCGGCGGCGACGGCACGGTCTATCAGAACCTTGCTACCGCGTTCAATGGCATCACCGGCTACTCCTTCCTGGTCTTCAACCTCCTGTGCGCTCCGTGCTTCGCGGCCATCGGCGCCATCAAGCGTGAGATGAACAGCCAGAAGTGGACCTGGTTCGCCATCGGCTATCAGTGCGGCTTCGCCTATGCGATCGCCCTCATGGTCAACCAGTTCGGCGCTCTGTTCACCGGCAACGGCAACGTCCTCGGCGTGATCGTCGGCGTCGTTCTGCTCGCCTTCATCGTCTACATGCTTGTCAAGCCCTATAAGGAGGCTACCAAGCTGACCGCAAAGATCAAGTAATATTCCGCAATCCATTTCAGGCAAGACCGCAGATCCTGCGGTCTTGCCTCCCCTCCGCAAACGAGCTTATCAAGGAGTGATCTTCATGTTTGCCTGGCTCGCAGAGAATCTTGGCACGATCGTGATCTCGGCAGTTCTGCTGGCGATCGTTGCCGCAATCGTGATCTATCTGATCCGGCAGAAAAAGCAGGGCAAAAGCACCTGCGGCGCTGGCTGCGCGCATTGCGCAAACGCGGGCTGCTGCCATCATCATGAATGAGAGGCCTTTCTTATGTATAAAACCACGCTGAAGATCGACGGCATGATGTGCGGCATGTGCGAATCGCACATCAATGACACCATCCGCAAGGCAGTCCCCGTCAAAAAGGTCTCCTCGTCGCACACCAGGGGCGAAGCGGTCGTCATCACAGACGAGCCGCTGGACATCGAAGCCGTCAAGGCCGCGGTCCACGCGACCGGCTATGAGGTCCAGAGCGCCGCGAGCGAGCCCTATGAAAAAAAGCGATTCTCCCTTTTCGGGAAATGAGCGCTCCCCCTCCATACCGGAAGCCCCGTCCTGTCCCCATGCCGGCAGGGCGGGGTTTTCTATGCGCGGCCTTACAGACGAAAACCGCCATGGCAGCTGGCTGCCATGGCGGTTTTGTATTCTGGAAAGCTCAGAAGGTCGCGACGCTCTGCTCGGCGGGTTCGGCGGGCTGGACGTTGACGGCGGTGAGGATGGGACCCACGCCCTTGTAGAGCGAATGGTACTTGACCTCGACGGTTGCCGTGACCCAGACCCAGCTGCGCGCCGCCAGCCCGGAAGCCCCGGCAAACCGGCACGGCAGGCCCATGAACGTGATATCCGCCTCGCAGCAGGTCATGACGAAGCGGCCGGGGGCAAACATGCCGTCCTTTTCCCGGCGCAGCCGCGCCACCTGTCCCTTGAATTTCACGGTCTTGCCGGCGTATTTCTTGGGCTCCTCGGTGATATCGCGGTAGAACAGGGCATAATCCTCGTCCTTGACCTCCACGACCGGGGCGTTCAGGTCGAACGGCAGGGGATCCTCGATGTCGTCATAGTGGGTCGAGCCGTCGGTGTACTCGTAGAGGATCTCGATCCGGCGGTTGACGGCCCGGGCGATCTTGTGGTAGGGCATGACGTCCGCGCCGGGCGTCATGCGGTTCAAAACCAGCATCTCCGCCCCGGCCAGCTTGTCCACGACGAGCTGGCGCATGTTGGCGTTGTAGCTGAGGAAGGTCGTCGCGTCGGCAAACATGACCTCCTGCGCGATCTTCCAGTGGTCGGGCGTCTTGAGATAGAAATCCGAGGCCAGATGCATGCCGTTGAGCTCAACGACCACGCGCTCGGCGTTGTATTTCTTCTGCAGCCCGGTCAGCATCTCCGGGCTCAGCTCGTCGTAGTCCAGGACCTGCTCATAGACCTCCTTATGCGGGTAAGTGGATACGTCGTATTCCTCCTCGCCCTCCTCAAAGACCAGCAGCAGCGTCCGCTCGCCGGTGTTGAAGCGCTCGTCCTCGAGTGTTTCCTGGATGAATTTCGTCTTGCCGGACTCCAGAAAGCCCGTGAAGACGTACATGGGGATATCGGGCATAGCCATGTCGGATTCTCCTTACTGCTTTTCTACGCCGAAGAGCTTCGCGACGGCTTCCTCATTCAGCTTCGAGCCGATGACGCAGATGCGGCCGGTGACCATTGCGCCGCCGTCACGGATATCGGGCCCGCCGGGCACGTAGTCGAAGTGGATCCACTTCTCACCCTCGGCATTGGCCACATAGCCCTTGGCCCGCAGGATGATGCCGTAGGTCTCCGCATCCTCCAGCGCCTGCAGGATGTGCTCGATCTCAGCCTTGGTGAACTTCCTGTGCGTCTCCTCGCCCCAGCTGATGAAGACCTCGTCGGCGTCATGGCCGTGGTGATGGTGATGATGGTGGTGATGCTCGTGTTCGTCCTCGTCGTCATCGTCATGGTGATGGTGGCAGCTGCACTCCGGATCGTCGCACTCGTCCTCGTCGTCATGATCGTGGTGATGGTGATGGTGCTCGTGCTCATCCTCGTCATCATCGTCGTGATGATGGTGGTGGCAGCTGCAGTCCGGATCGTCGCATTCCTCGTCGTCATCGTCGTCGTGGTCATGATGATGGTGATGCGCTTCCTCCTCGAGCTTCGCAAGCTCGACGGCGATGGTGCTGCGCTGCTCCATGGCCTCCATCAGCTGCTCGCCGGTGAGCTCCGGCCATGGCGTCGTGACGATCACGGCGTCCTTGTTGTGCTCGCGGATCATGGCGACGCACTGGTCGAGCTTTTCTTCCTTCATGCCGTCAGTGCGGCTGAGGATGATGGTGTTGGCCGTCTCGATCTGGTTGTTGTAGAACTCGCCGAAGTTCTTCATATACATCTTGCACTTCGTCGCATCCGCCACAGTCACAAAGTTGCCCAGCTGCACGTCGTCCGACGTGACCTTGCGCACGGCGCCGATGACGTCCGACAGCTTGCCGACGCCCGACGGCTCGATCAGGATGCGGTCCGGCGCATATTCAGCGATGACCTTTTTGAGCGCGCGGCCGAAATCGCCGACCAGCGAGCAGCAGATGCAGCCGGAGTTCATCTCCGTGATCTGGATCCCGGCCTCCTGCAGAAAGCCGCCGTCGATGCCGATCTCGCCGAATTCATTCTCGATCAGCACCAGCTTCTGGCCGTGGTAGGCTTCCTTGATCATTTTCCTGATGAGCGTCGTCTTGCCGGCGCCGAGAAAACCGGAATAAATATCAATTTTTGTCATGCAAAAACACCTTCCAGTAAACAATTTTCGTTCCAATAGTATAGCACTTTCCTACGGGAACATCAAGGTTTCTTCATGAAATATTCACAGTTTCCGCCAAAAGGAATTGACAAACCGGGATCGATATGATAATATAATTCTCGGCTTTGGAGGCCGGCATTCGGAGAGATGTCCGAGCGGTTTAAGGAGCTGGTCTTGAAAACCAGTGACACAGCAATGTGCCGTGGGTTCGAATCCCACTCTCTCCGCCATTTTCTTTCCTTCATACCGGCCTGACCGACCTGCGGAAGTACCCAAGTGGCCGAAGGGGCTCCCCTGCTAAGGGAGTAGGCGTCTAAAAAGCGCGCGAGAGTTCAAATCTCTCCTTCCGCGCCAGAAGCGGCGATGCGTTGCATCGCCGCTTTTGCTTTTATAAAAACGACCGTCCCGGCTCCGAGGGGAGCCGGGACGAGTTTTTTATTTTTTCTCCGGGATGAGGAAGATGAACACCAGGGAGCTGATGAGCAGGAGGTAGGGGTAGAACAGGCAGGGGATGATCTCGAAGGCGGTCAGGGTCTCGCCGAGCTCTGCGCAGGCGGAGATGGCCAGCAGCATCTGCGCGCCGTAGGGGATGATGCCCTGGAAGATGCACGAGAAGGTATCGAGCAGCGACGCGCTCTTTTTGCCGGAGATGCCGTATTCCTCGCTCATCTGCTTTGCGATAGGGCCGGCCATGACGATGGCGACGGTATTGTTGGCCGTGGCGATGTCCATCGCGCCGACGAGCAGGCCGATGCCGAGCTGGCCGCCCCGCTGCCCGTGGAAAATGCGCTTGATGAAGCCCAGCAGCGCCTCAAACCCGCCGTATTCGCGGATCAGGCCGCACATGGCGGAGACGAGGATCGTGACCATGATCGTCTCAAACATGCCGGACGCGCCGGAGCCCATATTGCCGAGCAGCTCGGTCGGATGCGTCGCGCCGGTGGCGAGCATGATGACTGCGCCGGAGAAGATGCCGGTCAGCAGCACGACGAACACGTTGATGCCCGCCACGCCGCCGATGAGCACCAGCAGGTACGGGAGCGTCTGCAGCAGGTGATATTCCGGGATCTCGACCGCGCCGATCTCGCTGCGCAGCGAGAACACGAGGATCAGCGCCAGTGTCACCAGCGCCGCGGGCAGGGCGATGCGGAAATTCGTGCGGAATTTATCCTTCATCTCGCAGCCCTGCGTGTTGCAGGCGGCGATGGTCGTGTCGGAGATGAACGACAGGTTGTCGCCGAACATCGCGCCGCCCATGACCGAGCCGATGCACAGCGGCAGGCTGAAGCCCGACGTCCGCGCCACGGCGACCGCGATGGGCACGATCAGCGTGATGGTGCCGCAGGAGGTGCCCATGGCTGTCGAGACAAAGCACGAGACCACGAACAGGACCGCCACGGCGAACCGCGCCGGGATGTGCGCGAGCATGAAATACGCGACCGACTCGGCGCTGCTGCGGCCGACGACGCCGACGAACACGCCCGCAGCCAGGAAGATGAGGATCATCGTCATGATGTTCTTATCGCCGACGCCTTTGGCCATGACCTCCAGCTTTTCGTCGAACGACAGCGCCCGGTTCTGCAGGCAGGCGACGAGGATCGCGGCCAGGAAGGCCACGACGATGGGGATATTGTAAAAGCCCATCTTGATCTTCAGCACATATTCAAATACGATGCCGAGCCCCAGGTACAGGACCAGGAACACGCCGATGGGCAGCAGCGCGATCGCGCGCGCGGGTTTCTTCTCCATATGTCTTCTCTCTTTTCATAAAGATCCACCCCGGCCGCGCATGCAGCCGGGGCGTTCGTGCATAAGCTGTAATATTGTATCGGTTTTCCATTCGGGCGTCAAGCGCGCGGCGAATTCTTTGGTGAAAATGCATAAAAATACACAGACGCGGAATATGCCGCGGCCCGTCCATAAAATTAACAGCCTTTTTACATTTCCGCTCTGGTCAGAACGGCGTTTTTCTGCTAAAATAAGAATAATTCTTGAAAAGCAAAAAAGCAAAGGAGTGAGGCTTTGTACCGCAGACAGGAACTACTGGAAAAATTAAAGGAGGCCGCGGCCTCCGTGCTGCCGATCAGCCTGATCGTGCTGGCCATCTGCTTTGTGCTCGTGCCGGTCGATACGGGCCTGATGCTCTCCTTCGTCCTGGCGACGGCGCTGCTGATTCTCGGCATGGGCCTGTTTACACTGGGCGCGGAGATGTCCATGAGCAAGATCGGCAATTACATCGGCGCCAAGCTGACCAAATCGCGCAAGCTGTGGCTGATTTTGGTGGTCAGCTTTCTGCTGGGCGTCGCCATCACGGTGGCGGAGCCGGATCTGCAGGTGCTGGCGGCCAACGTGCCGGAGATCGATAAGACCGTCCTGATCCTGACGGTCTCGGTGGGCGTCGGGATCTTCCTGATGCTCTGCATGGTGCGCATTCTGTTCGGCATCTCGCTGCGGCTGCTGCTGATCGTGTTCTACGCGCTGGTGTTTCTCGCGGCGTTTTTGTCCGACCAGGGCATTCTGGCCGTCGCGTTCGATTCCGGCGGCGTGACGACCGGGCCGATGACCGTGCCGTTCATCATGGCGCTGGGCGTCGGCGTGGCCTCGATCCGTTCCGACGAGAACGCGAAGGCGGACTCGTTCGGCCTCGTCGGCCTGTGCTCCATCGGGCCGATCGCGTCGGTTTTGCTGCTGGGCGCGATCTACAAGACGCAGCCCGCGCAGACGCAGAGCGAGGCGGCCGCCGCCATCACCAATACCGTCGCGCTGGGCAGGGACTATCTGCACGCCTTCCCGGAATACATGAAGGAGGTCACGCTCGCGCTGCTGCCGATCGTGGTGTTCTTCCTGGTGTTCCAGTTCGTCTCGCTGCGGCTGCGGAAGCTGCCGTTTCTGCGGGTGATGGTGGGCATTCTGTACACATACGCGGGGCTCGTGCTGTTTCTGACGGGCGTGAACGTCGGCTTCTCGCCGGTGGGCTACGCGCTGGGCGCGGCACTGACCGAGGGCTGGAAGATCTGGCTGCTCATCCCGCTGGCAATGCTCATGGGCTGGTTCATCATCAATGCGGAGCCTGCCGTCCATATCCTCAATAAGCAGGTCGAGGACCTGAGCGCGGGCGCCATCTCGGCCCGGGCCATGGGTGTGAGCCTGTCGATCGCAGTCTCCGCCGCGGGCGGGCTGGCGATGCTGCGGGTCATCACGGGCGTATCGATCATGGTCTTCCTGGTGCCGGGCTATTTTTTCGCGCTGGCGCTGAGCTTCTTCGTGCCGCGCACGTTCACCGCGATCGCGTTCGACTCCGGCGGCGTGGCCTCCGGCCCGCTGACGGCGACGTTCATGCTACCGTTTGCCATGGGCGCGTGCGAGGCGTTGGGAGGCAACGTGATGACGGACGCGTTCGGCCTTGTGGCGCTGGTCGCCATGATGCCGCTCATCACCGTGCAGGTCATGGGTGCGATCTACGTTGTCAAATCCCGCCGCGCGGAGAAGGAACCGGCCCTGCCGGACTTCGGCGAGAGCGAGATCATCGAACTGTGGGAGGCCTGCTGATATGGAACTGTATTACATCATCGCCGTCACCGACGCGGACCGCGGCGAGGTCATGAACGCACTGTTCCGGGAGGCCGGGCTGCCCATGATCCTCAGTATGCCGGGCCGCGGCACGGCAAAAAACGAACATCTGGCCGTCTACGGCCTCGGCGAGACGCCGAAGACCGTCACCTGCGCCGTCGCCGGCGCGCAGCAGGCCGCGCAGCTGACCAGGGCCGCCAAGCGCAGGCTGTTCATCGACATTCCCGGCAACGGGATCCTGCTGACCGTTCCGCTCAAGAGCGTGGCGGGCGGCAAAACGCTCGCCTATCTCACGAACGACTGCAAAACAGGAGGGACGCCGCATATGGAATTCAAACACGAGCTGATCGTTGTCATTCTGAACGAGGGCTATGCCGATTTCGTCATGGACGCGGCGCGGGCTGCGGGCGCGGGCGGCGGCACGGTCCTGCACGCGAAGGGGACCGGGTCCAGACGCGGGGAGAAATTCTTCGGCGTCAGCCTGGCCGACGAGAAGGACATGGTCTACATCATTGCGCATGCGGACGAAAAGGCCGCGATCATGCGCGCCATCCACGAAAACGCAGGCCCCGGCACCAAAGCCGGCGCGATCTGCTTCACCCTCCCCATCTCCTCCGTCGCAGGGCTTCGCGAACGCGAAAAAGACGAGGGCTGACGTCCTACAAAGGCTCCCCTTTCAGGGGAGCTGGCTCGGCGCAGCCGAGACTGAGAGGTTGTATCAAATTTGCATAGAAAAACCCAAACCGCAAATTTAGTTT
>OLWE01000748.1_pt1 | contig 16729 bp, 11 predicted proteins | sample 1673591 | NCBI WGS metagenome assembly OLWE01 (sample SAMEA103958116, study PRJEB25191) | human gut metagenome | biome: human-associated habitat [ENVO:00009003]; feature: intestine environment [ENVO:2100002]; material: feces | place: Germany | collected 2013/2015 | reverse complement strand
ACGAGAGCGGTATAGGCACGGTGAACACCATACGCTACAACCGTTTCGGCACAACATTCACCAGTGGTGTCGGCTTGCGTGCCGACTATGACGAGATATTCAGCTATGCGCTCAATGCACCGACCGTAAATCAGAACAACTTGAACCAGACGCTGATAATAATTGTGCCCAACACTACTGAATACGGCGGCATCTGCCAGATGTGGGAGGATGGTTCGGCTATAGCCTTCTGTCCGCGGAGCACCTATGGCTATCCGCTCGACACCCGCGGAGTGATACAGCATGAGGCAGGTGGCCACGGCTTCGGCAAGCTTGGCGACGAGTATATCTACCATAACGCCTTCATCGACTTCTGCAACTGCACGTGCTGCGGCCATGTAGACGCCATCAACTGGGCAAAGTCGCTCGGCTGGTACGACAACCTGTCGCTTACGGGCAAGATGCACGAAGTGCCATGGAGCCACCTTATTTCCGACAGCCGATACAGCGATGTTGTTGACATCTATGAAGGCGGATTCATGCACAGTCGCGGAGTGTTCCGTTCAGAGCAGAACTCATGCATGAACAACGATATTCCTTATTACAGCACAATAAGCCGCGAGAGCATCGTAAGGCGTATCAAACGCTATGCCGGCGAGACATTCTCGTTCGAGGAATTTGTTGCCAACGACAAACGTGATGCAGGCATCGTAACCCGCGGCATGGGTGTCGGTTCTGTAAGCGTCGGGCACGGACAGCATATGCCGCCCAAGATACATAAGGGCAGTCCGCTCAGCAACATGCGCAAGGCACGCCGCCACAGATAAAAACATGAAACGGAAATTGTGGATAACGTGAAAAATGCTATTTTAGTATAAATTTTTAAGTAAATTAAATAATAAAGACGATGAAAAAGCGTATTATACATATAGGTCTTGCACTTGTTGCGCTGATAGCAGCCGGATGCAGCCAGGAAGACGACACACCGGTAGACGCAAGGTATACGCCCATGAGGTTTGAGGTGACTCATCCTTCACAGCGCACAAGGGTGACCGACTCGGGATTCGAGAACGGCGACAGGATAGGCCTGTTCGCAAGCAGCACCGACAAGCCCCTCGAGATAGGCGGCAACCTTGTGAACAACGAGCCGCTGACGTGCAGCGGCAGCTCATGGACTGCAAGCCGCACACTCTATTGGGACGAAGGCACGTACAACTTCTATGCCTATTATCCCTACATGACGTCCGTAAGCTCTATCGAGGACCTGCCCTTCAGCGTTCAGACCGACCAGAGCACGGCCGACGGCTATGAGGCCAGCGACTTCCTGTATGCACAGACCAACAACGTCAGTGCGTCAAACTCTCCCGTAACCCTGGCCTTCAAGCACATAATGAGCAAGCTCACCATACGCCTGATAAAGGGCGAGGACTTTGAGGGCGAGATGCCTACATACGCCGAGGTGTATGTGCACAACACTGTGCCTGAGTCGACCATAGACCTAAGTGCCGGCGTTGCCACAAAATATGTAAGGGGCAACGGCACCACGATAAGGGCCCGACAGATGAGCAGCTATATCTATTCGGCCATAATAGTGCCTCAGCGCGTGGCCAACCGCATGCCGCTGATAGAGGTTGTGATGGACGGCGTGTCGTATCTCTACGAGAGCACGTTCCAGTTTAAGCCCGGCACGGAACACCTTGTAAACTTCATCATATCAGGCAACCCTGAACAGATTAAAATTGAAATAGGAGGCGAGATTGTCGGTTGGCAATAGTCTTGCCGGTTATCAACTTGAATGAAAGCGACAATATATATACTATCCATACTAACTCTCATTTTAGGGGGTGTGGCTGTGGCTTTGGGGCTGCAGCCCACCCTCGGACAGACTGACAGCAAAAAAAACATCAACAGATACGGGCTGCATGAGGAGCTCGAGCTTGTCGGCCGCGTTGACGGCAAGGGGTATGAGACCTTTGCGGTGGTAGACGAAAACGACAGACTGCTCTTCGCCATACCGCTGCGCAACTGCATGTTCGACGTGCGCTACCGCAACGGACAGCTGCGCTTCCGCGAGAACGGCACAGGCCGTGAGGGATTTGTCGACCGCAACGGCAACGTGACGTTCTTCAGCACAGGCACCGGCATACCCTCTACGGTTGAGCAAGAGGAGAGCAGCACCATGGCGCAGGCGCCCGGACAGAGCACATACGAAGGCGGACAGAATAGCGGCAAGGCAGACAGGTCGGGCAGCATGACCGACGGTGACCTGAAACAAATGGCACGCAGCAATCCTTTCTATAAGGAGGCTGCCAAGATCCTTGCAGGCAAACTGTCGGTTGACGATGCTCAGCGCCGCCGCGTGATACTCAACTACTGCGAACACTTCCGCATGGCCTACACCACCAAGGACATCGACTTTCTGCGCCAGGTGTTCAGCGAGCAGGCCCTCATCATCGTGGGCAACGTGGTCAAGACCAAGGCCGGCAGCGAAGGCAAGTTTATGCCGGCGTCGCGTGTTGAGTATAACATCCGCACCAAGAAAGAATACATATCGCGGCTAAGCAAGGCCTTTGCCGCCAGCAAGAACATAAGCGTAAAGTTTTCCGACTTCCGCATAATGCGCCATCCAACAATGGACGGCATCTACGGCGTCAGCCTCCGCCAGCAGTACAAGAGCGACCGCTATGCTGACGACGGCTACCTTTTCCTGCTCTGGGACTTCCGCAACGAGTCGATGCCGCTGATACATGTGCGCACATGGCAGCCGACAGAGACCATCAGCGATGATAACGAAGTGATGAACATCAGAGACTTCAACCTGGAGTAACTAAAGACAAGTTAAGCTAAGACAAACGACATTATCACTTTAAACAAACCTATATGACAGGCAAGATGTTACATATACGCACGTTAAAGGCACTGCTGCTGACGCTCATGCTCTGCATGGCAGGCTGCGGCACGGCCCTGGCACAGCAGTTCAGCGTGACTAAGTTTCGCGTCTTGCCCAACGACGTGAGCGCCTTTATCACTCCGGTGCGCGACCTCAACGACGAGGCTTGCGCCCTGCTGAAGGTTACGGCCACGCCCGAGTATGCCTTCTCGTCGCCTTTGGGCATTGTCATGCGTAAGGACAATGTAGGCGAGATATGGCTTTATCTGCCCAAAGGCACAAAAAAGATTACCATAAAACATCCAGAATGGGGCGTCATGCGCGACTATAAGTTTGAGAAACCGCTCGAGAGCCACATGACCTACGAGATGGTCATCAACTCGCCCAAGCCTGACATAGCCCTTAAGCACGACACTATTGTGCTGACAAAGACCATCGTCGACACAATAGCCGTGAAGAAGCGGCGGCCGAAGCTGCCGCTCAGGACTCATGCCCTGTTTACAGTTTCGATGCACGAAAACGGACCTTCGTGGGGTGTCATGGTGGCATTAATGCGCCGCCATGGCTTCTTCGTTCATGCAAGTGCCGACCTGCGCAGCATAGGCAAGACCGTAACCACCTGCGACAAGGAAGGATTTACCGACGGAAGCAGAATAAAACCATATTACACAGGACAGACACGCCACTCGACATACACCGTGACGGCCGGAGCGATACACCGCCTCGGGCGCATGGTCAGCCTGTTTGAGGGCATTGGCTATGGCCGCACGGCCACGGCATGGGAGCTGGCTGAGAGCGAAGGAGGCGGACTTGCGCTCAACGACGGCCTGACACACAAGGGCCTCGCAGCCGAGCTTGGCGTGGTGCTGTCGTTCGGACGGATAAGCGTGTCGGCATCTGCCGTAACAATAGCCGGACGCCAGTGGCAGGGCTGCATAGGTGTAGGCATTAACATTGGCAAAAGATGAAGACAAGGATATTATCACTCACCACACTGATAGCGCTGCTGCTTACGCTGGCCGCATGCAGCAGCGATGAGGCTCCGGATAACTTTGAGCCGCGCCTCGTAACGGGTGAGGCTTCGGGCATAACGCGCACTGAGGCCGTCATCGCAGGCGAGGTGGTGCTGCAGGGAAGCACCGACATGCCGGAGCTGCACTTCAGATACGGCACGACAGACCAGATGGACCACACCACGGGCGTGCTTGTCCCCGACGGCAACAAGGTGAAGATGCAGCTGACGGGGCTTCAGCCGGGCACGATGTACTACTACAGACTCCATGCTACCAATGGCCGCGTGGAGCTGCATGGCAACACGATGACCTTTGTAACCGTGCCAAACGACAGGCCTACGGTGGGCGTGCCGGCAGTGCTGAGCCAAGGTCCAATGAGCGTCATTGTAGAATATGAAATAACGGACGACGGCAACGAGACTATAACCTCCACGGGATGCTACGTAACCGACATTGAGACGGGCGACACGCAGAGCGTAGAGGCCGAGACGCCGGGCGCCGAAGGCGTTGGCATGAGGGTGCGCATAGGCGGACTGCGCCAGAATGCCACCTACGAGATAAAGGCCTACGCCGCTAACGGCGAGGGCGAGAGCGTGGGCGAGGCGCTGACCATAACCACGTCAGATGCCGTTCTGCTGGCCGATGCGGGCGAGTTTGAAGAGCTTATGGGCGACAGCAAATACGAGTATACTACGCTGTCTATTGCCGGTCCTATGAACGGCGACGACCTGCGGTGCCTGCGCCAGATGATGGGACGCGATATCGACGGCTCTGCCACGGCTGGCCGCCTTGCACAGGTAAACATGGCCGACGCCCATATCGTGGAGGGCGGAGGAGTGTACGGCTCGTCGCGATACACCGAGAATAATGTAGTGGGTTACGGCCTCTTTGCCGACTGCACCCTGCTTACAAGCGTTACTCTGCCTTCCGATGCCGTCAAGATAGAGAAAGACGCCTTCATGAACTGCACGGCGCTCAGAGAGATAACCATACCGGTATCAGCCACCGACATCAGTCCGTCGTCGGGCTGTACGGCGCTCGCCGCCATCAACGTGTCGGCAGCCAACACTGCATACAGCAGCATAGACGGAGTGCTGTTCGACGCAGGTGCCACAGAGATACTGTGGTTCCCCATAGGCAAGCAGGGCGACTATACGCTGCCGTCCACAGTCAAGGCCATAGGCGACTATGCCTTCCAGGGCTGCCACATAACACGCTTCACCCTGCCCGACAACCTCACGGAGATAGGGCAGGCCGTGTTCTACGACAGCAGTGTAGAGGAGGTGGTCATGCCGTCAGGGCTTAGACTCATACCCACAGCCACCTTCCAAAAGTGCGACAAGCTCACCACGGTGCGCCTCGGTGCAGCCACAGAGCTGATATCCGACTATGTGTTCGACGGCTGTCCGCTCGAGCATCTGTATGTCGACGCACAGTATCCGCCCGTGTGCAACAGCAACGCCCTGACCAGTACGCCCGACTTTCTGCCTACATGCACGCTGCACGTGCCCAAGGGACGGCGCAACTTCTATCGTGCCGACTCGAGCTGGAAGCGCTTCGGCACCATCGTAGAGGAATGACGCGTGCTGCTCATTTACAAACAAAACAGCATTTAAGTTTATGACAATGAATACACCTGAAATAGAGGAGCTGAAGCTGCTCATTGAACAGAAATATGGAAAGACGCTCGGCACGACAACCGACTTTGAGGAGTTTTCGGTTCATCTGAGCCACGACACCGGACAGAACGTGTCGGCGTCGACGCTCAAGAGGCTCTGGGGATATGTCAACGACAGCCATAAGCCGCGCATGTTTACGCTCGACATCCTGGCCCAATATCTTGGCCATGCCAACTATTACGCCTTTGTTTCGTGGCTCAAGACAAGCACACGCTACAACTCGTCGTTCTTCAACGCCAAGCAGCTCATCAGCAACGAGCTCGATGCCGGAACGGAGGTGGAGATAGGCTGGAGCCCCAACCGCCTGGTGCGCCTGCGCTACGTGGGCGAGAGCCGCTATGAGGTGGTGTTGTCGCAGAACAGCAAGCTCGTGCCCGGCGACAGCTTCGTAACAGGATGCTTCATCAAGGAGCAGCCGCTCTATCTGCCCTACATCGAGCGACCTGACGGCCGCACGGCGCCCTTTGTGGCAGGCCGCAACGGCGGACTAACCATAATTAACGTCATCAACATTGAGAAATGAACAATTCAGACACCGAAATATTGGACGACAGCCCCTCAGGATACATGAGCGACATAGACGGCGAGATGGACAGTGCCGTGCGCATACCCGTGCAGAACGCCTTCAGAGACATAAGCGAGTTCTATGTGTCGAGGTCGGGACATACGCGCCTGCTGACAGCTACACGCTTCGGCAAGCGCTATACGCTGAAATGCCTGAAGCCCGACTTTGCCTACACGCCCGTCTACCGTCAGGCCCTTGCCAAGGAGTTTGAGATTGGGCTGCAGATGGACCATCCGCACATCTGCCGCACCATAAGCATGGAAGAGGTGGCAGAGCTGGGCACGGTCATCGTTATGGAATATATCGACGGCGACACACTGAAGAGCCTCATTGACAGCAAGACGCTGACGCCTGACATGGCGCGCAGAGTAACCGAGCAGCTGGCCGACGCGCTCGGATACATACACAGCAAGCAGATAATACACCGCGACCTGAAGCCTTCGAACATAATGATAACGCACAACGGCCACAACACCAAGCTGATAGACTTCAGCCTGTCGGACAGCGACTATTTCAACGTGCTGAAATGTCCTGCCGGTTCATCGGGCTACATCGCCCCGGAGCAGCTTCAGCCCGACGCCAAGCCCGACATAAAGGCCGACATCTATTCGTTCGGAATGGTGGTAAGAGACATGGCCCGGCTTACTGGCGACGCCTATCTGCGCCGCATAGCCGCAGCCTGCACCCGGCGCAACGCCTCTGAGCGTCCGGCAGACATGTCGGCCGTTATGTCGCTGCCGCGCACAGACAATCGTCAGCGCATCGTGGTTGCATTGCTGTCATTAGTTGTTGCTGCGCTCACGGCTTATGTGGCTGTTACGCTCTACAACCGTTCCACGGCATCAGACGACGCACGGCAGGACAACGCTCCGATAGAGATTGCTCCCGACAGCAACCGCGCCTTAGACTACACCCTGTGGCCCGAACGCGGTGAAAAGTAGAGCCTGCCCCCCGACAATTTACATCTTCTTCCGTAGTCTCCCCCGGCAAATAGGCGTAAATAGTATTTTTTTCCTACGTGATAAGGCGAGCGAAGTTTCGCTCCCAAGGCTCTATTTATACCTGCCGGTTTGAAGGCGAAATAGAACGACATAATATCCCCGAACAATACATCTTGTGAGTTAGAATACGAAGAATCGGATAATGATGATTTTAACCCAAATCAGTCATTATCCCGCGCATAGCTTTATCTATTTTGTGCATTCATGTTTTTCAGCCGTCTTTTTGTCCGCTTATTCTTGACATAGCCCGCTATGCCTGCAAGAAATCTAACTTGAATACAAATTACTTTTTTATTTAAATAACAATGCCTATTGCACAAAATATGTATCATTTTATGCAGTATAAGATTGTTATTGAGTAAAATTTAGCCTTATCGAGTGCAAGAACTGCCATACCGACAGAATGGTCGACAGAGAACGTTTTTATCCTTAGAGAACACAAAATAATTTTCTTCTCAAATTATTTCACCTCTAACAAACAATATATTGTTTCTATATAAAAGCTCAAGCCCATTATGGTTGTACAATCTTTGGCATGATATTTATATAAAAACGATGCTGGCCATTAAAATATTACAATAAATGTATATACACTTTTTGTTGCAACAATTTTTGTAATTACATTTTATGTATTATATTTGTGTTGGAAATCAAAAATAGAGCGTTATGGAAACTCCGTTTATATTTGGAAAGATTGCTACCGAGAAGAATTTTACCGACCGTGAGAAAGAAACAGCCGACCTGCTTCAGAGCTTTACGTCGTTAATCAATACAATTATTATATCTCCTCGTCGCTGGGGTAAGAGTTCACTTGTAAATAAGGCTGCAAAGTTAGCGATGGCGCAGGACTGCAACCTCCGAATCTGCCATATCGACCTTTTCAATGTTCGTAGCGAGGAGCATTTCTATTCACTGCTCGCACAGAAGGTTATTGCCGCCACTTCCTCAAAATGGGAGGAAGCAATAGAGAGCGCGAAGAGTTTCTTTTCGCATCTTGTCCCCAAGATAACAATCGGTATGGACCCCACCAATGAGATTTCAATCGACTTTGATTGGGAGGAGGTAAAGCGCAACCCCGATGAAGTGCTCGACCTTGCCGAAAAGATTGCCAGGAAAAAGGGGCTGAAAATCGTGATTTGCGTAGATGAGTTCCAAAATATCGCAGAATTTACTGACCCAGATTATTTCCAAAAAAAATTGCGTTCCCATTGGCAGCTGCACCAGAATGTGGCCTATTGTCTCTATGGCAGCAAACGCCACATGATGATGGAAGTTTTTACCGACTCGTCCAAACCATTCTATAAGTTCGGTAATCTGATGTTTCTAAATAAGATTGAAACGCCTTGCCTTGTGGAATTCTTCAAGAGTCGTTTCGCTGATACAGGCAAGAACATCGACGATGAAGCAAGCCATTTGATAGCAAAGCTCGTGGATAACCATCCATACTACGCACAACAGCTGGCACAGCTTTCATGGCTCAGAACAAAGGATGTATGTACTGTTGAGATTGTGCGTGAGGCACACACGGCATTAGTGGAGCAGTTGAGTCTGCTGTTCGTAACAATCACCGAAACACTTACGACACAGCAGCTGAACTATCTTAAAGCCCTTATAGCCGGCGAAAAAGCCATCAGTTCGACTGAAGTGATGCATCGCTATCAAATCTCTTCAACGACCTCAATATCCCGTTCAAAGGCAGCCCTTATCAAGAATGATATATTGGATAATAAGGCCGGTGAAATCTCATTCCAGGATCCGATTTATGCCTATTGGTTGAAGACTGAATATTTCGCAAAATAATTTAGCGTTCTTTTCAATATTAATATTTCAATAACGTATATAAAAATCAATATGATGCATCCTAAATATACAGTGACCTATATCTCAAATGCCTGTGGAAATACTGATGAACTAAGTAATCAACCACATGAGTGTGTAGCTCGAAGTCTTTATGATTTACTTGTAAACCATAAAGAAATTACCCATCCTGTAATAGGACTTGAAGGTTCATGGGGCTCTGGAAAATCTCAAGTAATAAATATTCTCCAAAGAATTATAAAGGAACGAAATAAAGCAGAACAATTCTGCTTTATTACTTATGATATTTGGAGTGCACAAGAAGATTTGACACGCCGAAGTTTTTTAGATAGTGTCTTAAACAAAACTAAAAATAATAGTGAGGATTTTAATACAAAAATTCTTGAAGACGATTATAATAAATTGAACGCAACTTCAATTATTCGAAAAACCAGAACTTTTCCAACGATTAGATTTTTCTTTGCAACATTACTGCTAATTCCAATATCTTCATTTATAATTAATTCTTTTGAAGGTTTATTGGGGTATAATAATACTTTATGGACTTATGATCAACTGAAAGGTTGTGTACATCTAATATTGACTTTATTTTCATTATTTGTATTTATATGTTCGTACAAACAAGAATTAAAGATACTAAACTCAGACTCAAATAAAAAGAAGCTGAAAGCAAAAAGAAAATTTACGACCATAATAGGTCGTATGTTATATGTTTTCAAGGAAAAAGATGTAGAAAAAGAAGACTACGAAACAATTATTACCGATGAGCCTTCTATTTCCAGATTTCAACATATATTTGGAGATATCTATCATTCTCTAAAAGAGAATAAAACACTAATTATTGTTTTTGATAATATGGATAGATTAAGTGACTCATCAAAATTAATGAGTACTTGGTCATTACTTCACACTTTTTTTGCAGAAACGGATTACCAAGGTAAAATATGGGCAATAGTGCCATATGCAAAACAGCAATTAATTGAGTTGATATCATCAAATGATGAAAAAAAATCTTACAAAGCGACTGAATTTATAAATAAAACCTTTTTTACGACATTCAGAATTCCTGAGCCAATGATGGCTTCTTGGAAGCATTTCTTAAATGAGAAATTGGACAATGCATTTAATCCTATTATAGAAACTGATGAGAAAACTATTGTTGCGCTAATTTTTAGTCGCTCAATGGTAAATAAGCAAATAAGACCTAGAGATATTATTGTATATGTAAATAAGTTAGTGACTCTTTATTCTCAACATTATTTTGAAGAAATTCCAATTGGAGCGCTTGCACTATACGCACAATATGAAGATAAATTCAATAAACCATTAGATGCAATATTAGAATTCATAGGATTTGAATCTTTAGTTCCCTTATTTGAGAATCGAGAACAACTCAGTGGATGGCTATCGTCTGTTTATTATAACCTTCCTTCAAAAGAAGCTATTGAAGTTGCATATAATAGTCGCATTAGTGCATTTTTACAAAGTGATTATGAAATATTAGGAGAAATAGATGAAAAAGAAAATGCATATAAGGAACTATCCTCACATAAGGCTTTTAAATATCATATAGAAGAATTTTTCAACACTGAATCAGATTATTCTAATCTTAAAATGGAAAATGTATTCTATTTGTTAAATAAGTCTGAAATTTCATATTCTACACGTCACAAAATATACGAAACTATTGCTAATCAAATAAACACACTTAAGGATCAGTTTTCAGAATATGAATATTGGATGGAATATGGATTTTTAAATTTTGATAAAAATTGTACAAATACGATTATTGAAACACTCTTGAAAGAATCATTATATGATTTTGAAAGTTATTATCGAACTATAATAGAACTATTAAAAATAAAAGAGCAGAATAATGCAATAAAATTATCTATTAATCAATATATATCCGAATCTGTACCGGATATGGTAAATTTCGCCAAATATCTTAAAGAAGAAGGGGTAGAACGATATTATAGTAAAACAAAAATTTCAATTGAAGTCTCAAAAATTCTAAAATATATACAAGATGGCGCAACAAATAACGAACTGTTCAATACTAAAACAGATACAGTATATGATTTATTACGTTTATTAAAAGCACATAATGTAGATCTTAGTGAAATTATAGATACTATCAATAATGCAAGTATCACAATAACTAACTTATCTATAGACGAAGTTGAACGTATATATAAAGTGTTCAATATTGTTAACATTCGTATCGAATCAATTCCGCCATATACTATTGCAAATAGTTCAGTAACCAAATTTATGGTCATTCCAGAGTATTTGGCTTGTGCATTAAACAAATTAATATCATTAAACTCTAATGAACAAATTGTAAACTCTACTCTGCATGGTGAACTTCAAGAAAAAACAAAATCAATATGTAAATACATTACAAAATACGCAACTACAGATAATTTATTTAAATTGGCAGTTAAAAGTAAAAATATTCTATTAAAACAAATATTACAACTATTAATTTATCACTATACCAAGATATTAACAACGTCTGGATATTTGTTAGAGCACACTTCCGATATTGTAGAATTAATATTTGATTCTGATGATAAGATATTAATTTCGTTATTGGATAATAATGCAGATAATATTTTAAAGGAGTATGGACTTGATTGTTTAGGAGTAGATAAATATTGGATAAGTAAGGTCAATAAAGAATCAATAAAAGAGCATTCATTCTTAAAAAAAATGAGTGAAAAATGGATTGCAGGAATTAATCAATACACTCAAAATGAATGGATCTCAATCTTTAAAAATGAAGGAGATGAATTGACAGAGTTTATTATTAACTTAGAAGAAGATTTATTACCTATTGATTTTTGGGAAAATACAGATATAGAGAATTCTGTTAAAGAATCATACCTTGGATATATTGAAAATAGGAATAATATTAATAGTGTTTTATTTAGAGTATGGCAAAAACATGTTGGTGAAACTGTAAAAGCAACATTAGCAAACAAAACAATTGATTCAATAAAGAATCCTTCTCAAATCAATACTATTAAATTAGTAATGCTAATTCGTTTGTACATAGAAAACTCTAAGCGTTTATTAGAAGATAAGTATGCTAATTCTTTTTATGACGACTATTTTAGTAGATTTATTATTGAGGCTCCAATAGCTGAATTACTTCAATTTACTGTAGATAATTGGATAAAAGTTAATAGTTATAGTTTATTATTAAGCAATGATAGATTGGAAAGACTAAAAACTATTATGACTAAACGTAGAGAAGAAATACCAACTGATGCCAAAGGATTATCAAAATGGGATGAATATATAAAAATTCTACAGAAAGCTATGAAAAGGCATTAATCTTTAGATATTATAGTTATGCAGGTTTTAACTCACATATACCATATAAGTTATAGTTCAAATGGACAAAGTTGGGAATAACAAAAATGGTATTATCCACAAGTCTTTGTATCGCAATTTTGATATTCAAGAAATTACACTTACTTTTCAAAATGTAGGTATAAGCCGAGAATGAAGCTAAAAATCATTAACTTACACATTCTCAGATACTTGCCAACTTGCTGGCTGTACATTTTAGAGCGCCATACTATTGATAATCAAAGATGTACACATATTGCATCGAATAATAGGATAAATGCTGGTTTTAATCAATGATAATATTTATATTGATCTGAGCTATTCTTGATTAAAAATAAGCTATAATTTGCCAAATCTCTAAAATTTAATGTGATTTGGCAAATTATATTGATTTTTTGTGCTTGTTTATGTAAAAAACAAAATTCTATAGTTATGGTAATTGTCCGAATTTGCCCTGTTTTTGTATCTTCTGGAACGTTATTATCATTGATAATAAAATTTGCCCATATTGTATCAACAAATAATTTCACTACTTTCATACAAAAACTAAAAACACGGTAAAAAGTCAGGACAAAATTTTTTTGTAATCTGGAGAAGAAGACCTTAATGGATGTTAAAGAAGTGGCGTGCTGAGTGTCTTTGTTTTAACTTATGTTTGCTTTTGTGCGGCTAAAGAGTGTGTGAAGATGATGTTTTTGGGGCATGGAAGGGCTTGTTTTGCGTTGCAATAGCACTGCTTTGGGAGCGTAAACCTATGGGTTTTGCAACGAAAGTGGCCGAGTAATATATTTTAACACTGCGGCTTTTGCTTTCAAAATGGCTTAAATGTCTGTATGTCAATGCTTTAGTGTGAATGCTTGTTTTTTGACGTTTTTCAGGCAAAATCGCGGAGACGTGAGGAGCATGGGCATTCTGAAGGCGTCAAACGGTATGGAGTTTGTCTGAAATATTTACAAAATGCGGCGGCGCCACGATGTGTAGTGTGCCGTACGACCTTCATGATGTCATTACGCAGATACCGTCAGAATAAGCATCGTCAGTTGGCTTAGTCTGCTTATACAGCTGATTACTTTTGGCCTTAATAAGGGGAAAATGTGAAATTTATAGGCCTTTTGGATGCGGAAAGTGTGAAATTTATGGCTGTATATTGTATGGAAAATGTGAAAATAATGGGGCAATATGGCACGGAAAGTGTGAAAAATTTGGGTTTTTATGATGCGGAAAATGTGAAATTTACTATATTTGCAGATGTATCAAGACGTTTGGAAATATGGAGAAGTTGCTGAAAAGAAAGATTGACAAATATCTGACTGACTGGAAAAACAGACCTGACAGGAAGCCTCTTATCATAAAGGGCGCCAGGCAGATAGGCAAGACGTGCTCAGTAGAGTGGTTTGCCGGTCAGAATTATGCAAGCGTGATAGAGATAAACTTTATCGAGCAGAAAAAATACCGTGAGATATTCAACGACGGATTTGAGGTGGATGCCATACTGAAGAATATATCATTGTTGAATCCTGAATTGAAGTTTATTCCCGGCAACACCATATTTTTCTTCGACGAGCTTCAGGCGTGCCCCAACTGCGCCACGTCGCTGAAGTTTTTTAAGCTCGACGGCCGTTTCGACGTAATATGCTCAGGCTCGCTCATGGGGATAAGCTACAGGGAGATAGAATCGAACAGCGTGGGATATAAAGAGGACTACGAGATGCACTCGATGGACTTTGAGGAATTTTTGTGGGCAATGGGCTATAACGACGAGTTCACGGCCGACCTGCTAAGTCACATGCTTGATGTAAGGCCGCTGTCAGAACTGCAGATGGACACGCTGATGAGCCTGTTCCGCGACTATGTCATAATCGGAGGCATGCCCGAAGTGGTCAGCACGTATGTTAGGAACAAGAATTTCAGCGGCACGCTCGACATTCAGCGCCAGCTGCTGAAAGACTATGAGGAGGACATAACAAAATATGTTGAGGGCCTGGACAAGGCAAAGGTGAAGGCGGTGTATAACCATATCTCGACCTTCCTGGCAAAGGAAAACAAGCGGTTTCAGATAACCAAGATAGCCAGAAACGCGCGCAACAGAGACTATATGGTATGCGTTGAATGGCTCGCCGATGCCGGAGTGGTGAACGTGTGCTACTGTCTTAATCAGCCCGAGTTGCCGCTGAAAGGCAACTACGACCCAAAGATGTACAAGATATACTTTAAGGACACCGGACTGCTGATAGCCTCGCTCGACGAGGAGGCACAGGAAGACCTGAGGGCAAACAAGAATCTCGGCACGTACAAAGGGGCGATATACGAGAATATCGTAGGCGACATGCTCGTAAAGCAGGGCTATCGGCTGTTTTACTATCACAGCGACAGGCCGGCTCTTGAGATGGACTTCTTTATAAGGGACGCCGATTCGCTCATACCGGTGGAGGTGAAGGCCAACGACGGGGCTACGGCTTCGCTGAACAGACTGCTGAATGACGACAAATATAATGACGTGAAATATGGCATCAAACTGGGCTACAGGAACATCGGATGCAACGGCAAATTCTATACATTTCCATATTTTCTGACCTTTCTGCTGCGAAGATTCGTGGCTGAGAGCAAACGGAGGTAGCTCCTTGAATGAGCAAAGCCGTATGGCGGCATGAGGCTTTATGGTGTGTATAGCCTGTTTCTGTCGTGCCATATATTATTATGAAATGTGGCGCCGGGCATGTAAACGGGCCGTCTGTGGTGCCGCATTAATCGTTTAACAGGTAAAAACATATCCGCATGAGCGACATTTCATTTACATGCAAATATCATTCGCCGCTGGGAGAGATAACCCTGGCATGCCGCGACGACAGGCTTACGGGGCTGTGGTTTGACGGCCAGAAACACTACGGCAGCACGCTGACCGGTAGGACCGAAGAGGCAGACGTGCCCGTGTTGAGGCTTGCCGTGAGGTGGCTCGACGAATATTTCAACGGCTATGAGCCGCAGTTTGTGCCGCCGCTGAGCCTTATGGGCACGCCGTTCAGCCGCCTTGTGTGGCGCAGGCTGATGGACATTCCATGCGGAACTACGCTGACATACAAGGAACTGACGCTGCGCATGGCTGCCTGCGGCGAGTGTGGCGCTGGGGCTGTGAGGGCCGTGGCGGCGGCGATAGGGCGCAATCCCGTGTCGCTCATAGTGCCCTGCCACCGCGTCATCGGTTCGGGCGGCAGCCTGACGGGATATGCCGGGGGCGTATGGCGCAAGGAATGGCTGCTGCAGGCGGAGCGCTCTATGGCAGAAGGCAGACATGTGTAGTGAGGCTGTTGCGGTTCGGCCTGACAGAGGCTTCATGTGGGGCGCATTGTAGGGTGTGTTGTTATATGTGTCGGGATTACCATGAGGCAAAAATTCAGGCAGAACAATAACGCCGGATTTGGGCTGGGCTGACCGCTTGTCTTACGGGCGGTGGCGCAGCCCGTAAGGCTGTCTACGAAAAAGGCCGCCGTGACCCTTGCGGGCAGGCAGCCTCAGTTTAAAATAACATTATAAAATAAATTGTGATATGTTGTCGTCATGCCTTGCGGCATGCGTCCGGGTACACACTTTTAAATGGCATCGGCAGACTTAGAAGTTTACGCCGAAGTTGAGCGACAGACATCCGTTGTGCGACGTGTCGAACGTGTCGTGACAGATGTTAGACAGACCGATGTCGTATGTTATGTCGAAGTAGAACAGGTCGTAAGCCACGCCGCATCCCACGCGCAGACCTCCGTCAAAGCGCTGGAAGGCATCGTCGGAGAACGAGCTGAAAGCCTTGCGCTCGTCATAGTTCTTCATCTTGCCGCCCACGCCGCATGCCAGATATCCGCCGAACTGCGGCTGCACGGAGAAGTGGTCGGTGATGCTGTAGATGTATTTCAGCACGATGGGCATCTCTATGTAGTTGAGGTCGTAGGTCATCTTCTTCTTCTCGCCCATGTCGTTTATTATGTCTTTCTTTCCGCCTTTCTCGGTGTAGAAGAGTCCCGGCTCAAGGTAGAGCGGAATGTCGGCCGACAGTGGAATGCCCACCACTGCTCCTACGGTCAGGCCTGTCTGCGAGTCGCTGCCGTCGAGCGTTGGGTCGTCAGAGTTGACCGTTGAGAACGCCGGACCTATGCGGAAACCGTAATACATGTTGCCCGTGCCCAGTCCGCTGTCGTGGCGTCCGTAAGAATATTCCAGTCTTCCGGTGCTCTCGTTGTAGTAGCGGCTGTGGCAATAATTCTGTGCCGATGCCGGCAGTGAGAGTGCTGTTGCTGCCAGTGCGGCTATGGCAAATCTCTTAATTGTTTTCGTGCTCATAAGTTTCTGAATATTGTTTACTTGGTGCAAAGAAACTAAAAAATGGCGAGATGTCAAAAGGAAAAGGCCTAAATTGCATAGGGAAACCCCTAATATGC
>OLWE01000746.1_pt1 | contig 16784 bp, 20 predicted proteins | sample 1673591 | NCBI WGS metagenome assembly OLWE01 (sample SAMEA103958116, study PRJEB25191) | human gut metagenome | biome: human-associated habitat [ENVO:00009003]; feature: intestine environment [ENVO:2100002]; material: feces | place: Germany | collected 2013/2015 | reverse complement strand
CTGTGCATCCCCGCCTTATCGCCCGGCTTTTATGGAGGCACGGCACCGCCCGGTGTCGCGGAATATGTGAACAACGGAGGAATACATCATGCAATATGCGAAACCTGTCACTCTGAATGTTGAAGAGTGCGACCGTCTGTTTTTTCTGCCTTACCTGTTTGGCCAGGATTTTCTGTATGTCGAAGCGTCTGTGTACGCGCTGGCGAAAAAAATGATGCCGGAATATGAAGGCGGATTCTGGCACTTCATCCGCCTGCCGGACGGTGGCGGCTACATGATGCCGGATGGCGACCGTTTCCACATAGTGAACGGTGCAAACTGGTTTGACCGTACCGTGAGTGCTGATGCCTGCGGCATCATTCTGACTTCCCTTGTGATTAACCGCCAGTTGTGGCTGTACCACGACAGCGGTGATGCAGGACTGACCCAGCTTTACCGGATGCGCGATGCGCAGTTGTGGCGTCACATCGAATTTCACCCTGAATGCAACGCGATTTACGCGGCTCTGGACTGATTAACGGACGGGGCGGCAATGCCGCCCCTGTAAAGGAGACGAGAAAATGTACTGTACTGTTAAAGAAATTATCCGCGAAGTGCTGGATACAGACGTGCCGGACAGTGAATGCGTTTTTGCCGTGGTGCTGACCCGTGGGGATGTGCGTCACATAGCCCAGGACTGGAACCTGTCAGACGATGAGCTGGAAACCGTCATGCAGCGGCTGGACGATGCCTTTGAGCATGGTGCGGATGTCAGCGTTGTTCACGACGTTGTTCGTGAACTGATGGAAGAAAAGCGCGTCAGCCGTCAGGTGACAGTCCCGGCGGTGATGCTGGAAAAAGTGGTGGCGCTGGCAGGCAGTGAAATGAAGCGCCTGTATGCCGTCGGGAGTGAGAACGGGGGCGACGGTGACGCATTCGTCAGGGAAGAACGCGAAGCGATGGACGTTGTGTTACAGGCGCTGGACGGGGAGCACATGTCATGAATATCAGCACAGAAACCCGCGAAATTCTGCGCAATTACAAAGCCGTGATTAATGCGCGGCGTCGTGAGATGGGGCAGAAACCGCTCACCACTGCGCAGATTGTTGATGAAATCTGCGATTTTGTGGTGAATCAGCAGGCGGTTTTCCTCGGTGGTCACTATATCCTTCAGGGCAGCAGAAACAGGTGATACAGGGCAGGCGGTGGAGGCCGCCTGTCAGCCCGCGCGAAAACCCCTGGCAGGCTGACGCCTGCCGGAAATGCGGGGTGCAGCGCCTGCGGCGCTGCCGGCCCGGCTTTCCGGTCAGAAGATAGTGTATGGCTGTATGCCAGGAACAGGTGCGATATTCCGTGACACTGTCACTGTTTCTGGCTGTCTTTTATTGCGCCCACTTCGGCTCCCGGCTGCCTGGCGGCATCCGGTCGTCAGGCCCGACTACGACAGGCAGCTGCTTGCGCACCCGCCAGTCTCCGCCGAACCCGCTGGCGCGGTTTCGGGCTGTCGCTACGGTCCGATGCGTGAAAAACCGGGCTTGCAGCGACCGTTCCGGTCGCGCCGCCTCTGTCGCGCCGTGACCTGCGCTCCCTGCACACCTGACGGTGTGTGAGGAAACTGCGCCTGATGGCGCAGCAGTCTTCCCTCCTGCCGCCACCTCTGCGGCCTGTTTCCCGCTGTGGACTTTCCGGGGGGCAGACGTAACCCCCTCCCGTTCCATCTGTCCAGGGTGAGATGCACCGGCCACAAAATTTTTAGCCATGAACCCGGCAAAAAATTTTGCGTCCGCCCCCGGACAGCTGTCCCGTGAGGCGGTAAACGGGCCCCCATCGGAAAGGTCCACTGCGGGGAGAAACCCCTGTGAAGTGGACGGCAGGAGGAGCTTTCGCTCCTCTGAAGGGGCACATGAACGTCCCGTCTCCGGTATCCGGTTTATCTCACATCTTTCAGTCAGGAGGTTCTTATGAGTGCACGTGGTATCAACAAGGTCATCCTCGTCGGGGTGCGCCGTTGAAGCGCGGTGTTTTATGGAGTGTTGCCTGAAAAGCAACATGGCTTAGTGGTATAGCCATTGCATACTGTGGTTAGCCTTGCTTGGTAACAGGCTCGGAGATCCTGAAAAGGAGAGGTGAACATAGCATCCACAGAAAAGGGTGGTGAATATGGAAATCGTTATAAGTATCACCATTCAATGCAAGATGTATATGGATAAACTGGGTTTGTTGAAGTCGAGATCTATGTGGGAAACAGGAAACCAATAACGCAGAACGATTGAAGCGTTATTCCCGTACTAGCACAAGAAATCCGTCCGACGTTGATTGTGACCACTCTAACGGGCCAGCTATTGATGAAATAGTTAAACGATCGAAAGACATCCTAAGTACATCGCATCTCCACACCGTGAAACTACGGGACTACCTAAACTGGATTTATACCCAGCATGGTAGCGGAGTCTCCATAGTACTCAAGGTCGGCCTGTAATGGGTTCCGGCAGTCCGCATTATACGGAAGCAGCAAAGGTATAAATCAACCGGAAGGAAGATGAAAGCCTCACAGTGCTGCGGGGAAGGGAGACAGTTGTTAGATACATCAATCTCTAAGAGGAGGGTTAGCCAATGCTGCCTGATGAACTTGAGAAAAGATTAGATGGAATTGAGGATGCTTCAAAAAAAGGGTATCCAGTACGTAATCTATACAAAATTGCGTGTGAGCCCGGACTGTGGCTGCAAGCCTACGTGAATATACGGGCCAATGCAGGTGCACTGACTCAAGGTGTATCAACAGATACCATTGATGGCTTTTCTATCGAAAGAGCAGAGAAGCTGGCAAAAACATTGCGGAGTAGAGAATACGTAGCGAAACCTGTACGCAGAGTTCAGATCCCAAAAAAGGACGGAAAAACCAGACCGCTGGGGATTCCAGGTGGAGACGATAAACTGGCGCAAGAAGTAGCAAGAATTATTCTGGAAAGGGTTTATGAACCAGTATTCTCTGAACACTCTCATGGATTCAGACCAAAACGTTCGTGTGAAACTGCGCTCAGATCTATTCGTCCAGTCTGGAACGGAGTTAAATGGATCGTGGATGTTGATATCAAAGGTTTCTTTGACAATATCCCCCACAAACTATTGCTGAATACACTGGCAGAGAAAATTAAGGATAAGAATTTCCTGAAATTAATCGAACAGTGGCTGAAGGCAGGATATGTGGACAATTGGAAATACCATCGCTCATATTCTGGCACGCCACAAGGTGGGATAATTTCTCCCTTACTGGCAAATATATACCTCGACAAACTGGACCGTTTTGTAGAACAGAATTTAATTCCTGCATATACAAGCGGTACAAAACGAAGAGCGAATCCAGATATGAACAGGCTGGCCCATAAGATTCATAAACTACGAAAGAAAGTAGACGGTATGGCAACTGATTCTGAATCAGAAAAAGAAGCCATAAAGAAAGAAATTGAACGACTGCTTGAAGAAAAACGTTCTATACCATCTCAGGTCATGAACGATCCAAACTTCAGGCGTATGTACTATGTTCGATATGCTGATGACTTCGTAATCGGTGTCATCGGCTCGAAGAAAGATGCTGAACATATATCAAGACAGGTCAGAAACTTTATTACTACTTCACTGGGATTGGAAGTTAATGAAGCAAAGACCAGGATCCGCCATATCTCAGAAGGAGTTAATTTTTTAGGCTATGAAATCAGACAGGCAGATGCAAAGAAATTGCTGAAGCAGAAAATGCAAGGGCGGCACGCTCTCCGGAGATCCACCACAGGAATTGTGCAGCTCTTCGTTCCTGACAATATAGCCGCTAAATTTTGTCACCAAAAGAAATATGGCTGTTATGAGAATGTGAAGGCTGTACATCGTTCAAGTCTACAAAATCTCAGTGAAGCTGAAATTGTTCTGACTTTCAACGCGGAAATGCGCGGATTGGCGAACTACTACAGTCTGGCGCTGGACATGAAATATAAATTATCAAAATTATATTTCATATGGCAAATAAGCCTTTTTAAGACCCTGGCGAATAAACGACGTAGTTCAGTGAATAAAGTCGCCAAATCGCTACGGCAAAATAATGGAGATCTGGCTATTACCGTTCAGGCCAAAAATGGATCCCGAAAGATTGAGGTTTTCAAACTCAAACATGTCAATCGCAACCGAACAACGATTGTCGATACGGAACCGAGAACCGCACATATCACAACCCGCACAACAGAGATCATGCGTCGATTAGGGGCAAGGATCTGCGAGTATTGTGCGAAGACTGGGCGCTGCGAAGTACATCATGTCAGAAAGCTAAAAGACCTGAAGAAAGGTCGTAAGGCCGGATATAAACCCAGCTTGTGGCAACTAATGATGATCGCACGCCGCCGGAAAACGATGATTTTGTGCGCAAGTTGCCACGACAAGTTACATAGCGGAAAACTACCCGATTTGAGACAGGAAAAGGGAAGAATACTCCTGCAACCACCTGTCTCAAGCGGGGATTCTGCTAAATGAGTTTATCCTCAATAAGCTAGCAATGGAGAGCCGTATGCACTGAAAGGTGCACGTACGGTTCGGAGGGGGGGTAACGGTGATCTAACTCAAGATAAGCAGGACATATTCGCCATTTATCTTGAAAGACCACACGTACCCTACCCTACCGTCTGGGCAATGATCCGGAGGTCCGTTACATCCCCAACGGTGGCGCAGTGGCAAACCTGCAGGTGGCCACGTCAGAAAGCTGGCGCGACAAACAGACGGGGGAGATGCGGGAGCAGACGGAATGGCACCGTGTTGTGCTGTTCGGCAAGCTCGCGGAAGTGGCAGGTGAATATCTGCGCAAGGGCGCGCAGGTCTACATCGAGGGGCAACTCCGTACCCGTAGCTGGGACGACAACGGCATCACCCGCTACATCACTGAAATTCTTGTTAAGACCACGGGCACCATGCAGATGCTGGGGAGTGCACCACAGCAGAACGCTCAGGCGCAACCGAAGCCTCAGCAGAATGGGCAGCCACAGAGTGCTGACGCGACGAAAAAAGGTGGCGCGAAAACGAAAGGCCGTGGACGTAAGGCCGCGCAGCCCGAGCCTCAGCCGCAAACGCCGGAGGGGGAGGATTACGGGTTTTCAGACGACATCCCGTTCTGATCGGGCTGACTGTGACAACCGCCCCGCCCTGTGCGGGGCATCACCGGAGATATGAGGATGAGCGAATATTTCAGAATACTTCAGGGACTGCCGGACGGCTCCTTTACCCGCGAACAGGCGGAAGCCGTTGCCGCACAGTACCGGAACGTCTTTATCGAGGATGACCACGGAGAACATTTTCGCCTGGTTGTCCGTAATAACGGAACAATGGTCTGGCGTACCTGGAATTTTGAGGACGGTGCCGGGTACTGGATGAACCATGCCATCCGTGATTTCGGGATTCTTAAGTAAGAGAGGTGCCGGACGCGCGAACGTCCGGCAGGACATAAGCAATTATAAGGGGATGATTATGCCTGTAACGAAGTGTGAATCAGAAACCACCCGCAAAGCAAGCCGTAAATCTGCAAAAACGCAGGAAGCTGCCCTGTCTGCCCTGCTGGCGCAGACGGAGGAAGTGAGCGTGCCGCTGGCCTCACTGATTAAATCACCGCTGAATGTGCGCACGGTGCCGTATTCTGTGGAGTCCGTCAGCGAACTGGCTGGGTCCATTAAGGGCGTTGGCCTGTTGCAGAATCTGGTCGTGCATACCCTGCCTGGTGACCGTTACGGTGTCGCCGCAGGTGGTCGCCGACTGGCTGCACTCAACATGCTGGCAGAGCGCAACATCCTTCCGGCTGACTGGCCTGTCCGTGTGAAGGTCATCCCGCAGGAACTGGCGACTGCCGCATCGATGACCGAGAACGGTCATCGTCGGGATATGCACCCTGCCGAACAGATTGCCGGATTCCGCGCATTGGCGCAGGAAGGCAAAACACCTGCACAGACTGGCGACCTGCTGGGCTATTCACCCCGCCACGTTCAGCGAATGCTGAAACTGGCAGACCTTGCGCCTGTCATCCTCGATGCGCTGGCAGAGGACCGCATCACCACCGAGCACTGTCAGGCGCTGGCGCTGGAGAGCGACACCGCGCGTCAGGTGCAGGTGTTTGAAGCGGCCTGCCAGTCAGGATGGGGCGGTAAACCGGATGTGCGGGTTATCCGCAACCTGATTACGGAAAGTGAAGTGGCAGTGAAGGACAACACTAAATTCCGCTTTGTGGGGGCTGATGCCTTCTCGCCAGATGAACTGCGCACTGACCTGTTCAGCGACGACGAGGGTGGCTATGTGGACTGCGTGGCGCTCGATGCCGCCCTGCTGGAAAAACTCCAGGCTGTTGCTGAGCACCTTCGGGAAGCCGAAGGCTGGGAATGGTGCGCCGGGCGCATGGAGCCAGTCGGTGAGTGCCGTGAGGATGCCGGAACATACCGCAGTCTGCCGGAGCCGGAAGCGGTGCTGACGGAGGCGGAAGAAGAACGCCTGAACGAACTGATGGCACGTTACGACGCGCCGGAAAACCAGTGTGAGGAGTCCGACCTGCTGGAAGCAGAAATGAAGCTGATTGACTGCATGGCGAAGGTCAGGGCGTGGATGCCGGAAATGCGTGCCGGAAGCGGTGTGGTGGTGTCCTGGCGTTATGGCAACGTGTGTGTCCAGCGTGGTGTGCAGTTGCGCAGTGAGGATGACGCGGCTGACGATGATGACCGCACGGAACAGGTGCAGGAAAAAGCGTCAGTGGAGGAAATCAGCCTGCCGTTGCTGACGAAAATGTCTTCCGAACGCACGCTGGCAGTCCAGGCGGCACTGATGCAGCAGCCGGACAAATCTCTGGCACTGTTGGCATGGACGCTCTGCCTGAATGTGTTTGGCAGCGGAGCGTACAGTAAACCAGTACAAATCAGTCTGGAATGTAAACATTATTCGCTGACCAGCGATGCGCCGTCAGGGAAGGAAGGTGCCGCATTCCTGGTGCTGATGGCAGAAAAAGCCCGTCTTGCGGCCCTGTTACCGGAGGGATGGTCACGGGACATGACGACGTTCCTGTCACTCAGTCAGGAGGTGCTGTTATCCCTGCTCAGTTTCTGCACCGCATGTAGCCTTAACGGTGTCCAGACCCGCGAGTGTGGTCACACGTCACGCAGTCCGCTGGATTCGCTGGAGAGCGCCATCGGTTTTCACATGCGCGACTGGTGGCAGCCGACGAAAGCAAACTTCTTCGGACACCTGAAAAAGCCGCAGATTATCGCAGCCCTGAATGATGCCGGACTGTCCGGTGCCGCACGGGACGCGGAGAAGATGAAGAAAGGTGATGCGGCTGAACATGCAGAGCACCATATGAAAGACAACCGCTGGGTTCCAGGCTGGATGTGTGCACCACATCCACAGACGGATACCACTGAACGCACCGATAACCTGGCTGATGCCGCCTGATGAACAACCACACCGCCCCGCCGGAGACGGGGCGGCAGCAAGGGAGATACCGTGATGAAAACTGAACTGACCCTGAATGCCCTGCAGTCCATGAACGCACAGGAATATGAAGATATCCGTGCTGCGGGAAGCGATATGCGCCGTAATCTCACTCACGAGGTGATGCGTGAAGTGGACGCACCGGCTAACTGGATGATGAATGGCGAGTATGGCAGTGAGTTCGGGGGCTTTTTCCCCGTCCAGGTTCGTTTCACGCCAGCCCACGAACGTTTCCACCTGGCATTATGTTCGCCGGGAGACGTCTCTCAGCTCTGGATGCTGGTTCTGGTGAATTGTGGTGGACAGCCTTTCGCCGTCGTTCAGGTGCAACATATCTTCACGCCTGTCGCTATCAGTCACACGCTGGCGCTTGCCGCGACACTTGATGCGCAGGGGTACAGTGTTAACGACATCATCCATATCCTGATGGCAGAAGGAGGTCAGGCATGAGCGCACGTTCACGGGCACTGATCCCCCTCAGCGCAGAGCAACAGGCCGCCATGCAGGCTGTGGCTGTCACCGAACAACGTCGTCGTCAGGGACGCACACTTTCAGCATGGCCTTATGCCAGCGCTTTCTTTCGCTGCCTGAATGGCAGTCGCCGGATTTCGCTGACCGATCTCCGCTTTTTTGCTCCTGCGCTGACGAAGGAGGAATTTCATGGCAACCGTCTCCTGTGGCTGGCTGCCGTGGATAAACTGATTGAAAGTTTTGGTGAAGTCTGTGTTCTTCCCCTGCCATCCGATGCGGGGCATCGTCTGTTCCCGTCCGTTCCTTTTCGTGAAGGTGAGCGGCGTCGTCAGAAAACCACGCTGACAGAGCAGAAATACAGCCGCCAGCGGGAACGTGAGGCAGAACGACGGGAACTGGAATACCAGACATGTTTTGCTCAGGCGCAGATTGACCTTGCGTTTCATACTCCCGCCACGGTCGGAAGCTGGTTGTCCCGCTGGTCTGGTGTTGTTGAGGAGCATGATCTGGAAACGATTTTCTGGGGGTGGTGCGGGCGTTTTCCATCACTGTCATCATTTGACCGGTTTTTCTGGCAGGAGGAACCACTCTGGCGGCTGATTTTTGAAGCCGGTGAGGCCGGTCGTGGTGCACCGGTACAGGTACGTGCACTTGAGCAGTGGATGATCCCGAACAAGCTGGAGAACGCAATATGATGAAATCAGCGAAAAGCCGCCGAGAACCCTCGCCCAATGCGGGTGGGGAGGAAAGGCGGAAAAGCCCGAAGGGCTTTAAAAATATTATTACGGTGTTAGCATAAAAACCTGTACCAATGAGCGGTGACTATGTTAAGAGCAACAAAAATACGCATCTATCCTACTCCTGAACAGGCTGCATTTCTCAACGCCCAGTTCGGTGCGGTACGTTTTGCGTACAACAAAGCTCTTCACATCAAAAAACACGCTTACCAGAGACACGGAGTAAATTTAAGTCCGCGTAACGATCTGAAACCGTTGTTGTCTGTGGCCAAAAAGTCCCGTAAATATGCCTGGCTCAAAGAATTTGACTCAATGGCATTGCAACAGGCGGTAATCAATATTGATGTGGCATTTTCCAACTTTTTTAATCCGAAGCTGAAAGCGCGGTTCCCGACGTTTAAACGCAAACACGGAAAACAATCGAGCTATCACTGTGTCGGGATTAAGGTGCTGGATAATGCCATCAAAATCCCCAAACTGGCCCCGATAGAAGCACGCCTTCATCGTGAACTTCATGGAAAGCTGAAAAGCATCACTGTCACCCGTTCTGCAACGGGGAAATACTACGCTTCCATTCTTTGTGACGATGGCGCTTCCGCACCAGAGAAACCCACGTACCTGAAGGAAGAAAAGATTACAGGTCTGGATATGGGACTGGAGCACTATGCCATCACTTCTGATGCTGTAAAAGTTCCGAATCCTCGCCATCTCATCAATGTAAGTCGTAATCTGCGACGCAAACAAAAAGCATTATCCCGTAAGCAAAAGGGAAGCGCGAATCGTAAAAAGGCCAGAATCCGTCTTGCGGCCTTACACGAACGGGTGGCGAATGCCCGTGCTGATTTTCAACACAAGCTCTCTCGCGCGATTGTCGACGAAAACCAAGCGGTAATTGTGGAGACGCTGAAAACAGCCAACATGATGAAAAACCACAATCTGGCAAGAGCGATAGGTGATGCTGGCTGGCACAGCTTCATCACAAAGCTGGAGTACAAGGCAGCGACAAAAGGCGTTCACCTGGTAAAACTCGACCAGTGGTTTGCCAGTTCGAAAACGTGCCATTGTTGTGGTTACAAAATGCCGGAAATGCCACTTCATATACGCATCTGGCGATGCCCTGAGTGTGGAGCAGAGCACGACCGCGATATCAATGCGGCACTCAACATCCGGCAAAAAGGAATACTGGAACTAAAGGCGGCGGGACTCGTCGTCTCTGCCCATGGAGGCCAGCGTAAATCCGTCGCACAGACGGTTGCGGCCTGAGAAGTGGGAAGCCTCGCCCGACAGGGCGGGGAGCAGTCACGGGTGGTCTGGAGGTCATGCGGCGTGTCCTCTGCACTCGCCGGAATAAGGAAGTCGCCGGCGGCTCCGCTTTTACCCGGCCATGCGGGGCATGGCCTTGTGGGTTTTCAGCTCTGTGGCCTCAGCGTCGTGTGCGGGCTGTGCCGTGCCTCCATCTTAGCCGGGCTGGCAGGGATGCAAGGGTACGCTTCGCCGCTGCGGTCACCCGGTCCCTCCTTCCCGTCTGCCGTGATTTTCCGGTCGTTCACCCGCTCAGATTTCGCGGTCTCACCCTCCAACTCCCGCCAGCCGTGTGCGTCAGGCTGCGGCTTCCCTTGCGCCCTGTGCATCCCCGCCTTATCGCCCGGCTTTTATGGAGGCACGGCACCGCCCGGTGCCGCAGAACATGTGACTATGGAGGATTCGGGAATGTCTGTTGTTGCACCTGCTGTATACGTTGGAACCTGGCACAAATACAACTGTGGAAGCATCGCCGGACGCTGGTTTGACCTGACCACGTTTGATGATGAGCGCGACTTTTTCGCCGCCTGCCGTGCTCTTCACCAGGATGAAGCCGATCCTGAACTGATGTTTCAGGATTATGAGGGATTCCCGGGGAATATGGCCTCTGAATGCCATATCAACTGGGCCTGGGTTGAAGGCTTCCGCCGGGCACGGGATGAAGGCTGCGAAGAGGCTTATCGTCTCTGGGTGGATGATACCGGTGAGACGGATTTTGACACCTTCCGCGATGCCTGGTGGGGCGAGGCTGACAGTGAGGAGGCTTTTGCGGTTGAGTTCGTCAGTGATACCGGCCTGCTGGCTGACGTGCCGGAGACGGTGGCGCTCTATTTTGACTATGAGGCGTATGCGCGGGATTTATTCCTGGACTCCTTCACCTTTATTGACGGTCATGTGTTCCGTCGGTGATTTACTCCCCCGCTCCGGCGGGGGTATGGCCTGCCAGGCCGCCGGAAAACCCTGGCAGGCTTACGCCTGCCTGAAATGCAGGAGGGCCGCGCCTGCGGCGCTGCCCTTCCTGCCCGTCATGGTGTGAGGCATTTTTCTGTTATGTCGTTTCTGTTGTTCTGATTTCCGGAGGCGGGGACACCTTCGGCTCCCGGCTGCCTGGCGGCATCCGGTCGTCAGGCCCGACTCCGACAGGCAGCTGCTGGCGCACCCGCCAGTCTCCGCCGAACCCGCTGGCGCGGTTTCGGGCTGCCGCTACGGTCCGATGTCTGAAAAACCAGGCTTGCAGCGACCGTTCCGGTCGCGCCGCCCCTGTCGCGCCGGAAACGGCGCTCCCTGCACACCTGACGGTGTGTAAGGCAACTGCGCCTGATGGCGCAGTCAACCCTTCCGCCGCCACCCCTGCGGCCTGTTTCCCGCTGTGGACTTTCCGGGGGCTGGAGTAACCACATCCCGTTTCAGCAGTCCAGGGGAAGATATACCGTCCACAAAATTTTTAGCCATAAACCCGGCAAAAAATTTTGCGTCCGCCCCCGGACAGCTGCCCCGTGACGTGGTGACGGACGCCCCATCGGAAAGGTCCACTGCGGGGAGAAACCCCGAAGAAGTGGACGGCAGAAGGGGCTTTCGCCCCTCCGGGGAGCAACCGGTCGGCCCGGCGACCTGATTCAGCAGAAGGAGACGTTTTCATGACAGTCAGCAGCACGATTTCCGTTTTTTGCCGCGACGGGGTGTTCCGTACCGTTTACTGCCACCTGCACGGTGAGCCGACCTGGAACGGTCGCATCCTGCATACCCACTATGCCACCGGTCAGCAGGCCGAAGCCCTGGTTGAACACGGTGATATCCGTTGCCTCGGTCCCCGTTGCGACAAACCCGCCGGGCATACGCTTCAGAACCCGGTGGACGGTGTGACGGCTTATTACGGACGTGACAGTGGTTTCCGGATGGACAGTGAGGCGCGTGAGTACCGTTCTTTCAGGGAGGCTATTGCCACTGAAAGCACTGAAGAGGTGCGCTTCCATTATGTGTTCATCGACGGCTACTGGAAGGTGATGTACCGCACGCCGGAAGGCTGGAAGATGAAAGCGCTCGCGCTGGCACTGCGTCGCTGTCCGAAATGAAAAAAGGCAGGGCGATAAACCCTGCCTCTCTCCGCCGGCGCTTCCCCGCCAGGAAGTCCGGCATCTCAATCACTATCTATGGAGATTATGCCATGAGACCATCAATTATCTTCGCAACCGCCGAGTATGTAAAGCGTCTGCGTGAAGAGTGCCTGCGGGAGAATAAACCCCTGCACCGCCATACCCGCTTCAGACGTCAGGAGCTGGCACAGGATGAGATTAACCCGGACGTCCTGGCGATGAGCGGCCATATCGCCAGACGCTGCAGTGAGCAGAAGCGGGTGCGTATCCCATAAGCGCTAACTTAAGGGTTGTGGTATTACGCCTGATATGATTTAACGTGCCGATGAATTACTCTCACGATAACTGGTCAGCAATTCTGGCCCATATTGGTAAGCCCGAAGAACTGGATACTTCGGCACGTAATGCCGGGGCTCTAACCCGCCGCCGCGAAATTCGTGATGCTGCAACTCTGCTACGTCTGGGGCTGGCTTACGGCCCCGGGGGGATGTCATTACGTGAAGTCACTGCATGGGCTCAGCTCCATGACGTTGCAACATTATCTGACGTGGCTCTCCTGAAGCGGCTGCGGAATGCCGCCGACTGGTTTGGCATACTTGCCGCACAAACACTTGCTGTACGCGCCGCAGTTACGGGTTGTACAAGCGGAAAGAGATTGCGTCTTGTCGATGGAACAGCAATCAGTGCGCCCGGGGGCGGCAGCGCTGAATGGCGACTACATATGGGATATGATCCTCATACCTGTCAGTTCACTGATTTTGAGCTAACCGACAGCAGAGACGCTGAACGGCTGGACCGATTTGCGCAAACGGCAGACGAGATACGCATTGCTGACCGGGGATTCGGTTCGCGTCCCGAATGTATCCGCTCACTTGCTTTTGGAGAAGCTGATTATATCGTCCGGGTTCACTGGCGAGGATTGCGCTGGTTAACTGCAGAAGGAATGCGCTTTGACATGATGGGTTTTCTGCGCGGGCTGGATTGCGGTAAGAACGGTGAAACCACTGTAATGATAGGCAATTCAGGTAATAAAAAAGCCGGAGCTCCCTTTCCGGCACGTCTCATTGCCGTATCACTTCCTCCCGAAAAAGCATTAATCAGTAAAACCCGACTGCTCAGCGAGAATCGTCGAAAAGGACGAGTAGTTCAGGCGGAAACGCTGGAAGCAGCGGGCCATGTGCTATTGCTAACATCATTACCGGAAGATGAATATTCAGCAGAGCAAGTGGCTGATTGTTACCGTCTGCGATGGCAAATTGAACTGGCTTTTAAGCGGCTCAAAAGTTTGCTGCACCTGGATGCTTTGCGTGCAAAGGAACCTGAACTCGCGAAAGCGTGGATATTTGCTAATCTACTCGCCGCATTTTTAATTGACGACATAATCCAGCCATCGCTGGATTTCCCCCCCAGAAGTGCCGGATCCGAAAAGAAGAACTAACTCGTTGTGGAGAATAACAAAAATGGTCATCTGGAGCTTACAGGTGGCCATTCGTGGGACAGTATCCCTGACAGCCTACAAAACGCAATTGAAGAACGCGAGGCATCGTCTTAACGAGGCACCGAGGCGTCGCATTCTTCAGATGGTTCAACCCTTAAGTTAGCGCTTATGGTGCGTATCCCCGCTATGAAAGTCAGCGAATGGGGCCACCTGCTCCGCGCGCTTGAAATTGAGCGGGTCTGCCACTGATTAACCCTTGCCGTCTGCCTGTGCAGGCGGCAGGATACGTTCAGACATCTCACCAGGAGGAACCGTGAGTAAGAAGAAAACCACCACGACGCCCACGCCGCATGATGCCGCGTTCCGGTCGTTCCTGGCGAATCCCGACGTCGCCAGAGATTTTCTGGAACTGCATCTTCCGGCGGAGTACCGGCAGTTGTGCGACCTGTCCACGCTGAAGCTGGAACCCGCCACCTTTGTTGAGCCGGACCTGCATCAGTACGCCAGCGATATCCTCTGGAGTGTGAAAACCACCGGGGGTGAAGACGGCTATGTTTATACGCTCATCGAGCACCAGAGCACCGAAAATCTGTACATGCCTTTCCGCATGTTACGTTACAGTGTGGCGGCGATGCAGAGACATCTGGAGCAGCACAAAACGTTGCCACTGGTGATTCCTGTGCTGTTCTATCATGGTGAGCGCAGCCCGTACCCGTACAGCATGAACTGGCTGGACTGTTTTGAGAATCCGGCACTTGCGGCTAAAATATACACAAAGCCGTTTCCGCTGGTTGATATCACTGTCGTTGATGACAATGAAATCATGAACCATCGCCGGATGGCCGCACTGACGCTGCTGATGAAGCATATCCGCCATCGTGACATGATGGAGCTGCTGGACAAACTCCCGCAGGTCATGGTGGAAATTTCAGACGAGCAGGTGCGTGTTCTGATTCATTACATCGTTAACGCAGGGGACTCTGTATCACCGGAATTTATGCGGGCGCTGGCTGAGCGTCTGCCGCAGCATGAGGATAAACTGATGACTATCGCAGAACGTCTTGAGCAAAAAGGTCGCCAGGAAGGAGCGCTTGAAAAAGCCCTGGCTATTGCGTGCCAGCTTCAGAAAATGGGGATGACGCCGGAGCAGATTAAGCAGGCTACCGGACTTTCCGATGACGAACTGAAGAAAATCATTCACTGATGAGAACCTCACAGCCCGGCAAAATGCCGGGCTTTTTTGTCAGCAGGAGCAGAGCAAACAGCATGACGATTGCAGAACGTCTTATACAGAAAGGTTTCGACGAAGGTTTTAAAGAAGGTTTTAAAGAAGGTTTTAAGAAAGGTGCGCTTGAAGTGGCGCGGGAAGCAGCCTGCCGGCTGCGGGATATGGGCTGGACGCCGGAACGGATTCAGGAGGCGACCGGACTTTCCGGTGAAGAACTGAAAAAGCTGTTTCCTGATGAGCAGTAGCCTGACATTCTGCCAGGCTGTGAATCACGCTCACACATTCCCTGCCGTTTCCCCCAGTTCATTTTCCAGACGCCTGATGATATCTGCCTTGCGCATCCCCTGCATGTGAGGCAGCAGGTCACGGACTGAAAGTGCCTGGGTGGTCCTCCAGACGGTGACGTCCACCTGTTCCGCATTTTCCCAGGCGTGCCATGTTCTCTGCGTCACGCCAAATTCTCTGGCCGCTTTTTCGCGTGACCATAGCATGCTTTTTCGCCAGATTCGCAGTTCCCAGCCGGTCATAAAACACCTTTGAAAAAGTGAAAAAACTTCACTTTATTTTATCATCATAATCACCAAATCAACGCGATAAATAAGTGTGAAAAAGTGAAGAAATTTCACTTTTTCTAGTTGCAGATGTCGTGCTGTTTTCTCTGTTTTCACCTGTGCGGGAGTGGTGCGTCAGTGACCACCACATGCCATTGTTGTGCCGTCGTTTTTCTTCAGTCGCGCCGTATGCGGCGCTCCCTGCACACCTTACGGTGTGTAAGGCCACTGCGCCTGATGGCGCAGCTGTCTCTGCCTGTCTGCCGCCGCACTGCGGCCTGTTCTCCGCAGACGGACTTTCCGGGGGTACATACATGACCACATCCCGTTTCAGTCGTCCAGGGGAGAGATGTACCAGCCACAAAACTTTTTGCCGCAGGCGTCAAAAACTTTTGCGTCTGCCCCCGGACAACTGCCCCGTGACGTGGTGAGCGTCCCCCGTCGGAAAGGTCCACTGCGGGGAAATCCCCGAAGACCTGGACGGCAGAAGGAGCTTCGCTCCTCCGGGAAATGACCTGGCTGACCCGGCAGTCGTGACGATGAGGAGACAATGTGATGAATCAGACTTTACCCACTGCTGACCTGAATACTGCCGGCACGACAGATGTTATTCCGTCTGTGGCTATCGACCGCATCATCGCGCAGCGTAACGAAGGTATTGCACTGTTCATGCAGGCGATGGAATGCCTGGCGACAGCGCGCAAGATTCTGCTCGATGCGTCAGGTGATATTTTTCTTTACGGGTTTGAAGACTGCGTGACTGATTCCGTTCGTCGCATGGATAAGCAGGAAGAAGCGAAAAGGAATATCACCCGTCTTGCCGACCGGAAAATCTGGGACCGCCTGATGACAGATACGGGCATGTACACCTTCATGAGTTCATGCCAGCGTGATGAGTGGAACAGCCAGCTGATGAGCGACACCTGTCCTGAAATCACCCTGGACAATGTACTGGCAACATTCCGCCATCTTAATGCCAGCAAGATGCAGACGTTTGAACAGGGGCTGATTGATGTCTACCGGAAATTGTCATGGGATTACAGAACCAATAATCCCTGCCGTCTGGGTAAGAAAATCATTATTGAAAACCTGCTGTACCGCTGGAGTAACGGGCGTGTGACGCTGGACTGCAGCGGACGGGAGGCACTGGATGACCTGGTACGTCCGTTTTATCTGCTGGAGGGGCGCAACGTTCCTGACTTCCGGAGCAGCATCGGGGCGCAGTATTGTGAATTTCTCGGGAACGGCGACAATATCGGTGAGTTGTTTGAAGGGGAATATTTTACGGTGCGTGGCTACCAGAAAGGAACCGTACACATTGTCTTTAAGCGTTCTGACCTTGTTGAAAAACTGAATGATATTATTGCACGGCATTATCCTGGTGCATTGCCGCCACGAGTCTGATTAAACAGAAAAGCCCTGGTATTTATGCCGGGGCTTTTTTTTGCTGAGGGGTAAAAAACCTTACTGCGCCTGTGAATCTTCCGA
>OLWE01000736.1_pt1 | contig 17006 bp, 16 predicted proteins | sample 1673591 | NCBI WGS metagenome assembly OLWE01 (sample SAMEA103958116, study PRJEB25191) | human gut metagenome | biome: human-associated habitat [ENVO:00009003]; feature: intestine environment [ENVO:2100002]; material: feces | place: Germany | collected 2013/2015 | reverse complement strand
AATTTTAAAAATGATAAGCATTTTCGCATACTTCTTGGTCTGTAGAGCACGGATTTATCAAGTCCCATTCTTCTAAAGCCTCCCTCGGCGTCATGTCGTATTCAGTGCAAGCCTCCCATATTTCGTTTTGCAGTCCGTATCGCCCGGCAATGGTCATGGCGACGGCAAGCGTGACTTTGGTGCGTGTGCGTGGCGCGCGGCGCACCCACGCGACTAATTTTTTTAGATTTTTCATGATTATGTTATATTATGTGTTAATGGCGCATCGGCGCGTCGTTGTTCGCCTGTTGGCGGTGCGTTGATGCGCCGTTTGCTATGGTTCTCCTATCCATTTGAATATGACAGCCACTTCAGCAGGCGTAAACGACCTGCGCCCTGCGTTGTAGCCGAGCCTGTCGAGGTCTTCTCGCAATGGTTTACAGATGTCAATCCATTGTTTAAGTTTTCGCCAAGCAGCGGCACCGACGAGCGTTGGGAAATATATTTGGGCGAGTTCCATCCTGCCGTAAGTTTTTATTCTGATTTTATCCATATCACAAATATACGAAAAAAAAACGACATTCGGAAGCCTTACAGCAAGTAAATGACTGACCACAATTAATTTATAGCAACCATTACCGACAATAACCGACAAGCGTGTCGGGCATATGTGTTATATTTGCCGTAAATATATGTTTAACTTAAAATTTTAGCCTATGGCAGTATCAAGTTCAGCACTTCCTTATTCGTTGTATCAAAACAACCAGGAGAGTAGTACGTATTATAAGAAATGGTACGCACGCGCAAGACATCTCAAAACATTGACTTTTGAGGAGTTCATCAAGCACATCGCAGCTCACGGCAGCAACTTCACTCGTGCAGAAGTTGCAGGCGTAATGTACAAAATGCAGGATTGCCTAATCGAGTTGATAGCAAGCGGTTATAAAGTTGATTTCGGCGACCTCGGTACATTCTATCTCTCGATATCGTCTAAACCTGCTGAAAGCATCGATAATTTCAATGTAACGGAAAATATTGTGGGCGTGCACCTGAGATTCGCACCGAGCCGTAAGGACATTAACAACCTTACTTCGCCCGAACTGATGAAGACAACAAGATTCATCAACATCCAGTCACTCATCACCGAAAAGGAGCGTACAGCTTACAATGACGGTATTAAGGCCGACGAGGAGGGCGGCGTGTAAACAATAAATGAGCCACATCGCATTTAACCGCGCGATAGCCGTGTTTATGCTTATCGGCGGTTTTGCTGTGGCCGTTGCAGGATTTATCGTTCCTCCCACAGGTGAGATTTCACCATCTGTATTATGGTTTTCGGCACAAGCATTCGTATTTGCAGGTTCGGCTATCGGACTTGATGTTTTGATTGATTCAAAGGTTTCTAAACTAAAATCCCCAAAAGACGGCAATCAGTAAGGTTGCCGCCTTTTTATTTATGACATCGTGACATCGTGACATCGTGACATTTATATCATTCATTTGCCTTTTGTCCGTAGCCCTTTCAAAGAATCCGTGTGTAAGTCTGAATGTTGCCGCTCATGTATTGCTTGTGCCGTTATAGGCATTCATGCGCGGCAGATATTGAAATTACATAAAGCCCTGACGTTTAAGAGCCTCCATCATACCAGCCGACATAGCCTCGTTGTCTTTCTTTGTATAGCGTATGTCGGTGAATATCTGTGCGAGAGTTTCCTTGTTGTTTATCTTTACGAACTCGCGGTTCTCCTCAAGCGCCTCTTTCTCGGCATAATAGCGGCCGATGTCGGCAGGAGTATAGTCGTGGTATGTCTCGCTGTGTACAAACGAAGCGAGCGGCAGGCGGTCAGTGAGCGGCGGATTTTCGTCGGGCCAGCCCAGTGTTATCGTAGCCACAGGCATGACGAGCTTTGGCAGACCGAGCACATCGATAATCATCTGCGGCATATATACGGTGGTGCCGAGATAGCAGAGGCCAAGTCCTTCTTCCTCTGCAAGGTTGCAGAATGTCTGTGTGTAGAGCAGTGCGTCTGAAGCTGCGTTGATGAATGACAGAAAATTGTCGTATCCCGGCTCGGCCTTGCGGCAGCGGCACCATGTGCTTGCGCGGTTGAAGTCGGCACATATCGTGAGCACCACGGGAGCCTGAGTAACCATGGGCTGGTTGAAGTGAGCCGGGGCAAGCTTGGCCTTCATCTCGTCAGAGCGTGTAACCACCACGCTGTAGAGCTGCATGTTGCCCATAGTCTGCGTGCGTGCAGCCTCTGTCAGCAGGCGGCTGAGCAGTTCTTCACTTACTTCCTTGTCTGAATATTTGCGTATGCTACGCCTTGTGTTTATTGTCTTCATATATTCTTAATATTTAATGTCTTATGTTGCTGCGCCTTCCGTCGGCAGCCTGTGTGATGCGGCTTTGCCTTAAGGTGCGGCGTCTGCCATGTGCAAAGTTAATCAAATTTCCCGTATTATATTGTCTTGCCTTTTCAATTATATTATTTTAAAACAGCCAGGTCAACATATCTTATGATGCTCAGTTAAGCCGTTGAATATTGTCGGGCGTATGGTTTGAGTAAGCAAAAATGTAAAATTAACATGATTTAATGTAAAGCACACTTGTCTTTGTGGAAAGTTTGGTTATCTTTGCGACATAACATTACACACATATCCGAAGCACATAAATGAATAACCTTAAAATTTTACGATTATGAAGAAGTATTTTTTGTTGCCTCATTGCTATGCTAAGACTGGCCTTTGTCTTATGGTATTGTTTTTAATAATGTTTGGCATAGACTTGGCAGGAGCTGCACCTAAAATTAAGGTACCCATGCCATATATTGTTAATGAAATCATTGGTGAAAACGCATGGTTCGGAATACTACCTTCCGAGGATATGTATATGGAGATATGGATGCTCGGCATTTTCATTTCGCTGCTGTTTATCGCCATGAGCAAGGAAAAGACCGAAGACGAAATGATAATGCAGATAAGACTCAAATCGGTGTTTTTCTCACTTTGGTTTACGTCTGTCTTGTTTGTTGTAGAAACTTTGTTCTTTTTCAACATTGCCTATGCCTACAGTCTTTGGGCCACTCTTTATGTATTGCTGATTGTCTTTATCATAAAGTTCCGTTACGAAATTCATCAACTTAAATAGCTTAAAAACAAAAATGAAAAATACAATAAAGGTAGAACGCGCCATAAAAGATATAACACAACAGGATTTGGCCGTGGCGATAGGAGTCAGCCGTCAGACTATAAACTCTATAGAATCGGGCAGATATGTGCCTTCAACATTGCTGGCACTGAAGATTGCAGCATATTTCGGCAAGACGGTGAACGACATTTTTCAGCTTGAAGACGGCGACTGAACAGCTTTATTATTCTGTTTTGAAAAGCGATATTGAATGGAAATAAACAAGAATAGGGATATGAACAATAAGGTTTTATTGCTTTCAGTCTGCTTTTTCCTTTCTGTTTTGGCGTGCCGGGCACAGCATATTGGCGATTATGTCTTGAACATAAGCAAAATAAATCAGGACGAGGCCAACATGCACGTCAGCTGTTCGTTCGTTATAGATTTTCAGAAATCAGACAGTATTGTAATGAATTTCGGCGGCGACGGCAAGCTTTCTGTTGAAAACCTTACCATTCAGACAGACACATCCTCACTGAAATACAGCTATCAGCCTGATGCAAGGAAACTTGTGTTCAAAAAGATTCAAGGCCGAAACATTGGTGTAAAGATGAACTACAACTACACAAACCTCTCGGCTTTCTTTATCTATGGAGGCGGAACGGCAGAATTGTGGGAGACAAGCTTCAACGAGCATTATTATCCTTACCTGCCAGACTGCTATGCAGACATCACATTAAACTTGGAGTTGCCTGACTCAATCTTTCCCTTATGCTCTTATCCCCTTAAACATACCGGCAGCGGCAAGTACGGCTGCCGGATTAATGGCATGCTGCAACAGTCGTTATCGCTCGCGTTATTACAGAAAAGTGCATACATCCGCACAACGGCCGGCGAGCCTTACGACATGGACATATATCAGATTGCAGGCATGCAATGCAGCAAAAGGCGATACGACGAGCTGCTCGAACTTGCCCGTGCAAGCATATCATATTTCGGCAAAATATATGGCGATGAATATTTATGCCCGCAAAGGGGCATAACACAATATCCCGCTTTCGTGTTTCATAACGGAAAAGGCTTCAGCAACAGATACAACATAGGGTTTATCTCGGCCTCACAGGAGAAATTCTCAACATACCCCGACATCTATCCGCTTGTGCACGAGATAGGCCACAGATGGCTTGGCGAATGGACACTGCTCATTCGAGACGGACAGCCCGGAGCGTATTTTATTAAAGAGTCGCTGAATGAGTTTATGACGCTGATGTTCCTAAGGCATCATTTTGGCAACGGTTTGTATCTGTCGCTGATTGAAAAATATAACGCTGAATATCAGAAAATCATAAATACGCCACAGGACGAACCGGTTGTCAATCTCGTAGAAAATAACAACAATACTGTTGTTTACAGAAAAGGGCCGCTGATATTAGACCGTTTCGCAAAAGAAATTGGATACGAAAACTGCATAAGCCTAATATCTTCATTTTATCAAAAGTATGCAGGAAAGCCGAATCTGAAATATTCTGACTTCATCAACTTAGTCAACAGCACTTGGCCAAATGCCGCAAACGAGCTTAAAAACTGGATAGAGAATTAAGTTCAACTTAGCTGTTATCACTCAGCAGGAATCCTGACAAACGTTGAACTGATTATCACTTCTGCACACACGACAGACTATGCAATGAGAAACAGAAGGCAAGGCGAGAAGAAGGGAAATGACAAACAATAGCAACAGCATAGCAGCAGAAATAGTCAAATGGCGGCTAATAACATGCAAAAGGAAATATTTCGCTTTATTGAAGTACAGAAACAAAACGAAAAAAGGGGATAAACAAATATCCCCTTTTTAATTATTTCTTAAGTTTAAATGAATTTTCAATGCTTGCAATTTCATCGCTGAACAGCTTGTCTGTCTTTATGCGCTGCTCTATCTGTGTGCAGCTGTGTATTACGGTAGAATGGTCGCGACCTCCGATAAGCTTGCCAATACGTGATGCCGGCATCTTGGTGTACTTCTGTGCAAGATACATCGACACCTGACGTGCAGTTACATAATCACGCTTACGGCTGCGGCTGGCCACTGCTGCGGTGGTAACGTTGAAATGGTTGCAAACCGTATCAAGAATGTCGTCTATCGTCAACGGCTCATTATCTATCTTAACCGCCCTCTTTATCACTCTCTCCGCAAGGCGCATGTCAATCTTGCAGTTGTAAACCACAGAGAAAGCCAACAGAGAGTTGATGACACCCTCAAGTCCGCGCACGCTGTAGTTAGCCGTCTGCGCAATGAAATAAACCACGTCTTCGGGGATGGTCAGTCCGTCGCGCTTGATCTTGCTGTTAAGAATGTCCACACAAAGCTGAATGTTAGGTTTCTCAAGCTCTGCTATAAGTCCGCAGCTGAAACGTGTCAGCAGGCGGTCGCTCATGCCCTGAAGATCAACAGGAGGACGGTCGCACGCAAGAATTATTCTCTTGCCGTTACGGAACAAGTGATTAAATATATGGAAGAATGTTTCCTGTGTCTTTGCAGCCGATACCCACTCCTGAATATCATCAACAATAAGCATGTCTATCGTCTGATAGAAGTTGATGAAATCGTTAGTTCTGTTGTTCAATACGGCATTGGTATACTGCACCTGAAACAGTCTTGCGCTGATATACAGCACCCTTTTCTGCGGATAAATCTCCTTGGTGCGCACACCGATGGCATTGATAAGGTGTGTCTTACCGCATCCGGACGGACCGTAAATAAACATCGGGTTAAACTGAGTGGTGTTAGGATGTTCCGCAATAGACAGTCCGACAGCTCTCGGCAACTTGTTGCTGTCACCTTCAATATAGTTTGCAAAAGTATGTCGGGGATTCAGCTGTGAGTCTATCTGCTGGGGCTGTGCCGCATCAAGCGTAGTAGGCGACTGGTTTACACGTGTTCTGCGTGTAACTGTCTGCTCGATGTTCACCACCGGGTCGGCCTGAATCTGCTGTGATATATTGTTAGTCTTATCCACCATCACGCGGTAGTTAAGACGTATGCCTTTTCCATAAATCCGTACAAGCACCTTGTTCAGCAGTCCTGCATAGTTTTCTTCAATGTATTCGGCGACAAACTGGCTCGATACTTGAAGCAAAAGCGTTCTGTTCGACTCGTTGAACGATTCGAAAACAATAGGCTTGAACCATGTGTTAAACTGCTGTTCCGAGACATTTTCCTTTATCAGCAAAAGGCAGTTATCCCAGAGCGCACGGGGATTATTACTCATATATTAAGATCAGATTATTATGTCTTTCGACGCCTTTTTAAGCGTCTGCAAATTTCGTAATTTTTATTGAAATACACAAATATGCCGATTTAATTCATTTTAAATGATTTATTGTAAATGTCGGGAATAAGGCATTTTATGGCGTATTTTGAAACATTAATGTAATATTGCCACTTGCATATTTATAAGTACCTGAAAAATAGCGACTTGCACACTACAGAAAAGGTACGGGCAATGTCGATGCATATAAGGCGGAAAAAGTCAGAAAGTGGTATATACTAATATGTTCCGAAAGATTTGTCAATCGTTTCGGAACATATTTTATTATTTAGACAAATTTTAAATTAGCTCAAAGCAAGATGATAATTTAACAGCAAATGCCTGCAAACGTTGTCTCTGCCATGGCTATAGACAGGCTTTTACATCCTTATTAATTGTCCTTTCTTCCAAAAAGTGAGAAGTGAACATAGCGCTTGGGATGAGCCTTGAGGTCAATAAGCAAAGAGTCGGCCGAGCGCATAGTGCTGTTAAGATTGTTATATAATGACGGATCACGCATCAGCAGTCCTATCGTACCCTCATTACTGTTAAGCTTGGCTGTAAGTTCTTCTACATTAGCCAGTGTTGCATCAACTTTAGCCATAGTGCCTTCAACATCGATATTGTTGAGTTTCTTTGCAAGAAGGTTGGCATTGTATAGTGTACTGTCTGCACGGCTAACCACACCGGGAACACTTCGGTTGAGTCCGGCAAGGAGAGTGTTTATGCGTGTAGTGGTTACAGTAAGATTACCCGTTATGGTATTCACATTATGCAACGACTGTGCTATGGCAGGATCAGCCAGCAAGATGTTGAGAGTGGTAACGATAGAGTCGAGTTTTGGCAACATACCCATAACCACCGGCACCATATCCTTCATCTTTCCCAGTGCGCCATCGTTAATTCCACCCATAATTGTCTCACCTGGCATCACGCGTTCTCTCGGATTTGTAGCCAACAGCAAGTTTACTTTTACGTTGCCGAGCATATCGCTAACGATCTCAGCACTACTGCCCTTAGGTATGCGCAGTTCCTGATCAATGTCAGCCTCGACCATTATCTCGCCCGACTTATTATAATCATATTTTATGTTTTTCACCACACCCACCTTATATCCGTCAGCATAAATCGGACTTGAAGAAGATAGTCCGCTGATATTCTTGAACGAGATATAATATTTGTTGGCTGATGAAAACAGATTCAGTCCTTTAAGAAAATTCATTCCGAAAAAAAGTATCACCAGTCCGCACACGGCTACTAAGGCAATCTTTATTTCTTTTGTTAAAAACTTCATAATTTAATCTCCTTTCTATTTAGACTTAAACTCACGTATTGCTTGATTGACGTTCATTTTCTTTCCGTTTTTGAATGCTATGATAAACGCTTCGGGAAACTTGTCGAGAATCGTTTTGCGCAGACGATAAATCTCATTGTAGTCGGTCGACGAACCATAGGTGTATTTCACAAGGTCGTTCTCCTTATAAGATTCTACATTCTCAAGTCCTTTAAACTGGCTGCTGCCGGGACGCAGCATACGGCTGCTGGCCAATATCTGCACCTTAAACACAGGCTTATCAACAGGTTCGTCGGCAACCTCTTGTGTTTTTTCCTTGCTGTCACTGTCCGCCTTTTCCTTCGGCTGCTCCTCTACACGAGGACGCGGCGTTTCTGTCCTGCGCCTTGTCTGTTTGCGTGTTTGGGGCTTTTCCTTTTCATCATTGCCGTCATCAGGCACAATGGACGGGATATTTATACTATTATCTTTAGGTGAGCTGTAAGGAACAGTAAAGCCTTTATTGTATTTGTCCTTATATTTAACAAAGGCCTGATATATGCCCTTTGCCATTTTGTCTATGTTGTTTTTGTCATTGAGGAAGCGCTCCTCGTCGGGTGTTGTTATGAAGCCCAGTTCAATAAGACACGCCGGCATGGAAGTCTCTCGCAACACCAGGAACACGTCCTGCTTAACGCCCTTGTTCTGTCGTCCGGCGGTTGAGCAAACGCTGCTCTGCACATACTTGGCCAGCTCTACGCTCTTCGACATATTACGGTCGTGTATGAACTCAAACATGATTGTGCTTTCGGGCGAATTAGGATCGTAGCCTTCATAGCGTTCCTTATAGTCCTTCTCTATCATGATGACAGAGTTCTCACGCTTTGCCGCACTCAACTTTTCGTCCGAACGCCTCATACCCATCGTATACGTTTCAAGTCCGCGGGCTATATGTCCTGCCGGCAGCGCATTGGTGTGTATAGAGATGAACACGTCGGCCTTGTTCTTGTTTGCTATGTCGGCACGCTTGTGCAACGGAACAAACACGTCGGTCTTGCGCGTGTAAATAACCTTTACGTCGGGACAGTTGCGCTCAACGTATCGGCCAAAGGCCAAAGCCACATTAAGATTAATGTCTTTTTCGTAAGAGAAAGAACCCTTTGCACCCGAGTCATGTCCTCCGTGCCCTGCGTCGATAACAAGCGTGAAAGGTTTGTCCGCGCCGAATACAGCTGCGGAGAAAGACACTAACACCAACAGAAAGAATATTATCTTTTTTATCATGAGTGCTTTATTACAGATACAAAGGTAGTTATAAATTGCAGAAAAACTGCAATAAGTCAAATAGTTTTATCATTTATTAAGTGTAATTCAACCGATGCGCTGCCAATATCAGCCCCCATCGGCGGATTTATCTTTGCCACAGATATGTCTATGGCCTCAACAAGAGGTAGCTGACTAAATATGCGCCTGCCTATCCTGCCCGCCACATGTTCGAGCAGGCAGGAAGGCTTTTGCATCTCCTTATTTATGATTTCAAAAATCTCAGCATAATTAAGCGTGTCGGCTACGTCGTCGCTCTCAAGCGAATTGTCGAGCGGATACTTTGCGCGAAGGTTGACGACATACTCGCCACCCGTCTCGCGCTCTTGCGGAAGCACGCCGTGACGGGCAAAAAAGCGCAAGTCGTTAAGACATATAAAACCTGAGACCAGTTTCATAATCATCTTATGATTTATCCACAGCGTGATGCGCCGCAGTTTTTACAGATAAGACATCCCTCCTGATAAACGAGAGTTTCCTGACCGCACACCGGGCATTTCTGTCCCTTGGCCTCTGTGCCGTCAACAATATACTTCTTCAGGGCACGCTCAACACCATTCTTCCATGTGTTGATGCTCTCGCTCTTAAGCTGCAGCGAACCAACGAGCTTGATAACATGCTCTATAGGCATACGATAGCGCAATACGCCTGAAATAAGCTTTGCATAGTTCCAGTATTCAGGGTTGAACTTCTCGCTCAGACCTTCAACAGTGGTCTTATATCCGCGCTTGTTCTCAAACTGGAAGTCGTAGCGGCTCTTGCCGGTTTCGTCCTTATGCTTGATAATCTTACCCTTTGTGACAGTCTTCGGCAGAACGATGCCTTCCTCGTCGTCCTGCAGACCTGTGAATATCTCGTATGGATATCCGTTGAGAAGGCCTACGAACGCAACCCATTTCTCCTTGTTATTCTGGAAGCGCACGACATCACACTCGAGCACGGCAGGCCTTACCTCGGTAACTTCGGGATGACGGCACAGCGGAGCTTGCTTCTTCTGATTGTCGTCGTTGTTCTTTTTCTTCTTTTCTACGGCTATCATCACGCCTGAACGCGAACCGTCGCGATATACGGTGCAGCCCTTGCATCCTGACTTCCAGGCCTCAACGTAAAGACGGTTTACCAAAGCCTCGTCTACATTATTGGGCAGGTTTATGGTTACGCTGATGCTGTGGTCTACCCATTTCTGTATTGCACCCTGCATGCGCACCTTCATCAGCCAGTCGACATCGTTGGCTGTTGCTTTATAATAAGGTGACTTTGCCACCAGTTCGTCAAGTTCTTCCTGGGTATATTTCTTCTCAGTGTCAATGCCGTTTATCTTCATCCACTCGATAAACTTGCGGTGATAAACGATATACTCTTCAAACGAGTCGCCTACCTCGTCGACAAAGTCAACATGCACATCGGCATCATTCGGGTTAACCTTGCGGCGACGCTTATAAACAGGCATGAATACAGGCTCGATACCGCTTGTTGTCTGCGTCATCAGACTGGTTGTGCCCGTAGGCGCAATGGTCAGACAGGCTATGTTGCGGCGGCCATATTTAGCCATATCCTCATACAGCTGCGGGTCGGCCTCCTTTATACGGTTAATGAACGGATTGTTCTCCTCGCGCTTAGTATCATAAATTTCAAAAGCACCGCGCTCCTTGGCCATTTCCACTGACGAGCGGTAAGCAGCAAGCGCCAATGTCTTGTGCACCTCAACAGAGAAGTCGGTTGCCTCCTGCGTACCATAGCGCAGACCCATGGCAGCTATCATGTCGCCCTCGGCCGTGATGCCCACACCTGTACGGCGGCCCATTCCGCTCTTTCTCTTTATCTTCTCCCACAGGTGATACTCTGTGCTCTTCACCTCGTCGCTCTGCGGGTCGGTCTTTATCTTGGCCATTATCTGGTCTATCTTCTCAAGCTCCATGTCCACAATGTCGTCCATTATGCGCTGAGCCAGGGCTACATGCTTGCGGAACAGTTCATAATTGAAGTATGCCTTGTCTGTGAAAGGATTAACCACATAAGAATAAAGGTTGATAGACAGCAGACGGCATGAGTCGTAAGGACAGAGAGGAATCTCACCGCACGGATTGGTAGATACGGTGCGGAAGCCCAAATCGGCGTAGCAGTCAGGTATGCTCTCGCGTATTATCGTATCCCAGAACAGCACGCCGGGCTCGGCGCTCTTCCATGCGTTGTGTACAATCTTCTCCCACAGCTTTCGCGCGCTGATGTCTTTTGTCACCTGCGGTGTGGCGCTGTCAATAGGGAACTGCTGAACATACTCTCTGTCTTCCGTGGCACAGCGCATAAACTCGTCGTCAATCTTTACCGACACGTTAGCACCTGTTATCTTGCCTTCGGTCATCTTGGCGTCGATGAAAGCCTCGCTGTCGGGATGCTTTATGCTCACTGAGAGCATGAGAGCTCCGCGGCGTCCGTCTTGTGCCACCTCACGTGTAGAGTTGCTGTAGCGCTCCATGAAAGGCACAAGTCCGGTAGATGTCAGTGCCGAATTGTTCACAGGTGAACCTTTCGGACGCAGGTGAGACAGGTCGTGGCCAACGCCTCCGCGGCGCTTCATCAGCTGCACCTGCTCCTCGTCAACACGCAGTATGGCTCCATAAGAGTCAGCATCGCCGTCAAGACCGATAACAAAGCAGTTTGACAAAGATGCTACCTGATGATGGTTGCCTATACCCGTCATGGGGCTTCCTGCCGGAACGATATATTTAAAATGGTCGAGCAGTTCGAAAACTTCCTCGGCACTAATCGGATTTTTATATTTATTTTCAATTCTGGCCACTTCGTTGGCTATACGCCAGTGCATGTCTGCGGGCGACTTTTCAAAGATGTTGCCAAAACTGTCTTTCAGTGCATACTTGTTTACCCACACTCTGGCAGCGAGTTCGTCACCGCCAAAATAGGCCAAAGAAGCCTGATAGGCCTCTTCAAAAGAGTAAATTTTATTATTTTCCATGATGACAGAAGTAATTTGAGTGGTGCAAATCTACGAACATTTTTTCATAAAAAGAAATACTTTTCGGAATATTTTTCCCGTTTAAAGCTCTAAAAAGTTCACCAAAAAAGTCAACTCAGAATCTTATTTTTCGCAACTAGTTGAATAATAGAGAGATTCAGCACGTTGATGAAACTTATTCTTTACCACAGAATGTTTAACTGGCTGATTTTCACGTCTTACAAGAGGGGGCTTTTTCAGCGAGCAGGATGTAATCATCTGTCTTTCAGCCAGTTCCACCTCTCCGCCCAGTCTTCAAGTATTTCGTGACGCAACAGTCTTATCAGTCCGGCTCCTTGCCACGGACCTTCAAAATACTCTTTATCGCCACAGTCAGTGAACCAGTTGCCGCCAACAGCATAGTCATCCTTACAACGCTTGCCCGGCCACATTCTGTCAACAACGAATGTGCCATGTTGTCCGTCAAGTTCTTTTATACCAGAACTCACAGTGTAACTAAGCACTGCAGGAGCCTTTGGCGAATATCTTACGGCATAAAGCCCGTTGTCCAAATAATATCCGGGCCATGTCTGGCGGTCGATCGTTGCGGTGAAGCATACAGAATCCTGATCAATGTCGAGTTCAGGTCCCTTCATGCGCAGCTCAATCACTGAATAAACCGGTACGGTGTCGTTAAGCGTTGTTGCACGCTCAAACACCCTGCGCGACGTATATGCCGTGCGTCTGAAACTTCCTCCCCAGCAGCTTTCCTTTTCCGGGTCGTCCGGATTGCCGTCCATCATATACAGCAGCGAAGGCGTGTCGCCCATCTTTACCCTACCTTTATAATAGTTTATAAAGTCGGCACCCATGTGTCCTGCCCCGCTCATCACGCGTTCATAATAACGGCTGTCGGCCTCTCCATCCCTTTTGCCGTCGGCTATCAGTCCGCGGTATGTGGCATTATTTTCTATCATCCACACATCCGGAAAATTTTCTGCTATATAGGCATAGCTGTTTACGCCCCACTTTTTGTTTGGTCCGCCTATATAATATATCCTTATTTTGTCCTTTATGTCGGGCGCATCGTGCAAGGCCTGAGCCACATCCTCGAGCGTTCCCCACACAAGTATCCACAGCGGGCGGTCGCTCTGCCGGCGTGCCTGTCTCACTATCCATTCTGAACCTTCCGTAGGCTCATCGTAGCCTTTGAAAGGCGCCAGCCCGCGCCTTCCCTGCTTGCAGATACGGCGCAGCGAGTCGGGCGGCATAAGTCCGGCCGCATGTTTCTTCAGCCTGTCATAGTCTTTCTCATATATGCCGATCATGCGCCTTATTTCGTCTGCCGAGCCGCTGCCGAACGACGGCGACGAGACAAGTCCTTCTATGTCGAACATGTCGTTATACATAAGCAGGTGAATCATCGACTGGTTGTCGTCAGGGTCGGTGCCTCCAATATCGCTGCTCACGATAATCCTCGGCCTCTCCGGTCTCGGCTTTTGAGCATGCGCAAAAATAGAAAACATCGACAATAGTAATAGTAAGACTGTTATATTATGTTTCTTCATTTCCTTGGCTAATAATCATCTGCAAAGATAGTGAAAGACGAGAGAAATACAAAAAGAAGCTTGCTTATTTTTTATTGCTGAGCCGCATCCTATCTTATTAAAAATGAGAAACACACGAAGAAAGCCATGGAAAAATCAACTTAGCCCTAAATCATTAGGATTAAGACCGAATCCTGATATATTAAACGGATTGCCACTTGCTATTTTTCCTGCATAACAATATAATAAGGAATAAGGATTCATTTAAACACATATACGGAATAACGACAGGTTTAGGTTTAAATTATCAGACAAAAACAGCCTTATCACTTCTCTAAAAGAATCTGATAAGGCTGTTTTTAATTTATACTTATTATTATCTATGTTCACATTTGAACACGACACTGTTTGTTCTCCTTATTCCTCTAAATATATATTTGTACGTATGCCGTCAGCATCCCTCTCAAATATCAGGCGGTTGCTCCTTAGCGTCTTGCCGTCTATGGTGACTTCCATATACTCGCCGGAAGCCTTCCTCTGATATGAGATAAGGTTTGTGTCGTCTATATCTTCGCTATATTCGCTCTCACCTTCGCTGGCAAAATAAGACGAACATTCTACAGGACCTTTAGGGGTTTCCCACATTATATTCACATCATCGTCAAACCATAATGCCCCGTCTATTTTTCTTTTTATCTTTACAGACATGCCGTCATGCGTAAGACCTGTATAACGGATATACGGTTTCTTGTCATATACTACCGTAAAAGGTACAACACCAAGGCACACCCAGCCTACATTTACTGAAAGTTCAAAGTAGCCACGGGCTATGAAGTTCTCTGTGTCAAACTCTTTGAAATAATTTTTCCATATACTGATATGTTCGTCTATCTTGCCCGGTGAGACTATATTTACATATTCACCGCTATGGTCTCCCACCAGTCTAAAATTCAGCTCAAATCCAGATTCCGAAAGATAGTCAGGAACAGAGAGATTGCCAGACAGATTGACTTTAAGCGCGCCATCTACGACAGGCTCGTTGACAACCACAAAATTATCCATCACGATCTCGCCTCCATAAAAAATCTTCAAATTGTCAGGACCGTCTTTTTCAAAGCGCACAAGATGAGGCGGTATGTATTCGCCGCGATCCACCTTATCCTTTTCCTGCTCTGACACCATGAAAGCACGGACATAATAGGCTTTGCTCTCCATATTCTCCGGAACATCCACCCAAACATAACCGTCCTCTGGCTCCGCCGGCACCAGGTTAGTCTTATATTCGTAGTTGCCTAACGCCACATCAGGCGAGCTGCCGAAAACCAGACCGCAGTATACTTTGTTATCCATCTCCTCTCCATAACGGCCTGAGCCATAGCCGCGGTTGAACGTTTTATTGTTTACAGGATCTAATGCTATTCCTATTTTATTGCTGTATGTTGTACGCTCATGTTTATAATGCAGCAACAGCCCTTTGCCGAAAAGGTCGTCACGCAAGTCTTGGTTCCACGCTTCGTAATAATATACAACTTCACAGAAGTTTTTGATGTCCGCGTCATCGTCAGGCGCAGAAGATGTGTTATATTCGCCTCTATCAACGGCTGCAAACAAGTCGTTGATGTTTGTCTTTACAGGCATGGGCAGCAAAGACACGGTCTTATAAACGGCTTTAAGGTTTTCGGTCATTTTCTCAAAAGGATTTCCCGAAGTTGGTTCTTGCACATTGAAGTCGAAAGACTCATGCATCCAAGAATCTCCTAAATAAGAGACGTTCAGAGTGTTGTCACGAACAAAGAAATAATACCACACTGAGTTGATGCACGCTTCTCTGACACGGCATTTGTCGTCGAAAACAAATACGGCATCATAACTGTCCATGTCGGTCATCTGCATGACATACCCTCCGTTGACAATATCTGGAGAGCACTGCATCCGCAAGTCATTGTCCAAGACTACAGCCCATTTCCAACCTTGACGAAGCATCTCTTCGTCATCAACTTCAACAACCACAGGACCTTGTTCCTCTTCGCTGTCAGTACAGCCTGACAGAACGTTCATAACCAATAGTACGATTGGCAGAATGTAATAGATTTTCTTCATAGTTTTTGTTTTGTCACAGTTTTCATTCTCATTATACACTTATGCTGTCTGAAACAGCTGACATCATTCTCAACACCAGATTTACGAGTTTTATCCCCCTGTTCTACACTCCAGGCAAATATCTCTGCTAAATGTCTGTTTAGCTTGGAGTTTTTGCAAAAATATACAAAAATTAATAAATAGGCAAACAATTAAAGTGGATTTATTTATTAAATAACATAAACATCATAAAATCGAATCGTACGATTTACATCATTAGCCATAATTTTTCAACTTAATTTTCCATGAATCATCACATTGTATTCAAGATAAAATATTTATCTAACATAAATAGGGTGCATCAAATATATTTCAATTGATACACCCTTATTATAAAATTATTTACTAACTATGGTATTGTTACTCTGTAACGGCCTTCAACATTGCAACTTTCTATTCCAGACCAAAAAGTTGATGTGAAAGTTCCTTCTATCTGAACATGGCCATTAACCTCTTTTATTGAATTAACTTTATGTGTTCCTTCTACCCATTCATATTCGTTATAATCAATAGTCAATTTAGACCAGAACGTAAGATTACTGTAATAGTCATCTTCAAATAAATCTTTTGTACAATGATATGTTCCTGGTTTTGATGCCAGTAAATCATTTATTCTTGAATAATGTACAATACCAAATAAAAAAGAAAATCCATATTTTTCAAAATGATCTTCCATATCGTAAGTTGCAGTAAGAGGATTGCCTTCAGCATCCTTGCCAACGGGGTCTATTTGCACATAAGACCAAAGTTTAATATTATCTCTATAAGTTTTTCCATTAAGTGTGATTTCGATATAATCGTTACTTGATGAGCCTCCAGTTTCTTCGTTATCATCATCACCACCACAAGATATAAAAGCCAATGCTATCAACATTATTGTCGGCAATAGCATCAATATAGAATGTAATTTTTTCATATTTTTTATGTCTAATATTTATGATATATAACACCTCATCCAATAACTGCCATACTCATTCCACTTATAATTCGATGCCCCACTTCAAAGCGACATAATATTTATTTGTAAACGTCTTAATCAATTTTAAAAACTATGTTACAACTTTCTTTGTCTAATTAAAACCAATCTTTATGCGAGCCGTCATAATCTTAAAACATGACAAAAACATTTTACATATTTTCTATAAGTGTAATTTATAATAACAAATGGATACAATGTCAATAAAAACAAATAATACATATTGATATTTAATATCAAACATCGAGAATCCATCATATTTAAGATGATAATCACGGACAGCCTCTAAACGCATATCGTCAATTAATATTGTCTTTAGTTTTTCATGGCTATATCACAATTAGAAGCATCCATATCATATAGGGCATATGTCCCAACATT
>OLWE01000721.1_pt1 | contig 17324 bp, 17 predicted proteins | sample 1673591 | NCBI WGS metagenome assembly OLWE01 (sample SAMEA103958116, study PRJEB25191) | human gut metagenome | biome: human-associated habitat [ENVO:00009003]; feature: intestine environment [ENVO:2100002]; material: feces | place: Germany | collected 2013/2015 | reverse complement strand
ATTTGAAAGGAGCTGTCCCTAGTACGAGAGGACCGGGATGGACGCACCTCTGGTGAACCAGTTGTCACGCCAGTGGCACGGCTGGGCAGCTAAGTGCGGAACGGATAAACGCTGAAAGCATCTAAGCGTGAAGCCGACCTTAAGATAAGATATCCGTTCTTCGGAATAAGACCCCTTGTAGACTACGAGGTTGATAGGCTTAAAGTGTAAGCATGGTGACATGTTTAGCTTGCAAGTACTAATCGGTCGATTGCTTTTCCTTTTGTGATTGGTCTTTTTTAAGTTCTCTAAAAACTTCATCAGTGAGTATTTCAATTCTGTTTTTTAAAGCAGCCGGTGTCGATAGCAAGGAGGTTCCACCCGTTCCCATTCCGAACACGGAAGTTAAGCTCCTTTACGCCTAAGATACTTGGTCGGTGACGACCTGGAAAAATCGGTAGATGCCGGCATCTTTTCTTTGAGGCGAATCGTTCAAGATTCGCCTCTTTTTCGTTTCTTCCCTCTGTGGGCCATTAGCTCAGTTGGTTAGAGCTCCCGGCTCATAACCGGATGGTCCTGGGTTCGAGTCCCCGATGGCCCACCATATCTCTTGAAGTCGCCAACGTGTGCCATGCACGTTGGCGATTTTTCTATATAAAATTATTGGAAAAGGATGTGTTTGTATGCATGCAATCAAAGAAAAATTGCTGCCGATGGGACTGCTCTGTCTGCTTGCAATCCTAACTGGAGCAATCACCGGCGTGATTACAGCAGGGTTCGGCAGAATTTTACTGGAAATTGGAACGTTTCGCACGACGCATTTGCTCTGGTTTCTTCCATTTTTGCCATTGGCAGGTGCGTTGATGGTTTGGGCCTATCAGAAGTATGGAAAAGAGAGCAGTCAGGGAATGGGCTTGATTTTTGATGCTGCAACCGGAAAAGCAGACCGCATTCCATTGCGGCTGATTCCACTGTTAATCGGCAGCACTTGGCTGACGCATCTCTGCGGCGGCAGTGCCGGACGAGAAGGGGTTGCCGTGCAGCTGGGTGCAACGGTTGCTCATTGGACAGGAAACCACATTCCACAATTTCAGAAACAAAAAAGTTTGATTCGCATTCTCACGATTTCCGGAATGGCTGCCGGATTCAGTGGCTTATTTCACGCTCCGCTTGCTGCTGTTTGTTTCGCATTGGAAGTTCTGGTCGTTGGCAAGCTGGAATATCGGGCATTGTTGCCAGCAGCCCTTTCCGCCATCACGGCTAATATCGTTTCGATTGCACTGGGCTTGGAAACATTTCAGGTGACATTGCCGGAAACCGTTGTTTCCCCACTTTCGATTCCAATGTTGATTTTGGGCGTGGCAGCTGGATTGACAGGCGGCATTTTCACATTTTTGTTGAAACAGGCAAAACAAGCAGCTGCAAAATGGTTGCCAAATCCGATTCTTCGCATTGCCATTTGCGGTGCAGGACTGGCGATTCTGCTGTATCTCTGTGGAAAAGGACGATATTCCGGTCTGGGAACAAATTTGATTACCCTTTCCTGCAACGGCGATACCGTATATTGGTTTGACTTTCTGGGAAAACTAGGATTTACCGTGTTAACGCTTGCCATCGGCTTTCAGGGCGGAGAAGTAACGCCATTGTTTGCCATTGGGGCGTGTCTGGGAGCAGTGCTCGCACCACTGCTGGGAATCCCGTCTGTTGTGGCAGCGGCTCTTTGCTATGCGGCAGTATTCGGAAGTGCGTCGAATACTTTGCTTGCACCGATTTGCATCGGAGCAGAAGTATTTGGATTTTCGTATTTCCCCTATTTTGCAGTGGTCTGCACGATTGCCCGACTTTGTAACGGCAATCATTCGATGTATGGAAAACAAACAACAACCCCATTATTTTTCTGGAGAGAGGATTGCAAATGAAACTGGGTATCATTTTTACTGGCGGAACGATTGGCTGTCAGGTTGCAGAAGATGGCTATTTACAGCTGCCGGATTCGTCCACTTATTTCCTCCTGGAAGAGGCAAAAAAACGGGGCATTTTAGATGGAATCACCGTCATCCCCTCTGAATCATTTCGCCTGTTCAGTGAGCAGATGACCGGCGAAACGCTTTCCTTGCTGGTGAATCATGTGCGAGAACGGATTTGTAAAGAAGATTGTGACGGATGGATTTTGCTACATGGTTCGGATACCTTGGCATATACCGCCGCTGTTCTGGGGGATGTGTTGGGGACAGATTGCCCGCCGTTGGTACTGGTAGCGAGCAACGAACCGCTTTCCAATCCAAAAGCAAACGGCTGGACGAACTTCGCCTATGCAGTGCGATTTTTGCAGGAACAGCAGGCAACGGGTGTTTTTGTCAGCCATTGCAATACAGACAACATTCCGACCATACACGAAGCCATTCAACTGTTGCAGCAGCTGCCCGGCAGCGGAAACTTGTATAGTTTTCGAGATGCTGTCTATGGAACATATGACAAGCAGGGGCAGTTTCATCAGAATAGAATCATTCCCAGCCGTGCACCAATGCTGCTGCTTTCAGAGCCGTTGAACCTGTTGCAGCCTGCACCGCTGTTGCAGTTGGCGGCTGGCGTTGGCGGTTCGCTGCCAGAGATTCCAGACTACATTCAAGCTATCTTTTATGCCTGCTATCATTCCGGAACGATTTGCACAGATGCAACTTTTCAAGCGTTTGCAGCCAAAGCGGCAGACCGGCAAATCCCCATCTATTTGACAGGCTGCCGGTCGGATACGTTAGATTATGACACCGTGAAACAGTGGCAAGCCTTGCAGGTGCAGCCCTTGTATGATATCGCTCCGATTGCCGCTTACTGCAAAAGCTGGATACAAGTGTCTATTGGAAAATCCGCAAAGTTGATATAACAGGAGTTGCAATAAAAGCGAGATTATGGTATAATAGAAAATAGAAAAGAGGTGTTGATATGGAACCATTTTGGGAGAAGATGGGACTTTCCACAGAACCACAAATGTGGCGTGCCAGCGAATTGCTGGATTGTTTGCGGCAGCATCGGCAGGATGGCATTTTGATTTACTTTTTCTATCAGGATGCAGCCTATGAAGTGGGTGTCCGGAAAGAAGACGGAAAAACCGTCTTTTTCTTGAACGATGATAGTTACCCGTCTATGCTGGCATTTTGCAGCAGTGCCAATATTGAAGGCATTTTGCTTTCCGACTTGTTAGACCCAATTGCTGTATTTTCCGTCAACGGAAAAGCTCCGGAAGCAAAACAGTAACAGAACGAAAAAAGAGGACGAACACTCCAACGAGAGCCCGTCCTCTTTTTGTATTTGTGCAATGTGTAATAGGTTCAATCAAAATTAAGCATTTTCAGAAATGTGTGGAAGTGTCTGATAGCCTTCCATGTTCAGAACGAACCGAATCAAAGCCGTTGTATCTTCTTCGCCAACGGTATCTGTTCCGTCTGTCTGGTCACAGTTTGCATTTGTAACCTGCTGGTCAGTAAAGGTGACTGCTCCAGCCAAGAATTTATTCAGCAGAACAGCGTCAACCAAGTCAACCTTACCATCCATAGTCGTATCTCCGCAGATGTTTTCGGATGATGTACCAGAATCGGTTGTAACAGTTGTGGTTTCGGTGGTTTCTCCGGAAACATCGGTTGTGTCGGTTGTTTCTGTAACAGTTGTGGTTTCGGTGGTTTCTCCAGAAACATCGGTTGTGTCGGTTGTATCCGTTGTCGTTGTCGGAGCATCTGGGTCGTTGAACGAAATGCCAGAATTGTTTGCATAATCAGCAGCCGCAGAACCGGTTTTACCAGTAATCTGGAAGTTATCTTTTTTGGATGTGCTCATGTCATTGTTGGTCTGGTAGCCGAATGCCTGATTGCCGATGCTGGTGACAGAATCCGGAATGGTGACATTTGTCAGATTGTCGCAGTCTAAGAATGCATTTTTGTCGACTGTGGTCAAGCCGTCTGGCAGTTTCACATCATCCAGAGAACGGCACTTTTCAAAGGCAGAAATACCGATGTTGGTGACGGAATCTGGTAGGGTAATCGTTTCCAAGTTACCGCATTCTGCAAAGGCAAAGTTGTCAACCTTCTGGATATTTTCGCCCAGTGTCACATCCTTCAAAGAAGAGCAGTTCCGGAACAGCCACTTGTCTACTTTTGTCAGACCACTGCCCAGCGTTGCAGATTCCAGGCTCGCACAGTTGGAGAATGCAGAAATACCGAGACTGGTCACAGAATCCGGAATGGTAATGCTGGTAATACCAGTGTTATAGAATACATAGTCTTCAATCTTAACCAAGCCGTCTGGCAGGGTAACATTGGTCAGGCTGGTGCAGTTCTGGAACGTCTGTGCTTCCAGCAGGGTCATGCTTGCCGGGATGTTAATATCTGTCAGGGATGTGCAGTTATAGAATGCCTGTTTCCGGACATCGCTCAGGCTATCCGGCAGAGATACGCTCGTCAGGTTCTGACAGAATGCAAATGCACCGGAGCTGATTTGTGTAATGGTATCCGGAACGGTGATGGTTTCCAGACCGGAATAGGAGAACACATCGCTCTTAATGCAAGTCATGGTAGACGGCAGCGTGATGCTCTTGAGGTTTGCACAATGGGAGAAGTTGCCGCTTGCAAGTTCGATCAAGCCTTCCGGCAGAGAAATATTGCTGATACCGGAATAAGCGAATGCAGAATTGCCAATCCAACGAACGGTACTCGGTAAGACCACATTGTCCAGAGCAGGGCAGCTGTAGAATGCAGAATCCAGAATCTTCTTTGTGCCTTCTGCAAAGGTAACAGACTGCAGCCGGAAGCATTCCTGGAATGTGGAAGCACTAACGACTTCCAAAGAACCCGGAATGGAAACAGATACCAAGTTGGAGCAGCCAGCAAAGGCTTCTTTACCAACCTGTGTGACACCTTCCGGAATGGTGATGTTGGTCAAGCCGGAGGAGCAGAATGCTTCATTGCCGATACGGATCAGGGTAGATGGCAGTTCAATTTCTGTTAAGTTGGTGCAGGAACAGAACGTATCTGCATCAATGGTGGTGATACTTTCCGGGATATGAATAGAAGCTAAGCTGGTGCAGGCATAGAATGCACTTGCCCCCAAAGTGGTAACAGCATCCGGAATGTTGACACTGGTCAGGCTGGAGCAGCCAGAAAAAGCATTTGCTCCAATGGTGGTAACGGTTTCCGGCATTTTTACGGAAGTGATGGTATCTTTTCCGCTGAATGCACCATCTGCAATCCCGAATACTGGCAGTTCATTGCCTTTCTTGTCAATCAGGGTGTCCGGAATGACAACGTCGGTATCTGTGCCCTTGTAGCCGGAAACGGATAAGCCCTTGACAGATTCTTCGCCCACCTTGATGGTCAGCGGGGTAACTTTAAAGAGGGCAGCTTCTTCTTCTGTAACCGACAAGGTTGGCATATCTGTTTCTGGAATTTCAACAACCGTGGTTGCAGTGGTGGTTGTGGTTGCAGCAGCAGTGGTTTCTGCTGTAGTTTCTTCCGCAGAAACAGCTGTGAAAGAAAGCGAGAATAAAGTTGACATTGCCAGCAGTCCGGCAATTGTACGTTTCCAATGATTGGTCTTCATCAAAAGACTCCTTTCCAAAAAGTAGTTCTCATAACAAAAATTCGCCCACATTCGTATGGTTACTATTATTATAAAAGATGCAGGAAAGGATGTCAAGCCTATAGCTGTAAATTTTGTTGGTTTTTTTACAAGGTAGTTGGCTTGTTTTATGGAAAATGATGCTATCTGTGAAATATGCTTTCTTTTTCGTTGGGTTGTTTGGAAAAAGAAATTGCAAAATTTCCGAAAATGTGCTATACTGCTACATGCACATCAAATGAAAGGACGAAGGATAACATTATGACAGCACAGCACAAACAAGCATTTTGGAAAGGGGTGCGGCAGGGAATCCCGATTGCCTTGGGGTATCTCTCTGTTTCGTTCAGCATTGGGATTTTAGCGGTAAAAGCAGGGCTTTCCGTTTCCGCAGCCGTTGCGATTTCCATGACGAATGTCACCTCAGCCGGACAGGCTGCCGGAATTGGAGTCATTGCAGCCGGCGGTTCTTACTTAGAACTTGCTCTCACACAGTTTTGCATTAACTTGCGATATGCCTTGATGGGGCTTTCCCTGTCGCAGAAGTTAGACCAGACGTTTCAACACATGATACATCGCTTTCTGACCGCATTCGGGATTACAGATGAAATCTTTGCGGTTGCGGTTTCGCAGGACGGACAGATTTCCGCCCCGTATCTGTATGGACTGATGTCCCTGCCGTTGATTGGCTGGAGTTTGGGGACGTTTTTGGGAGCAGCTGCCGGCGAAATTTTGCCGAAAATCATAACAGATGCCTTGGGGATTGCACTGTATGGCATGTTTTTTGCGATATTCATTCCGCCGATGCGAAAGCAGAAAAGCATTGTCTTTGCAGTATTGGTTGCAGCGGGATGCAGCATTATTTGCAAGTATTGTCTGCCGTTTATCTCCAGCGGCTTTGCCATTATTCTCTGCGGAGTCTTGACAGCGGCACTTTGTGCATGGCTCTTTCCGAGAAAAGAAGAACAGGGGGCAGCAGTATGAGAATTGTCTGTTCCATCTTGGTCATGGCAGTGGTTACCTATTTGATTCGGATGCTGCCGATGACGATTTTCCGGAAGAAAATACAGTCCCGCTTTTTGCAGGATTTCTTGTATTATATCCCGTATGCAGTCTTGAGTGCGATGACGATTCCGGCGGTGTTTTATGCAACGGGAGATTTCCCCTCTGCAATCGCTGCAACGGTGATTGCTGTGGTGTTGGCATGGAACGGGCTGCCGTTGATTGTGGTGGCTCTGGCAGCCTCAGGAACGGCACTGCTTGCATCGCTTATTGAACAGTGGATATAGAACAAAGCAGCACCCATTCAAAGCGAACGGGTGCTCTTGCATGCAGTGACGATTTTATGCAACGGGCGATTTCTTCTCTGCGATTGCAGCAACGGTGATTGCCGTGGTGTTGGCATGGAACGGGCTGCCGTTAATTGTGGTGGTTTTGGCAGGCACTGCTTGCCTCACTCATCGAACAGTGGATATAGAAACATAGAACAAAGCAGCACCCATTCAGAGCGAACGGGTGCTCTTGCATGCAGTGACGATTTTATGCAACGGGAGATTTTCCCTCTGCGATTGCAGCAACGGTGATTGCTGTGGTGTTGGCATGGAACGGGCTGCCATTGATTGTGGTGGCTCTGGCAGCCTCTGGAACGGCATTGCTTGTATCACTCATCGAACAATGGATATAGAAACATAGAACAAAGCAGCACCCATTCAGAGCGAACGGGTGCTGTTTTTCTGATTTCCTGTCAAAGAGAGATTTTAGCGATTCAGAGCCGAAGCCACTTGCAGAATTGGTGATTGTGTGACTTCCTCGGACAATTCATAGCCGTGCGGAGCAGGTACGAGATACAGTTCGTCCAGCTGGTCGGCATCGACCAGAAAGGCAACCGTAACAGTCTGGGTTTCGCCGGGCTGTAACAGCACATTATTTTTGCTGTGGCTGCCGGACGAGGCGAACGAGAAAAACTCGCCTGTTAGGTTCAAGTCGCAGCTGTCCACGGAGTATTCCCTTTCGGCTTCTGCTGTGTATGCTGGGAATGTGCCATCTGCCTGCATCCGGAACAACTGCGGACAAACGCAAGTTTCAACCGCTTCTGTACCGTTGTTGGTATAGGTGAGCTGGAACGTCAGAATGGTTTGTGGAATGGTTTCCGTTTTGATGGCTTCATCCAGCGTGTTGACCCCATCGCCGTAGCTGTACCATGTGCGGGTATTGTCTGCAATCGTGCCATCTGCATTCTGATAGCGGCTGTAATCGCAATCCAGCCCGATGGCGTCGGTGGAAATGCCAGCAAAGGTATTTTGTGTGGAAAGAGCATCCAGTTTCAGAGAAACCGTTTCCTCTGTGGTTAAGGTATCCCCGATATTGACATACGAAAGCTGATTGACATCGCAAGCCGTTGCAGGGGCATCTCCGGAGGATTCGATGAGAGATTCTTCCGGCTGCCAGAGGCTTGCGGTTTCCTGTTCGGCTGGGCTTAGGGAGAGATGTTCTGCAATCTGTGTCAACTCTTCTTTCGTGAGGTCGTCTGTTGCATAGAACTGTGCTGCATAGGGTGTATTTGAGAAAGCAACCCAGACAATGTTGCGGTAGTCCATCTGTCCGTCTGGAAGATTTGCGGCAGCCCGTTGCAGGAAAAAGACCTGATTGCCGTTGATGGTTTCGGTTTCAGAATGCACAATGCCACGGTTGACCGTCTGTAAGAAATCCCCGTCCTGCATCTTCCAGAACAGCATCGTAACGCCACGGTTTTGGTCGTCGTGATACTTTCCGGAACTTTTGTCAAGGGTCATACCATCCGGCATCCAGCCCACTTGCAAGGACTGTGTACGGGTGTCAAGGGTGCTATCTCCGGCATCAATCACAACGTCTTTTTGATAGCTGCCCGTGGATTGGATGGATGCCTGATAAATGCGATTGACGGCATAAGCAGAGGTTGGAATGGCAACAACTGCTGCTGCAAGAATCGCAGCAATAACAATGGTTTTTCTACCACGAATGGATTTTTTCGGCATAAGTAATTCCTCCTGTTTTTGTTTCTGTTTCTGATAATGGTCGGAAAAGACGTGGGGTTCTGCATCAGGGGAAAAGGCAGCGGCAACGATGGCATCCCAGTCCGCTGGTGAAATTGGTGGTTCATGGTTGGATGGAACATTTTTTGACATAGGAGATTCCCCTTTCCTCTTGTTTTTGAATGGCTTTTCGGGCACGTTCAAACCGCTTTCGTACCGTTGCCTCTTTCATGGAGAGCCGCTCGGCGATTTCCCGAAACGATTGTTCCTGTTCGCATCGCAGGAATAGAATGGTGCGGTCGGTTTCGGAAAGCCCTTGTAATAGCTGTGCAAGCGATTCCTGCTGTTCGGTTCGTTGGAGAAACTGTTCGATTTCGTTGTGCGGACTGGGCACTTGTAAGGTGCTGTCGTCGAGGTTGGTCAGCCGTTCTGCATCTTTGGCATTTTTTCGATATTGATTGATGGCAGTGTTGCGAATCACCTGAATCAGAAATGCTTTGGTTTTGGGGCTGTCTGGTGATTCGATTTGGTCAAGATGCGGGATAATTTTCAGGAACGCATCGGATACAGCATCTTCTGCCTGTTCGGTCTGGTGCAGGATGGCGTAGGCAATGCGATAGAGCGGCTGTTCATACAGAGCATAAAGCTGATGGAGTTTTTCTTTTTGCTGCGAGGACTTTACCATGAAATTCCCCCTTTGTGGTTTTTTGGACGTCCTATTCATAATAACAAATTGGAGAGGGGATTTGTGACAAGAATCTGTAAAAAAAGAAAAGACCACCCGTAACAAATCGTTACAGGTGGTCGAAAGAGTTTTATTCTAATGAAAAGCGTTTATTTTGAAACAGGAAGATCCGGAATCAAGTTGATGACGAACCGCATCAGCGAGGTTACATCGTCTTCATTGATATTGCTTGTTCCGTCAGCGATGTTGCAGTTTGCAGCAATCAGCTGGCTGTCGGTCAAGGAAATCATACCAGCAAGATACTTGTTCAATGCAATGGCATCCATCAGGTTGACAACGCCATCTTCATTGACATCGCCTACAGAAGCAGACAAGGAGTAGAACGCATAATTATTTTCCTTTGCATAAGATTCCGCCGTACTTCCGGTATAGCCGAAAATGGAAACACCAGAATAAGAATGAGCAAGACTTTTACCAATTTCTGTCACGCTGGCAGGAATGGTAATCGAGTTTAAAGAATCACAAACGGAAAATGCATAATTTCCGATTTTTTTCACTGTACCCGGAAGAACAACATTTTCTATTTTGTAACAATCTGAAAAGGCATTATTTCCGATTGTGGTTACACCATACGGAATCTGAACATCTTTTACATTCAGATAGAAAGCGAATGCATAGTCATCAATCGTTGTCAGAGTGCTCGGCAGAGTCAGTTCAGTGATATCACACAGCGGTTCATTATAGACAATATGGGTATTAATTTTCTGTGCTGAGAACGGTGCAATTTCTGTAATTCCTTCCCCATAAACCACTTTTTCAATGCTTGGCTGAATCCATTCGATGCCTTTCAGCGTTGCATCATCGGAGATGGATTCTGTTGCACCTTTTCCTTCGATGTACAAAGTTTTTGTATCAAAGTCGAAGTTCCAGGTTGCATTTTCGCCACAAGTTCCGCTGGTAATTGCTTCTGAAGCAATGCCGGTTTCCGTGAAGATGTAGCAAGGATGGTCTAAGCAGTAATAATAAGTCGGGCTATAGCGGTTTGCGTTAATTTTGACACGACGATAGGAGTTGCTGCCACCATCATCACTTGTAAAAATGTTATAGCCGTCCAGCGTTACATTATCTGGAATGTCATAACTCGTTTTTGCAACAAGACCATCTCTGATATCGAAATCTTTTGCATAAAACGCATGATCTCGAATGGTAATTGGTGTAGATGGAAAGTCTACGGTTTCCAGTGCATAGAAGTAAGCAAAAGCTGCTTTTGGAATATCCTGAATACCATTTTCAATGACCAGATGTTTTACAACAGAACGATACTTCATCCAAGGATAATATACGATTTTGTCTAAATAGTAAATGTTACTGATGGTATTGACATAATTATCATGAACATCATCCGGAAGGTCGCCTTTTCCAGAAAGTGTTAAAGTATCGCCTTTTAATACCCAGAGGGCATTTCCAAATTCACCAAAGTCTGTTACTCCTTCTTCTGTTGTTACAATTTCATCTGTTGTAGCATCTGACAATACATCATCTGCCAATACAGCGGGTGCAAGTTGCAGAAAGAGAGCTGCAGAACAAAGAATAGCAAGGAATGATTTCTTTTTCATAAAAATCCCTCCAATCAAGATTTTATTTCATTATATCAAGTCTTTACAGCCTTGAAATTTTGGTTTATTTGTTTACGATTTCATTATATCACAAGGTATCGAAAAAGTCAATACAATTGCTTACCTTTTTGGAAAATAAAGTATTTTTGTCGAATGGAAATGAATAAAAAAGAAATATCCTACATCATAACGATTTCATATTGCGTCCAACAAAAGAAAATAAAAAAGCAGATGACCGGCAAGAAAAAGTCATCTGCTTGTTGTTGAAATGGGAAGAAATTTTACTGTTTCGGTTGGGCTTGAATGGTACGTTTTTTGACCTGTTCCCGAATCTTCTGAATGAGGCAAAACAGCAGGAATGCTGCCAGATTTGCGACAACCACGCTTGCTCCAACAGGGGTATCGAACTGATACGAACCGACCATGCCGACACAGAAGCAAACGACCGATAAAATCGCTGCACAGAGAATGACCAGCGAGAACCGCTTGAACAGCCGCATGGAGGACAACGCCGGAAAGATAATCAGGCTGCTGATGAGCAACGCCCCCATCATCCGCATGCCCAGCACGACCGTGATGGCGGTTAGAATGGCAATCAGCGTATTATAAAACGAAACCGAAACGCCGGTTGCCTGTGCAAAGTTTTCGTCAAAGGTAATTGCAAAAATCCGGTGATAACAAATCACGAACATCCCCAGCACGACAATGGACAGAATCAGGCTGACCCAGACATCTTCTTTTTCCATCGCCAGAATGCTGCCGAACATATAGCTTGCCACATCGGTGTTGATGCCAGTTTTCAGGGCGGTGACAATAATTCCGATTGCCAGCGAGGAGGCGGAAACAACCGCAATTGCTGCATCGCTCTTGACCTTTGCCCGTTCGGTAATGCGGAGCAGGAAGAAGGCGGCAATCGCAACAATCGGAATGGAGAATTTCAGCGGTGCCCAGCCGAACGCCAATGCAACGGATAAAGCCCCAAAAGAAACGTGTGATAATCCATCGCCAATCATCGAGAATCGCTTCAGAACCAGACTCACCCCCAAGAGGGCGGCACAGAGGGAAACGAAAATCCCGACCAGCAAGGCACGCCGGATAAAGGCAAACGAAAGCATATCGATGAGAAACGTCATATTATTTTCCTCCCTGTCTGGATGCTGCGGCATGGCGGTAAGCGGCGGCAGTATCATAGGTGTATGTTTTTTGTCCAAGATGCAAGATGTGTTTGGCGTAATAGACTGCCCGTTCCACGTCATGCGTGACCATGATAATGGTGATGGATTCTGTGCGGTTGAGGTGCTGTAAGACCTGATAGAGTTCCTCGGAAGCGACTGGGTCTAAGCCCGTGGTTGGTTCATCCAGAATCAACAGCTTTTGAGCCGCACAGAGTGCCCGTGCCAGTAGGACACGCTGTTGCTGACCGCCGGAGAGTTCCCGATAGCAGCGGTTTTGCAGCGGCAGAATTCCGAGTTTTTCCATTGCCTGTTGGGCAGCGTTTTTTTCTGCGGCAGTATAAAACGGGCGGTGTTTCATCTGGTTCAGGAAGCCGGAGCGAACAATTTCCCGAACGCTGGCAGGGAAGTCCCGTTGTGCTGGCGTTTGCTGCGGCAGATAACCGATGTCGCTGCGTTTCCAGTCGCCGGTTAAAGCGATTTCGCCGCTGAGGGGTTTCAGCAGCCCCAGCAGGTTCTTCACGAATGTGCTTTTTCCAGAGCCGTTTTCTCCGATGATACAGAGATAATCGCCTTGCGGAATCGTGAGGTTGAGGTCAGAGGTTGTGATAATGTTTTCATATCCCAAAGTGACATGGGAGAATTGCAGTGCAGAAGTAGCCATAAAAAATCCTTTCTGGTGGGCTTATTGTGATTCCAACGCTTTTCCATTTCGCTGCATCCGGCTGACGTAGGTTTCCCTGTTGTCGAGGTTGGTTTGCATACTCGTGTAGGCGAGAGCATGCAGCGTTTATTGTGATTCCAACGCCTTTAAATTTCGCTGCATCAGGCTGACATAGGTTTCCCCGTTGTCGAAGTCGGTCTGTGTAAGCGTGTGGCAGGATTGGAAAACGGTTGGGGTTGCTCCGGTCTGTTCACCGATGACATTTGCAACCGCCGGACTGCTGACTTCCAAGTAATAGACTTTCGAGAGGTGGTCAGATTCGACCAGATGCATGAGATTCGAGATGGTTGCAATGCTGGGTTCAGTGTCGGAACTGCAACCCGAAAAGGCGGCATAGCAGTGTAATCCGTAGGTGTTGGCGAAATATTGCAGCGGAAATTTGTCTGCAAATAACAGCGTGCGGTGTTCCGGTTCGGCGAAATAATCAGTAAAGGATTCGTTGAGGGCATCCAGCTGAGCCGCATAGGCATCCGCATTTTTCTGATAGGTGGCAGCGTTGGCAGGGTCGGCTTGAATGATGGCATCTCTGGTGACATAGAGCAAATCCTTTGCAATCACCGGAGAAGTCCAGATGTGTTCGTCATATTCCATTTCACTTTCGCCCTCGTGGTCATGGTCGTGGTCGTCATGGTCATGGTCATGGTCGTGGTCGTGTTCCGATTCACTGCCCTCTAGTTCCACTTCTTCCAGCAGCGGAGCGTAGTCCATCATACAACGGACAATGCGGTCTGGGTGGGATTGTTCATCGGAATCGAGCACCTGCGACACCCATTCTTCCATATGTCCGCCGTTATAGAGAAAGAGGTCGGCGTTCTGAATGGCGAGAATATCGGACGGAGCAGGCTCAAAAGAATGGCTCTCCATGCCGGGGGAGAGCAGCAAGCGAAGGTGAATGGTGTCCGTGTCTTTCAGGATGGCACGGGCGAAGTCATAGTAACAAAAAAGTGTTGTAACGAGTTCCAGTTGATGGGAAGTCGTTGCAGAGTTTGCGGCTGGCGTACAGCCGCAGAGCAACAGCACCCCGCAGAGCAGGCAGCTGAAAAAGCGTTTCCATTTCATGAGGATTCCCCCTATTGGTTGTCAGTTCAATCAAATCGAATTTGAAATTGATTTTCAATTTCATGTTATTATACCACGTTCGGAATCAAATGTCAATAGGAAAACATGGATTTTTTGCGGAACAGAACCGCTTGACTTTTCAAAGTAGCTGTGTTATATTGTTGAAAGTTGACCCTGCCAACGATAGTCTCCCTCTTTACGGGGGAGTGGATTGAAATAAATAAATAAATGGAGAAAGGAAGGAATTGCTATGACAAAAACCATTCGACCACCATCCACGTTATCCGCTTTTCTGCACTATGTCAGCTTGAATATGCTGGCGATGCTGGGAACGTCCTGTTATATTTTAGCGGATACGTTCTTTGTTGCGAATGGCATTGGAGAAGACGGGCTGACCGCCTTGAATCTGGTCTTGCCCCTGTTTAATCTCATGAATGCCACGGGCTTGATGATTGGCATCGGCGGAGCGACCAAGTACGCCATTCACAAGGCAAGAGGCGAACAGGAAGCCGGCAGCCAAATCTTTTTCCATGCCCTGTTGCTTGCCGGAGTGGCGAGCGTAATATTCATGCTGATTGGGCTTTTTGGCTCTGACCCGATTTGTCGCTGGCTGGGAAGCGATGCAGCGACCCATGATAAGATGGTGGTATACCTGCGGACGCTGTACTGTTTTGCACCGCTGTTCCTGTGTAATCAGCTGTTTGCAGCGTTTGTCCGGAATGATGGTGCACCGAATCGGGTGATGCTGGGGACGATGCTGGGCACGCTGGGCAATATTGTATTGGACTATCTGTTTATCTTCCCGTTGGGAATGGGCATGCTGGGGGCAGTCTTGGCAACCGCCTGTGCACCGCTCATCGGCATTACCATTCAGAGTTTCTATTTCCGGAAACCAACCTGTCAAATTCGGGTTCGTCCCTGCCGGTTGCGGTGGCAGATGTTCCAGCCGATTTTCCTGTTAGGCGGGGCGGAGTGGATTACAGAAGTTGCCTCTGGGATTGTCATTTTCTGTTTTAACTTTGTTGTCCTGAGAAAAGCAGGAAATACCGGCGTGGCAGCCTATGGGATTATCGCCAACATTGCATTGGTGGCAGCGTGTCTGTGTACGGGCATCGCACAGGGCGTGCAGCCGCTGTTGAGCCGCAGCTATGGCAAGAGCGACTTACCGGAGATGAAAAAGCTGTTGCGGATGACGATTTGCACGGCACTGGGCTTTGCAGCGGTGCTGTATGGCGTGTTGTTTGGCTTTACCGAGCCGATTGTCCGGTTGTTTAACAGCACGGGGAATAGCACCTTGCAGGCGATGGCGGAAACCGGAACACGGATTTATTTTGTGGCGTTCTGTTTTGTTGGGGTCAATATTGCAACGTCCGCCTTTTTCGCAGCGGTAGACCGTCCGGCGGAGGCGTTTTGTATCTCGCTGCTGCGGAGTGGCGTGTTGCTGTTGCCGCTGGTCTTTTTGTTTGCGGCAGTCTGGGACATGAATGGCGTTTGGGCGTCGTATCCGGTGGCAGAGTTGGGAACGTGTCTGGTGGCGGTTTGTTGTCAGGTGCGGTACTGGCAAAACCAACAAAAACAAAAGGGAAAGATTGTGGAAGATGACGGTTGACTTTTGTTTGTTGCTACAGTATAATTAGATTGTACCCACAAACAAGGAGGAAAAAACATGGGTATTAAAAAAGGTACAAAGCTAACAGACAATCCCAAAGAGTATATCTTGCGTGTGCGGATGGATAAAACTACGCTTGCAAAGCTGGATGCGATTTGCAAAGAGCAGGGCGTAACACGGTCACAAGTAATCCGTAATTGGATTGTCGAGCAGTACCAAGGCAAAAAATAAGGCTGTAAGTGCCCGTCTGCAAACAGTCGCACTTACAACCCAACACAACGCCGAAACGCTGCTAAATCTATGATAGCAGACGAGGAGGGAAAAGTCAAGTGGGGGAGAAAAGATGAAACCAGAATTAGAAGCCCTGTATGAGGACTGGCAGAAGCACGCCTTTGCGGTGGGGTTTGCGGCTGCCGTCCGACTGCTGACCAAATAAGCACCGCTTGTCGCCCCTTACGCAGGGGCGTGGATTGAAATACCAGTCCGCCGCAGTGTGGACAGTGGGGAACGCGTCGCCCCTTACGCAGGGGCGTGGATTAACGAAAGAGTGCCGGTCGGTGCCGGTCATTTACAAACCTTTCTATGTGAGAGAAAAATATTTTTTTTTCTCCGTGTGTTAAGTATGTATTTGACTGTCACCGACCGGCACTTCCCAGTTTTCGGGCTTTTTTGCACTTTTTTGTGACAGTCGAGGATTCTAAAAGTCGCCTACGTGTGTGTGGATGAAACGACTATAAAAACTGCATTGCTTTTTTTGCCTGTGCGTGTTGCAGTGCCCGAGGTATCTTATAACAAATTCCCCCTTTTTCAAAGAACGTCCCGGTCTGTTTGAAGACGAATGGAACATTTGCAGCACGACACTGTGCCGCAAGGGACGTGACCCATTCCCAGCGGCAGAGCCTTGCCTGCTCGCCGGATTCCCCGCCGACCGTGACACGAGAGATTTGTGGCTGTAGGTAGGGTTGTAACTGTATGGGCGTTAAAAGTGGCTCGCAGATGATTTCTTTCTTTGCAATCGGCAGTTGCAGAAGAACGGGCAACCGTTCGTCTGCGGTCTGTTGGTTTTCGGCGGTGCAGCAGATGGTTACATTGGGGTAGCCCGTTCCCCAGTCGGGCGGAAAGCAGGCAGCCACACGTAACAAGCGTTTGGTGATGATAAAAAAGTGCAAGTCCGAACGAAAGCGAATCATTGCCCAGATATCCGGTCGCCAGTTGTCGGCGTCCGGCAAGAAAAAGTCGGAACTTAGACAGGTGTAGACGGGTTCTTCGGTCGGCTGTAATTTTAGCGTGCCGCCTCTTGTCCGTTGCATCGGGAGAGCAAAGGCGGCTGTTTTTTGCACGGTGGTGCTGTTGTGTCCATGTGTTGCATCGATGCGATAGACATAGCAATTTTGGCAGCCGGCACTATATTTTGTGCAGCCGTGCCAGGGATTCCAGATGGGCATAAAAACCCTCCTCTCTGTATTATTTCTAACAGGCGGTACTGGCAAAAGCAACAAAAACAAACGGGAAAGATTGTGGAAGATGACGGTTGACACGCAACAATAATTGTAGTGGAGGTGAGAACGTGAACGACAAGGCGTTAAATATCAAAATCCCGTCTGCATTGTACGAGGCTCTAAAAAAAGAGGCATCCAAGAAAAACATCTCGCTTGCCTCTTTGGTGCGGTTGATATGCTCGGAGTATTTTGATAAAAAATAAGGCTGTAAGTGCCACGGCTACCAAACTGCTGCACTTACAACCCAACACAACGCCGAAACGCTGCTAAATCTATGATAGCAGGTGGACGGCACTTTGTCAAGTTATTTTAGAGACTGGCAGAAGCACGCCTTTGCGGTGGGGTTTGCGGCTGCCGTCCGACTGCTGA
>OLWE01000694.1_pt1 | contig 17649 bp, 13 predicted proteins | sample 1673591 | NCBI WGS metagenome assembly OLWE01 (sample SAMEA103958116, study PRJEB25191) | human gut metagenome | biome: human-associated habitat [ENVO:00009003]; feature: intestine environment [ENVO:2100002]; material: feces | place: Germany | collected 2013/2015 | reverse complement strand
GGGTCTCCAGCTCGAATGCCTCACCCGGCTCGTTGAAGCCGATGTGGCCGTTGGGGCCGAGGCCCAGCAGCTGCAGGTCGATGCCGCCCACGCTGTGGATGATGTCGTTGTACTTGGCGCAGGCGTCGGCCGCGTCGGGGTTGGTGCCGTCGGGCAGATGGATGGCCTCGGGGCGGATGTTCACATGGTCGAACAGGTTCTTGTGCATGAAGCTCCAATAGCTTTCGGGGTGCTCTTTGGGCAGACCGCGGTACTCGTCGAGGTTGACGGTGGTCACTTCGGAGAAGTCGAGGTCGCCCTTGTTATACCACTCCACCAGCTGGGCGTATGCGCCCACAGGGGTGCCGCCGGTCGCCAGACCCAGCACACAGTTCGGTTTCATGATGACCTGCGCGGAGATGATGTTTGCCGCCTTGCGGGACATATCCTTGTAGTCTTTTGCACGAATGATCTTCATTGGTAGAACCTCCTGATGCATTTTTGCTATCCTATCGTTTATTATATCACACTTTTTGCCAGTTTCCCTCATTTCATGTTGCAATTTTGTGTCATATTTTTATAATTTTCGGTTAGAAGCTGTTTTCGTAAGCAGGGTGCGCCGAATGACGAGAATTTTTGCCCGCAGACAAGGCGATTTTCCGCTGCAATCCTTGGTGGATCGCAAGGGAAATCAACGCAGTATGCAGGCAAAAAGACCGTTCAGACGGTGTGCAATGCTTATGAAAATAGTTTCAGGGCCTCGAGGGCGATGGCCTCACTGCCGCAGACCAGCAGGCCGCGGCGGCTGTTGGCTTTCGCCTGCTCCACGGCCTCGGCCAGCGTCGGGCAGAACACCGCGTCGAAGTGATACCGTGCCTTTTCGGTCAGGCGCTCTGCCAGCGCCGCTTCCGTTCCCGCCGGGGCGACAAGGAAGACTTTGTCGAAGGGGTTCTCGCCCATGCCGGGCATCGTGCTCTTGTCCTTCTTCTGCTCTTCTGAAGTCAGTCCGGTCTCCAGTGCAGCAAGGAACGACTCCGCGCCTTCCTCCTCCGTCAGGCCGATCACGGCGCTCATATGGCGTACTTTCGCCATATTGAGGACGCGCAGAAGGGCTGCAGCCTGCTGCGGAGTACGGCAGGCGTCGAGGATGATGAGGGGCTTCTGGGACAGGACGCGGATGCTGCTGCGGTTCTCCACAGCGGCAAGGCCCGCCAGAATGGCCTCATCGGGGATCTCAAAGCCCTTGCGCCAGAGGGCCAATGCCAGCTCGACCGCGACGGCAGCATTGCCCGCCGCATGACGGCCCAGGAAGGCCAGAGGGGCGGTGTATCCGCCGTAGTCCACCTTGCTGGTGAACTTTTCCGCCTCGAGGAAGGTGATGTCCTCGGCGTCGGGGACGACGAGCTCACACTCGGCCTTGGCCGCCGCCACCACCAGCTCACTCAGAACAGCCTTCGGCTGCTCCGGCGCGGTGACGCAGACGGCGTCCTTCCGCATGACGCCTGCGGCCAGCGCGGCCAGACGCTCCACCGAGCGGCTCACACCGTCCGGGCCGATGGCCGTGACGGCGCAGACCGGCATATTGGGCAGGGCCGATGCCAGACCGGCATCCGGCAGCTCCACCACAGCCAGCTTGCAGCCGGTACGGAATGCCGGATCCCAGCCCAGCACCACACGGCCTGCCACCGGCGGCTGCATCAGAAGCTGCTTTAAATTCTTGCCGAATACCTTAATTGCTCCGGCCTCTGCAGTCTCAGTCAGAGCACTGCGGATCTCACGCTCAATCGCCGGCGCTATCAAGCGCTTATAGCTGTCTTCAATTACTTCCTGTAAAATCGGTGTTGTATACACATTATCTGAAGAAATGACTTTCTTTTCCAGATATTGCAAAATTCGTTCTTCCGGAGCCTCCACCTTCACAGTCAATATCTTTTCCTTTTCTCCACGATTCAATGCAAGAATACGGTGTCCGGCAAGTTTTGTAATCGGCTCTTCGAATTCATAGTACATCTCGTACACGGATTCTGTCTGTGCATCCTTCGCTATTGAAGTAATTTTTCCTTGTTTCGCAGTCAGATCTCGGATATAGATGCGGTAATCCGCCTCATCGGAAATATATTCTGCAATGATATCTTTCGCCCCATTGATTGCTTCCCCCGCCGTCTTTACCTCTTTTTCTTCCGAAATATAAGATTTTGCAGCTTCTTCTATCGGAACTTTTGTCTTTTGCAGCGTGATCAGTGCTGCCAGAGGTTCAAGCCCTTTTTCTTTTGCGATTGTCGCCCTCGTTCTTCGTTTTGGTCTATATGGACGGTATAAATCTTCCACAACTACCAGTGTCTCTGCTGCAAGAATCTGCAATTTCAATTCTTCTGTCAGTTTCCCCTGCTCTTCAATTGTCGCAAGCACCTGCTCTTTTTTCTCTTCCAAATTTCGAAGATACATCAGTCTTTCGTATAATTTTCGAAGCTGCTCATCATTTAACGAACCAGTTGCCTCTTTACGGTATCTGGAAATAAACGGAATCGTATTTCCCTCATCGATTAACTTTACAGCCGCTTCCACCTGCCATTTTTTCACGCCAAGCTCTTCTGTTATTTTTTGATTTATATCCATTTCTAAAATCCTCTCTGTTCTACGCATGATACATTATTGTTCACACTCTCTATGCTGCTTTTGTGATCGACTGATATGTGAACTGTAACTATTATATCCAAAAATCCAGTCATTGACAAATCATTTTCCAATGTTATAATAGGGGATATAGAAACAGAAAACACGTTGATGAGACGAGTAAGATGTGAAAGGATACAGAGAGAGAGGTCGCAGGCTGGAAGCCTCTTATTGCGGAAACATCTGAAAACTACCTCGGAGTGGCTGCAAAACAGTCCGGTGATTCCGTTATAATCAGTTGAGTGGTTCTGGTATTTGCCAGTACAATTTGGGTGGAACCGCGAGTAAAGAGAACTCGTCCCTTGTAATGAAATTCATTACAAGGGATTTTTTTCGTTTCATTTTACGTTTAGGGACAGGGCATTTGTCAATTAGGGACGTAGTAAAATTCAATTTTCCTACGTCCCCAAATTAAAAAAGGAGAGATGATTATTATGAAAATTACATTAAAAGATGGTTCCGTAAAAGAATATGCAGAGAGCAAATCAGTATATGAAATTGCACTTGATATCAGCGAGGGGCTTGCGAGAGCAGCTTGCGCCGGAGAGGTAAATGGAGAAGTTGTAGATTTAAGAACAGTTGTATCAGAAGACTGTGAACTGAACATTTTGACTGCAAACGACGAGAAAGGGCTTGCCGCACTTCGTCACACGGCATCTCATGTTCTTGCAGAGGCAGTAAAGAGATTATATCCGGAGGCAAAACTTGCAATCGGACCTTCCATCGATACTGGATACTATTATGATTTTGAACATGCACCATTTTCAAACGAAGATTTAGAGACAATTGAAAAAGAGATGAAAAAGATCATCAAAGAAGGTGCTAAAATTGAACGTTTCGAACTTCCTCGTGCTGAAGCGATCGCACTTATGGAAGAAAAAGGGGAACCTTATAAAGTGGAATTGATCAACGATCTTCCTGAAGATTCTGTGATTTCATTCTACAGACAAGGTGAATTTGTTGATCTTTGCGCCGGACCTCACTTGATGAGCACAAAAGGTGTCAAAGCATTCAAACTGATTTCTTCTTCCGGTGCTTACTGGAGAGGAAATGAAAACAATAAAATGCTGACTCGTATTTACGGAACTGCGTATTCGAAAAAAGATGAATTAAAAGCACATATGGAACATTTGGAAGACATCAAAAAGCGCGACCACAACAAACTTGGCCGTGAGATGGAACTGTTCACAACTGTTGATGTCATCGGACAGGGACTTCCTCTTTTGATGCCAAAAGGTGCTGCTATGGTCCAGACAATGCAAAGATGGATTGAAGATGAAGAAGAACGCCGCGGTTATATGAGAACAAAGACACCGCTTATGGCAAAAAAAGATTTATATGTCATTTCCGATCACTGGGGACATTATAAAGAAGGAATGTTCGTTCTTGGAGATGAAGAAAAAGAAGGCGAAGAAGTATTCGCACTTCGTCCGATGACATGCCCTTTCCAGTATTATGTATATAAACAAAGCCAGAAGAGCTACCGAGATCTGCCATGCCGTTACGGTGAGACTTCTACTTTATTCAGAAATGAAGATTCCGGAGAAATGCACGGATTGACTCGTGTAAGACAGTTTACAATTTCTGAAGGACATCTTGTGATCCGCCCTGATCAGGTAGAAGATGAATTCAAAGGCTGTGTCGATCTTGCAAAATACTGTCTGACAACACTCGGTGTGGAAGAAGATGTAACATATCGTCTCTCTCTTGCAGATCCTGACAATATGGATAAATATCTTGGAACAAGAGAAATGTGGGATGAAGTAGAAGATGTTATGCGTAAAATGTTAGACCATCTTGAAATCAACTACACAGAAGAGACAGGTGAGGCTGCATTCTACGGACCAAAACTTGACATTCAGGCAAAAAATGTTTACGGCAAAGAAGATACTATGATTACAATTCAGTTGGATATGTTCCTTGCAGAACGTTTTGACATGACATTTGTAGACAAAGACGGCGAAAAGAAACGTCCATACATCATCCATCGTACTGCAATGGGATGCTACGAGAGAACACTTGCATGGCTGATTGAAAAATATGCCGGCTTATTCCCGACATGGCTTTGTCCAGAACAGGTTCGTGTACTTCCTATTTCAGAGAAATATCACGATTATGCAAACAAAGTTGCTAACGAATTACGTGGCAACGGCGTAAAATGCACAGTTGACGAACGTGCTGAAAAAATTGGTTACAAAATTCGTGAGACACGTCTCGATCGCGTTCCTTACATGCTTGTTGTCGGAGCAAAAGAGGAAGAAGAAGGCGTTGTATCTGTACGAAGCAGATATTTAGGCGATGAAGGCCAAAAACCTTTGGATACATTTATCAATGATATTTGTAAAGAAATCCGCACAAAAGAGATTCGTAAAATCGAAGTGCAGGAAGATCAGAAATAAATTTATTTTTATCAACAAGGAGCCGAGCAGAAACAGAGTCTGCTCGGTTTTCTTGTTTTTTATAAGAAGTTATGGTATACTTCATACAAATCTGTCATTGAATGAAGGAGGGAAAACATGAACGAACCTGTAGAATTGTCAAAACAACAGAGAAAATCAAAAGAGACAAAAGAGCGTATCTTCCAGGCTGCAAAACGTATTTTACAAAAAAGCGGCTACGAAGAACTTTCCATAAAAAATATTTGCGAGGAAGCAGGCGTTTCCAACGGAAGCTTTTATCATCACTTTAAAACAAAAGATGATCTGCTTTCCTATTATATTGAAGACCAGCCAAGCATCGATCCGGATCGTTTAGAACTGCCTAAAAATAAAGAGGATGCAAAAGAAACGATCATTCATGTCTACTTAAATTATGTGAAATATTGTAAGGAACTTGGCGTGGAATTTATGGCGGGATATTACACTCCGCACAATCAGGCGTTAAACCCTACGATTCGTACCGAGCGTCCATACCCAATCGTCACTGTTCAGCATTATTTAGAACGAGCTTTAGAAGCCAATGCGATTCAATTGAATTTGAAAATCGAGGAAATCACCACAGATATCCGTATGATTGTCATCGGAAATGTATTTGAATGGGCGATGAGAAATGGAGATGCTGATTTTGAAGGAAATATGAGACGTTCCCTGTCTCACTATTTGGATAGTATTTTTGTCGTATAAAAGAGCCTGCCCTAACAACTCAAACACGTTAGGGCAGACTTTTATTTTTTTACATATTTCTGGATTTTTCCGCGCACACTTCCATCGCTTCCATCAAAGCACTCCTGAATCCTGCTGCCTCCAGCACTTTCACTGCCTCAATCGTTGTCCCCGCCGGAGAGCATACCATATCTTTCAATTCTCCCGGATGTTTCCCTGTCTCAAGAACCATCTTCGCGCTTCCCATCACTGCTTTCGCCGCAAATTTATATGCCTGCTTTCTTGGCATTCCTTCTGCGACTGCTGCGTCTGCCATCGCCTCAATCATCATAAACACATATGCCGGAGAACTTCCGCTTACCGTCACGACTGCATCAATCAATCTCTCCGGAATAATTTCTACTTCTCCAAATCCGCGTAAAATATCGCATACACGCTCCATCTCGCTCTCTGTCACATATGTATTTTTGCAGACACCTGTCATTCCTTCCTGAACCATTGCCGGTGTGTTTGGCATTGTTCTCACGAGTTTCACCGGTTTACCGAATTTTTCTTCCAGCCACGCAAGCGTTTTTCCAGGTGCGATCGTCACTACAATCTGATTATCTTTCATAACATCTTTAATCTCACAGATAACCTCTTCATAAAACTGTGGTTTCACAGAAAGTACAATCACATCTGCTTTTTCTGCTGCTTCTTTGTTATCCTCTGTCATATAAATTCCAAACTCTTTGTTCACACGTACTCTGCTTGCCTCTGATTTTGCCGTCCCGATAATCTCCTCTGCCTTGCAGATTCCATTTCCAATAATCCCGGCTATCATGGCATTTGCCATATTGCCACATCCTATAAACCCTAATTTCATCTTGTCTCCTCCTATGTTCTACATCTCTTCTGTATACTTTTTAATTTCTGACGTATTCGTCAATTTTTTTATTCCATCTTTTCCAAGCACAATCAACGTCGGAGCTTGACGGACTCCATATTTTTCTACAAGATCCATCGATTCTTCTGCATCGATTTTTTCATATTCCACATGTGCCTGATCCAGCATAAATCCTGCTACCTTGCAATTCGGACAAGTCTTCGTTGTAAACAGCAACGTTTTTGTCTCTTCCACCGATACATTTTCTTCTGCAATAATCTCCTTTGCCGCCTCTGTTCTCACTTTCAGATGTGATTTCGTAATATCGTATACTTTTCTTTCTTTGAATTCCTGAAGCTTTCCGTCATTCCAGTTCTGCACCGGACGGTAATATCCCGTGATACGGCTGTACACTTCTGTCGTCTTTCCGCAAATCGGACAAGTATATTGTTCCCCTGTCAGATAACCGTGTTCCCTACAGATAGAATAGGTCGGTGATATGGTATAATACGGCAGTTTGTAATTTTCGGAAATCTTGCGCACAAGCGCCGCCGCTGATCTCCAGTTTGGAAGTTTCTCTCCTAAAAATGCATGAAAAACAGTTCCTGAAGTATACAATGTCTGCATCTCATCCTGTATATCAAGCGCCTCAAAAATATCTTCTGTGTATCCAACCGGGAGGTGGGAACTATTCGTATAATAAGGCGTTCCACAGTCTTCCGCCGCTGTGATGATATCCGGGAATTGATCTCTGTCATGTTTTGCAAGACGATACGTTGTGGATTCTGCCGGTGTCGCCTCCAAATTGTAGAGATCCCCGTATTCTTCCTGATAATCCGAAAGTCGTTCTCTCATGTGATTCAACACATTTTTGGCAAACTCCTGTGTTTTTTCATGTGTCATATCTGCCCGCAGCCACTTTGCATTCAGGCCTGCTTCATTCATTCCGATCAGACCGATCGTTGAAAAATGATTGTCAAACGTACCAAGATATTTTTTCGTATATGGATACAATCCTTCATTCAAAAGCTTTGTAATAATGGTACGTTTTATACTTAAAGAACGTGCCGCAATATCCATCAGATGATCCAGTCTTCTGTAAAATTCCGCTTCATCATTCGACAAATAGGCGATTCTTGGGAGATTGATCGTCACAACTCCGACTGACCCTGTACTCTCCCCGCTTCCGAAATACCCCCCTGATTTTTTCCGAAGTTCCCGAAGATCCAGACGCAAACGGCAGCACATACTTCTGACATCACTTGGCTCCATGTCACTGTTTACATAATTGGAAAAATAAGGTGTTCCGTATTTTGATGTCATTTCAAACAGTAATTGATTGTTCTCCGTGTCTGACCAGTCAAAATCTTTCGTGATAGAATAGGTAGGTATTGGATACTGGAATCCTCTTCCGTCAGCATCTCCCTCAATCATAATCTCAATAAATGCCTTATTCACCATATCCATTTCTTTTTTACAGTCTTTATATTTAAAATCCATCTCTTTTCCACCAACAATCGCCGGAAGCTCTGCCAGATCATTTGGCACCGTCCAGTCCAGCGTGATGTTTGTAAACGGAGACTGTGTTCCCCATCTGCTCGGTGTATTTACACCATATATAAATGACTCAATACATTTTTTCACCTGCTTATAATTCAGCTGATCCGCTTTGACAAACGGTGCCAGATAGGTATCAAACGAAGAAAATGCCTGCGCTCCTGCCCACTCATTCTGCATGATTCCAAGGAAATTTACCATCTGATTGCAAAGCGTGGAAAGATGTTTCGCCGGAGCCGATGTGATCTTTCCTCCCACGCCTCCGAGACCTTCCTGAATCAGCTGTTTTAAAGACCAGCCTGCACAATACCCTGTCAGCATCGACAGATCATGGATGTGAATGTCTGCATTTCTATGTGCATTTCCTATTTCTTCGTCATAAATCTCTGAGAGCCAGTAATTTGCTGTAATGGCTCCTGAGTTGCTTAAGATCAATCCACCCACAGAATAGGTCACTGTCGAGTTCTCTTTTACACGCCAATCATTGATATTTACATAGTTATCCACAATTTCTTTGTAATCAAGCACAGTTGATTTCATATTCCGAATTTTTTCACGTTGTTTGCGGTACAAAATATACCCTTTTGCTACATCTCCGTAACCCGATTGAATCAGCACAGACTCCACACTGTCCTGTATATCTTCTACTCGAATGAGATTCTCCTGAATCTTCGGCTCAAAATCTGCCGTCACTTTTAAGGCAAGCATGTCGATAATATCCGGATGGATCGCTTTTTCCTGTGCTTCAAATGCTTTCGTGATCGCAGCTACAATTTTTTTCAAATGAAAATCAGTTATTTTCCCGTCTCTTTTTGTCACCTGATACATCTATCTCAACCTCCATCATTTACAAATCATGAACCCATTGTAGCACTGTGTGAAACGTGCGTCAATAGCACCAGAAAACCATATATTGTGTATTTTTAGTTTTACATTCCTATATATTGTTATATACCACGCAGTTCTACGTTTGAAACATAGGGTCTTATAACCTCCGCAAACGCCTGCATTTCTGCCTTTTCGCATCCGTTTATCTCATCACCGATCAACTCTCCTGAGTCCACAAAAGACTGCAAAAAATATTTTTCAGCCCCCCGTATCCACCGTCCAATTTCTTCAAACGATTCCCTCGTATGATATTCTTGAATTACCGTTGTTCGAAACTCATATGCAACCGGGTGTCCCAATAAAAATGCCACGCTTTCCTGTATCCGTTCCATCAGTTCCCTGCTTTCTTCGATTCCGGCTGTCTTACAGTATTGTCTTTTACTATTCTTAATGTCCATCGCAACGTAGTCTGCCAGTCCATTTTGAACAAGACTTTTCAACTTCTTTGGAAAACTCCCATTCGTATCCAGTTTTACCAAAAATCCAAGTTCTTTGACTTGTTCAAGAAATCGCTCAATATCATTTTGAAGCAATGGTTCTCCTCCGCTTACACAGACACCGTCCAAAATTCCCTGCCGCTTTTTCAAAAATGTAAAAATCTCTTCTTCCGGATACTTTTCTGTCTGTCCTGTCCCAAGAACGAGCGGCGCATTATGGCAGAACGGACATCTAAAATTGCAACCCGAAGTAAAGATTGTGCACGCCACCTTTCCCGGATAGTCTAAAAGTGTCAGCTTTTGCAGTCCTTGTATATTCATAGTATCACTCTTTTCTTTTTTCTAGCATTCCTAACTACCATAGCACTATCAGATGATATTTTCAATGTTTGGAATGTTTCTTAAAAACCAAATCGAGCATTGTACCTTTCTTGCGTATATGCTATACTTTTCATAACATACGTACTAATTACAAAGGGCAGATTTTTCTTTCTGATACCTGAGTAAAAAGGCGGACCAAATAAAAGACCGATCAGACTTATCAAGATAAGTCTGCCCTTTTTGAACCTTCGCCATAGGCGTAGGTTCTTTTTTAGGAGGGAGTTGTTTATGGAAACAAGAATTGCACTCATTGGCATCATTGTCACAAGTCATGAATCCATTCAGGAATTGAATACATTGTTAAGCGAATACGGCTCTTACATTGTCGGGCGCATGGGCATCCCTTATCGAGAGAAAAATGTCTCAATCATCAGCATTGCCATCGATGCACCAAATGATGTAATCAGTTCACTGTCCGGGAAAATCGGAATGCTTCCGGGGCTCAGCACAAAGACCGTTTATTCCAAACTACCGTTTTAATAAGGAAGGATGATTCAAAAGCTTATGAAAGAATTGATTCAAAAATTAAAAGAAACTCAAAACTTGTCAAAAGAAGAATGGATTTCACTGATTGAAAACCGCTCTGTAGAGCTTTCGGACTACCTTTTCGCGCAGGCGAGAGAGGTTCGACATCAATATTATGGAAAAGAGATTTATGTACGCGGATTGATTGAATTTACAAATTACTGTAAAAATGATTGCTTTTACTGCGGTATCCGAAAAAGCAATGCGAATACTACCCGGTATCGACTTACAAAAGAAGATATTTTGACCTGCTGCAAAAGCGGATATACACTTGGCTTTCGCACATTTGTCTTACAGGGTGGCGAAGACGGCTATTTTACCGACTCTCGTCTTTGTGATATCGTCTCTTCGATCAAGAGTTCTTATCCTGACTGCGCCATCACACTTTCCGTTGGTGAAAAATCTTACGAGAGCTATCAGGCATTATTTGAAGCTGGTGCAGACCGTTATCTTTTGCGCCATGAGACATTTGACTCCGTGCATTACCAAAAACTGCATCCGTCTTCTCTGACTGCCGAAAATCGTCAGCAATGCCTTTGGCATTTAAAAGAAATCGGATATCAGGTCGGTACAGGATTTATGGTCGGTTCCCCTTATCAAACTTCAGAAAATCTTGCCGACGATCTGTTATTTATTAAAAGCTTAAATCCCCAAATGATCGGAATCGGCCCCTTTATCTCACACCATGATACTCCGTTTAAAGACCAGACATCCGGAAGCTTAGAATTAACACTTTTTATGCTTGGTCTTTTGAGATTAATGCTGCCGAAAGTATTACTTCCAGCCACGACGGCACTTGGAACTATCAGCCCTAACGGACGGGAACTCGGTATTCTGGCAGGTGCCAATGTCATTATGCCGAACTTATCCCCAATCAACATCCGGAAAAATTATCTTTTATACGATAATAAAATCTCTACAGGAGACGAAGCGGCAGAATCTTTAAATAGTTTAAAAAGAAGCATGGCAGATATCGGATATCAAATCGTGGTATCCCGCGGGGATTCCCTGAACTAACACTACGTAAACCTGCCCTCACCTGCTCAATTAGGGACAGGGCTATTGTCAATTGGGGACGTAGTAAAAGTCACTTTTACTACGTCCCCAAACTAAGAAAGGAGACAAACCTATGTATAACCCAGCATCAAAAAAAGCGGAAGAATTTATCAACCATGAAGAAATTTTAGCGACATTAAACTACGCAGAAGAAAACAAGCACAACGAAGTGCTGATCACAGAATTAATCGAAAAAGCCAAACTTCGCAAAGGGCTCTCACACCGTGAGGCATCTGTCTTACTGGCGTGTGACATCGAAGAAAAAAATCAAGAAATCTATGCTTTAGCCGAACAGATCAAGAAAGATTTCTACGGTAATCGAATTGTCATGTTTGCCCCACTATATCTTTCCAATTACTGTATCAATGGCTGTACCTATTGCCCATACCACATGAAAAATAAGCACATAGCAAGAAAAAAACTGACGCAAGAAGAAATCCGAAAGGAAGTCATCGCACTTCAGGATATGGGACACAAGCGTCTTGCCCTCGAAGCCGGTGAGGATCCTGTAAACAACCCAATCGAGTACATTTTAGAATGCATCAACACCATTTACAGTATCAAGCATAAAAATGGCGCTATCCGCCGTGTCAATGTCAATATCGCTGCAACAACTGTCGAAAACTACCGCAAGCTTAAAGAAGCCGGAATCGGAACTTACATTCTCTTCCAAGAGACGTACCACAAAGAAAGTTACCTTGAGCTTCACCCGACCGGACCTAAACATGATTATGATTATCACACCGAGGCGATGGACCGTGCAATGGAAGGCGGCATCGATGATGTGGGAATCGGCGTCCTTTTCGGTCTTGATAAATACCGCTATGAGTTTGCCGGACTTTTGATGCATGCAGAACACCTCGAGGCAGTCTGGGGAGTCGGCCCGCACACGATCAGTGTTCCTCGTCTGAGACACGCAGATGATATTGACGCAGACGCATTTGACAACGGAATTGACGACGATATATTTGCAAAACTGGTTGCCTGTATTCGTATCGCCGTACCTTACACCGGCATGATTATTTCTACCAGAGAAAGTCAGAAATGTCGTGAACGCGTTCTCCATCTTGGCGTCTCCCAGATCAGCGGTGGTTCCAAGACAAGTGTCGGCGGCTATGCTGAACCGGAACCGGAAGAAGACAAATCCGAACAGTTCGACGTAAGCGACACAAGAACCTTGGATGAGATCGTCAAGTGGCTGATGGAACTTGGCTATTTCCCAAGCTTTTGTACCGCCTGTTATCGGGAAGGACGCACCGGAGACCGTTTTATGTCTCTTTGTAAAAGCGGACAGATTCAAAACTGCTGCCAGCCGAACGCACTGATGACCTTAAAAGAATACCTGATGGATTATGCTTCCCCTGAGACAAAAAAAATCGGAGAAAAATTAATTTCAGAGGAAATCAACCACATTCCAAATGAAAAAGTAAGAAAAATTGTCATTGATAACCTGAAGGCAATCGAAGAAGATAACCGCCGTGATTTCCGGTTCTAGGAGGAAAATTATGAGTCTCAATAACACACCATCTTCCGAACGTATTCATATCGGAATCTTCGGGAAGCGAAATGCCGGAAAATCCAGCGTCATAAACGCCATCACCGGTCAGGATCTCGCCATCGTATCTGATATCAAGGGCACGACGACCGATCCTGTCCTAAAATCCATGGAACTGCTGCCTCTCGGTCCAGTTGTCCTGATTGACACACCGGGACTTGACGATGAAGGCAAGCTCGGTACACTTCGCATCAAAAAAGCATATCAAATGCTAAACAAAACCGATATTGCTGTCCTTGTCGTGGATGGCAGCATCGGCATGACAGAAGAAGACGACCGGATTCTTACTCGAATCAAAGAAAAAAACATACCATATGTCATTGTCTTCAACAAAATGGACTTAATAACAGATGCTTCTGTGAATACCAGACAAGAAAGTCATTCCCTACAAGTCAGTGCCAAAAACGGCTATCATATACAGGCATTAAAAGAATTGATTGCAAGTCAACTTCCAAAAGAACTGACTAAGAAAAAAATTGTAGGAGATTTGATTGCACCACTTGATTTTGTTGTGCTTGTCGTTCCCATTGACAGTGCTGCTCCAAAAGGCAGACTCATCTTGCCACAGCAGCAGACAATCCGTGATATTTTAGATGCAGGTGCAGTCTCCATTGTTGTAAAAGATACGGAATTAAAAGATACATTGGACAAACTTGCTGTCAAACCAAAACTTGTCATCACCGACAGTCAGGCATTTGGAAAAGTCTCCAAAGAGGTTCCTCGTGATATTCCGTTAACTTCTTTTTCCATCTTATTTGCCAGATATAAGGGAAATCTAGACACATTGATTACCGGAGCCCGGACACTTGACACCTTAGAAGACGGAGATACTGTACTCATCAGCGAAGGCTGCACACATCATCGTCAATGTGACGATATCGGTTCCGTGAAACTTCCGCAGTGGATTTTAGCGCATACCAAAAAAGAACTCCACTTTTCATTTACAAGTGGAACCGAATTTCCAAATGATCTTTCTGATTATCAACTCATTGTTCACTGCGGTGGATGTATGCTGAACGAACGTGAAGTGAAATATCGAATGAAATGTGCGCTTGATCAAAATGTTCCTATAACAAATTACGGCATCGCAATCGCACATATGAAAGGCATCTTAACCCGTAGCCTGGAACCATTTTTATAGACAGTACATCGTGAATCGGAGAATCCTTTATGTCCGGATTCTCCGTAATTCTTTAATCTAAAAACTCTTCTTCCGGCATTCTGACACCCACTGTACTTGTTACCGGAAGTGAAAACACAATCGCCTTTTCTTTACTTTCAAGCCCTGCCTGCTCCATAATCGCTTTCATAATCTCATTTTTCTGCGATGTCTTCGCCACGATCAAAATAATCTCTTTTTCCTCTGCAAGAGATACTCCTAGAAATTTTTCTGCTTTTTCCATTCCGGTTCCTTTTGCATGAATAACCGTTCCTCCACCTGCATTCGCACTCCGTGCTGCATCCATAACATTATCAATACTTCCCTGATTTGCAATTGCAACAAGCAATTCGTACTTTGTATCTTTCAATACTGTTTCCTCCTCTTTTTCAAACTCTTGCCCACCAATCAAATACTGCAGCACTTTTTTTCCACCGATACTGCTCACTGGCACGATAAATGCAATTCCGGTTCCCGGCACATCAATCTGCATCTTAATAATCAATTCCCGCCGAAGTTGTTTCCACATACTCTCCGTTACGATTGAAAAATACACCGCCTTTTCGCTTGCCTCCAATCCGAAATAATCCAAAACGGTACTGTCTGCAGTTCCTCTTCCCAATGCTCCAAAAACAGGAGCCATCTCATTTTTTTCAAATAAGTCTTGGAATTGATTGCGTAATTGCCGGTTTGTAATTGTAACCATCATATATACTTTGCTCATAAAATTCTCGTCTCCTACAATTCAATAATATCTGTATCTCCAAATGCTTCCAACGGTAATACCAAAACAGGTTCTTTGGTTTCTTCTGCCACATGTTTTGAACGTAGTTTGTAGATTGCTCCAAGCACCTGAATCGTAATCAACGGGGTCATCGCTACCATAGCAACTACACCGAATGCATCCGTTACAATATTACCGCCTACTGCCTGGCACGCTCCCATTGCAAACGGCAATAAAAAGGTTGCTGTCATTGGACCGGATGCCACTCCGCCCGAGTCAAATGCAATTGCAGTAAAAATCTTTGGCACAAAAAAGGATAAAACAATCGCAATCGCATATCCCGGAATGATGAACCAAAAGATAGAAATTCCTGTCAGAACCCGAACCATCGCAAGTCCAAGTGATACAGATACACCAATTGACAGGCTGAGCCCCATCGCATTTCTGGAAATGGCACCGGACGTAATTTCTTCTACTTGTTCCGTCAATACATATACCGCCGGTTCTGCCTTAACAATAAAATATCCCATAATCATGCCAATCTGGATAATAATCCAACGATAAGGAAGCGCCGCAATTAGTTGTCCCAGATAATTTCCAGCCGGCATAAATCCGATATTTACTCCTGTGAGAAATAGCACCAGTCCTATATAAGTGTATACAATTCCAACAAGAATTTTCACTAACGTTCGTTTTTTCAACTTCAGTGAAATACACTGAAAAACTGCAAAAAACAAAACAATCGGCAACAATGAAATCAGTATCTCTTTCATATATGTTGGGATCCCATCTGCAAATAGTTTCCACAATTCCACAGAATCACTCGCATCCGGAATAACAGTTCTAGTATAAGTACTTCCCTGCGGATTATAGATAAGCCCTAAAATCAGGACTGCCAAAATCGGTCCAATTGAGCAAAGAGCAACTAGACCAAAGCTGTCATTTTCCGCATGTTTATCACTACGCACCGCCGAAAAACCAATTCCAAAAGCCATAATAAACGGCACTGTCATCGGACCGGTGGTCACCCCTCCCGAGTCAAATGCAACTGCTAAAAAGTCCGCCGGCACAAAAAATGCAAGCAGGAATACAATTGGGTACAACACAACAAGCATATGCGGCAATGCAATTCCAAACAGCATTCGAAGCACCGCTGCCACAAGGAATATCCCTACTCCGACCGCGACTGCTATGATTAATGTATAATTGGGAATAGATGGCACCTGCTCTGCCAGCACCTGTAAATCCGGTTCTGAAATTGTAATGATAAACCCTAGTACAAAGCAGAGAACCACAACCGCTCCAAGCTTTTTTGTCTGCGTCATCTTTGTCCCAAGCCGTTCTCCCATCGGTGTCATCGCCATTTCTGCTCCCAATGTAAAAAACATCATTCCAACAATAAGCATCAATGCTCCAATAATAAAAGCCATCAGAATGCTAGTCGGTACCGGTGCGATTGTAAAACACAAAAATAATACAATCCCAATAATTGGTAAGACTGCTCCCAATGACTCCTTTAGTTTTTCCAGTAATTTTGTACGATATAATTTCAAATGTTTCCGCGCCTTTCTGCCTTCTTTGGCTGAATCTAAGTTTACAAGTTTCTTATCCGTTTTTTTCTCTTCTATTCTATCATGAAATTCATTCTCAAAAAAGAAAATTTTCTATAAACTTTTCTCGTGCTAAACCCTGTAACTTCTTTTCATTTCCTGCTATACTAAATGAAGATACAACAGGAGGACAACGATTATGAATTTTTTAAGTATTTTTGATGTGATCGGACCGAATATGATCGGACCTTCCAGCTCACACACAGCCGGAGCAGTATCCATCGCATTAATGGCACGCAAGATGTTCCCGGAAGATATAAAAAAAGTGACATTCACACTATACGGCTCTTTTGCGAAGACCTATCACGGACATGGCACAGATCGGGCGCTTCTTGGTGGGATCCTTGGATTCTCTACAGATGACGAGCGAATCCGGGATGCCTTTCAGATTGCCAAAGATAGAAATATCACCTATGAATATATCATCGATGAGAAAACTGCTACCGAACATCCAAATACAGCAGATATCGATCTTATTGGCGTGACCGGACATACACTCTCTATCCGCGGTGAATCTATCGGCGGTGGAAAGATGAAGATTGTCCGCATCAACAACATCGATGTAGAGTTTACCGGAGAGTACAGTACCTTGATCGTGCAGCAAAAGGACACTCCGGGAGTGGTTGCTCACATCACACAGGCACTCAGTGAACAGGAAGTAAACATTGCATTCATGAGATTATTCCGCGAAGACAAAGGTGCCAACGCATATACCGTCGTGGAATCTGACGAACCGATTCCAGAGGCTGTATTAGATAAAATCAAAACGAATCCGCATGTATCTGATCTTATGCTGATTCAAATGTAGGAGGGATTAGTATGGATTTTTTTACCGGACAAGAATTGATAGGAGCATGCAAAGAAAAAGCACTTCCTATTTCTGAGATAATGAAACTTCGCGAGATGACGGCAGGATCTCTTTCATCTGAAGAAATTGATTCGAAGTTAGAGACAGTGCTCTCTATTATGAAAAATGCCGCAACCAGACCTCTCTTACATCCTGGAAAATCTATCGGCGGATTGATTGGCGGTGAAGCAAAAAAAGTAAACGATCATGGGAAAACCACTTCCTGTGTCTGTGGCAGTATGCTTTCGAAGGCAATCTCCTATAGCATGGCTGTTTTAGAAGTCAACGCATC
>OLWE01000686.1_pt1 | contig 17854 bp, 16 predicted proteins | sample 1673591 | NCBI WGS metagenome assembly OLWE01 (sample SAMEA103958116, study PRJEB25191) | human gut metagenome | biome: human-associated habitat [ENVO:00009003]; feature: intestine environment [ENVO:2100002]; material: feces | place: Germany | collected 2013/2015 | reverse complement strand
GGAGGAATAAAAATGAAAAGAAAAGCATTAGCAGCAATTATGGCAGTAGCTATGGCAGTATCCATGGCTGGTTGTGGAGGATCCACATCAGAGTCTAAAGATTCTACCCAGAAAACAGAAACAGCAGATTCTACGGCATCAACGGGCGGAAGCGTAGAAAACAAGGACAAACCTCTGTGCTGGTTCAACCGTCAGCCATCCAGCAGTGCTACCGGCGAACTGGACAAAGATGCTCTGAACTTCAACGGAAATACTTATTATGTAGGTTTCGATGCAAACCAGGGTGCTGAGCTGCAGGGACAGATGGTTCTGGATTACATCAAGAAAAACGCAGACACGATCGACAGAAACGGTGACGGCGTAATCGGATATGTTCTGGCAATCGGTGATATCGGACATAATGACTCTATCGCTCGTACAAGAGGTGTTCGTAAAGCTCTTGGAACAGACGTTGAAAAAGATGGTGCAATCAACAGTGACCCAATCGGAACTAATACAGATGGTTCTTCAAAAGCAGTAAAAGATGGTTCAATCGAAGTTGGCGGAAAGAAATATATTATTCGTGAGCTTGCTTCTCAGGAAATGAAGAACTCTTCAGGAGCTACATGGGATGCGGCAACAGCAGGTAATGCAATCGGAACATGGTCTTCTTCATTCGGTGATCAGATCGATGTAATCGCATCTAACAACGATGGTATGGGAATGTCAATGTTCAATGCTTGGTCAAAAGACAATCAAGTTCCTACATTCGGATACGATGCAAATAACGATGCAGTTGCAGCTATCGCAGAAGGATACGGCGGAACAATCAGCCAGCATGCAGACGTACAGGCATATTTAACACTTCGTGTTCTTCGTAACTCACTTGATGGTGTAGATATTGACACAGGTATCGGTACAGCAGATGAAGCTGGAAATGTTCTTTCAGAAGACGTATACAGATACAGCGAAGAAGAACGTTCTTACTATGCATTGAACGTAGCAGTTACAGCTGAAAACTATAAAGAATTTACAGATTCTACAAAGGTATTCGAACCAGTTTCAAATCAACTTGATGAAAAAGAACATGCAAAGAAAAAAGTATGGTTGAACATCTACAATGCTTCTGATAACTTCTTAAGCTCAACATATCAGCCATTACTTCAGAACTATGATGATCTTCTTAACCTTGATGTTGAATACATCGGTGGTGATGGACAGACAGAATCTAACATTACAAACCGTCTTGGAAATCCAAGCCAGTATGATGCGTTCGCAATCAACATGGTTAAGACAGACAACGCAGCTTCTTACACATCTTTATTGAATCAATAATAACAAAAAAGAAATGAAAAAGAGCAGATTATTGGGAAGAAGAAATTCTTCCCGATAACCTCTTTTTGAGTAAAAGAAAATAATAATACGTGTAAACAAAACAGGAGTAGAGAAGAATGGCAGATAAGAAAGAAGAAATCATCTTATCGATATGTGGCATGAGCAAGTCTTTCGGAAGAAACCGGGTTTTGGATCACATTAATTTAGATGTGAAAAAAGGAACGGTTATGGGACTGATGGGAGAAAATGGTGCTGGTAAATCTACGATGATGAAGTGCCTTTTCGGTACATATCAAAAAGATGAAGGAAAAATTTTCCTTGATGGAAAGGAAGTAAGTTTTTCAGGTCCAAAAGATGCACTGGAAAACGGAATCGCAATGGTTCACCAGGAATTGAACCAGTGCTTAGAAAGAAATGTAGTTGACAATCTATTCCTCGGACGCTATCCGCGCAACTCAATGGGAATCGTGGATGAGGGAAGAATGAAAAAAGAGGCTTCCGAGCTTTTTAGAAAACTTGGAATGACTGTCAACCTGACTCAACCGATGCGGAATATGTCCGTATCACAGCGGCAGATGTGTGAAATTGCAAAAGCGATTTCTTACAATGCAAAAGTAATCGTTCTCGATGAGCCAACATCCTCATTGACAGTTCAGGAAGTTGAAAAGCTGTTTGAGATGATGAATATGTTGAAAGAACAGGGAATTTCCTTAATTTATATTTCGCATAAAATGGATGAGATTTTCACGATTTGTGATGAAGTATCCGTACTACGGGATGGAAATCTTGTTATGACCAAACGGTCAGAAGACACAGATATGAATGAGCTGATCGCTGCGATGGTTGGACGTTCTCTTGAGAATCGTTTCCCGCCGGTAGACAATGAACCAAAAGAACCGATCTTGTCTATCCAGCATTTGTCAACGAAATTTGAGCCTCATTTGCAGGATATCTCCTTTGATGTAAAAAAAGGTGAAATTTTTGGATTGTACGGTTTGGTAGGAGCAGGACGTACAGAGCTTTTGGAGACAATTTTCGGAATTAGAACCAGAGCGGCAGGACGTGTTTACTTTAACAACCATCTGATGAACTTCGGAAGTGCAAAAGAAGCGATGGAGCATGGATTTGCGTTGATTACAGAGGAACGTAAGGCAAACGGATTGTTCTTAAAAGGAGATTTGACATTTAATACAACAATTGCAAATCTCAGTCAGTACAAATCCGGACAGTTGTTGTCTGACGCAAAGATGACAAAAGCGACTTCGAATGAGATTAAGATTATGCATACAAAATGTATGGGACCAGATGATATGATTTCAAGTTTGTCAGGAGGAAATCAGCAGAAAGTTATTTTTGGAAAATGGCTTGAACGTGAACCTCAAGTGTTTATGATGGATGAACCGACACGAGGAATTGATGTTGGTGCAAAATATGAAATCTATGAATTGATTATCAAAATGGCAAAGCAAGGAAAAACAATCATTGTTGTTTCGTCTGAAATGCCGGAGATTTTGGGAATCACAAACCGTATTGGTGTTATGTCTAATGGACATCTTGCGGGAATTGTTAATACAAAAGACACAAATCAGGAAGAGCTCTTAAGGCTCAGTGCAAAATACCTATAATGAGGGAGAATGATAGATATGGCTAATGGAAACAGTAAGATTCTTACGGAAGAGCAGGAGTTAAAGCTCCGCAAACCGATTGAGGATCATGTGGGTAAAATTCAGGAAAAAATTGACAGCCTCAGAGTAGATGGTACAGAAAAAGTTGTTCATCTTCAGGGCATTATAGACAGAATGAAAAAAGACCGAAGCCTTACAAAAGGGGAAAAAGAGAACCGGATTCAAGAGGCAAAACGGGAGCTGGAGAAAGCAAAAGCTGTTGAGGCAAAAAATAAAGATCAGATTTCAAAATTGATTTCAGAAGCAGAAGCTTACTTGAAAGAACATTTTAACAAAGATTACTACAATGCAGTTTTAGAAAGCTGTGCACAGCAAAAAGTACAGGCAAAAGAAAACTATAAAGCAAGACTTGTAGAATTGGAAAAAGAGCATCAGGGAATTGTTGCAAAACTTTCTGATCACAATGAAATTAAAGATGAGAAGTATGTTTACAAAAACCGCCTGTTTGATGCGAAGATTCAATATCAGAAAGAACTTCAGGAAATCAAAGACAGAAGACATGCAGCTTACAATTACAAATATCATTTGATTGATTTACTGCGTATGTCAAAATTCACTTTCCTGGAGACAAGAGCACAGAAATGGGAAAACTACAAATATACATTTAACCGCAGAGCATTTTTCTTACAAAACGGTTTGTATATTGCGATTATTTTAATCTTTATCATGTTATGTATTATTACTCCAATGGTAAAAGGTTCACCGTTACTTACTTACAACAACGTATTGAATATTTTACAGCAGGCTTCGCCTAGAATGTTCCTTGCACTTGGTGTAGCAGCATTGATTCTTCTTGCAGGTACTGACCTTTCTATCGGTCGTATGGTCGGAATGGGTATGACAACCGCAACAATTATCATGCACCAGGGTGTCAATACAGGTTCTGTATTCGGACATATTTTTGATTTTACAAAAATGCCGCTTGGAGCAAGAGTGATATTAGCACTTGTAATGTGTATTTTGTTATGTACAGTGTTTACAACAATTGCCGGTTTCTTTACCGCAAAATTCAAAATGCACCCATTTATTTCAACAATGGCAAACATGCTTGTAATCTTCGGTCTTGTTACATATGCGACAAAAGGTGTATCCTTTGGTGCGATTGAACCAGCGATTCCGAATATGGTAATTCCGAAAATCAATGGATTCCCAACAATTATCCTTTGGGCAGTGGCTGCAATCGTAATTGTATGGATCATTTGGAATAAGACAACATTTGGTAAAAACCTGTATGCAGTAGGTGGAAACCCAGAAGCAGCATCTGTTTCAGGTATTTCCGTATTCTGGGTAACAGTTGGTGCATTTGTTCTTGCAGGTGTTCTTTATGGATTTGGTTCATGGTTAGAATGTGTGAGAATGGTTGGTTCCGGTTCAGCGGCTTATGGACAGGGATGGGAGATGGATGCCATCGCAGCCTGCGTAGTAGGTGGTGTATCATTTACAGGTGGTATCGGTAAGATCTCAGGAGTTGTAGTTGGTGTATGTATCTTCACAGCACTTACATATTCTCTTACAATCCTTGGTATTGACACAAACCTTCAGTTCGTATTCTCAGGAATCATTATTCTTGTAGCAGTAACATTGGACTGTTTGAAATATGTTCAGAAAAAATAATTTTATTTTTACAAAAAGAGAGTCAGAAGCTATTCTGGCTCTTTATTTTGTTCGGGGTATGCATTGCATTTGAAGTGACATCTGATATAATAAAAATTACTATATAGACATGGAGAAGAAGGATATGAAAACATACACAGTACTTTTAGTAGACGATGAAGAAGATGTAATACAAGTCATTATGAAAAAGATCAACTGGGAAGGGCTTGGTTTTTCTGTGATCGGCTATGCGAACAACGGTGTAAAAGCGCTTGAGATGGTGGAAGAATACCAGCCGGATGTGGTGATGACGGATATTAAGATGCCATATATGGATGGCATGGAACTTGCACATCACATCAAAGAGGAGTTTCCGGCCACAAAACTGTTGATTTTCACCGGATTTGATGAATTTGAATATGCAAAAGAGGCGGTTCATTTAGAAGTTGAGGAGTACTTGTTAAAGCCGGTAAATTCAGTTGAACTGACCAATGTGTTTACGCAGATGAAGATAAAGCTTGATGAGGAGATCAGCGAGAAGAAAAACGTTCAGGTGCTGCAGAATTATTATCTGGAGTCTTTGCCACTTTTGCAGGTCAATTTTTATTCCACGCTGATAGAGGGAAGAATTCAGGCAGGGGAACTGCAGAAGTATCTTTCAGACTATCAGATCTCGTTGGAGGGACCTTGTTACTGTTGTCTTGTGATCCATACATCTTCAAGCAGGATACAGCAGGATGTGAATCCGTTGCTTTTATTTGCATCAGTTGAAAAACAGGCAAAAGAGCGCCTTGGAGAAGCTTGGAGAGGAAAGTGCTTTTCTTATTTGGGAAATAGTATTTTGCTCGTGCAGCTTCAGGATGAGCACGAGGTATCAAGGCTGACAGATGAGTGCGACCGGTTCTGCAGATATGTCAAGCGAATGGTCGGAGCTGTTGTGACTGTTGGGATTGGATTTGTCTGCGACAATATTTTGGACCTTGCACAGTCGTATGCAAGTGCAAGAGATGCGGTTTCATACCGCGCGATTTATGGGGCGTCAAGAGCAATCAATATCAAAGAGGTTGCGCCGCAGGAGGTAAGTGAACCGGATTTAAAGCAGGGGACAGATTCGTTTAATCAGCTGTTTAAGATGATTCGTTTGGGCACGGAAGAGGATATTGAAAAAGCGATTGATGAATACTTGGAGCAGATATCCTTTCAGAGAAAATCCTTACAGCAGCACTATATTTCAGTCATGGAACTGGTAAGTGAATTATATCGTTTCTCTGCAAATAACGAGATTGTGATGGATGAATTTTCCGGAGATATGAGAAAACTGTATGGAAGGCTTCTTGATATGGAGCCGCAGAGCTTTCGAAAATGGCTTTTGGATATAAGTTTCTCTTTCCGTGAGAGACTGTTAAATTCAAGAAGCAGATCGACAAAATCTTTTGTCTTAAAAGCACAGGAGTATGTTCGCAATCATTATGCAGATGAAGAGTTGTCTCTGGACAGCATCTGTAGAGAACTTGGAGTATCCAACTCTTATTTTTCTACAATTTTTAAGAAAGAGACCGGCAATTCTTTTATCGGGTATCTGACAGAGTATCGTATGGAGCAGGCTGCCCGTATGTTGATCGAGACGGGGGAAAAGAGTTATATCATAGCGAAAAAAGTAGGCTATACAGACCCGAATTATTTTAGTTATGTTTTTAAACGGCAGTTTCACACATCGCCGTCAAAATACAGAACGGAGTATATGGAACGTGAAAAATAAGTGTTTGGCATATTTGAAAAAATTAAAGCCGAAAGGGATACAATCAACCCTTATGATTGCCTTTTCTGTGGTGTCGATTTCTATCATGCTGATATTGGGGGTTGCACTCTATCTTCGATTTTCAGGGATTTCAAAAGATGAGATGGTTGGAAGCACACAAAAACTGATGGAACAGGCAAGTGAATATTTAGAAGACTATCTGGTGAGTATGAGACAGATCTCAGACACGGTTTATTATAATGTAATAAAAGAAAATGATTTTTCCAGTCAGGCTCAGAGTATTCAAAGTGGAATGAATCTTTTGTATGAAGTAAATGGAGACAATCTGCAGAGTATTGCTATCTATAATGACTATGGACGTCTGATGGCAGCGGAGCCTGTGGCGGCGGAGAAGGAAGATCCGGATGTCACAGAACAGGATTGGTATAAGAAGGCGATGGAGATTCAGGAAAATATGCACTTTTCAGTGCCGCATATCCAGAATCTGTTCGACGATGGCACGTTTCGGTATTATTGGGTGATTTCGCTGAGCCGGGCAGTGGAGATTACCGACAATGGAGTGTCGCGTATGGGAGTTCTGCTTGTAGATATGGATTACTCAGGAATTGCCCGCATGATGAAGCAGATCAATTCGGCAAACAAAGGACAATATTACTATCTGTGTGATGGAGACGGACAGATTATTTATCATCCGCAGCAGATACAGATTGCAGACGGAACAAGGAAGGAAAGCAGTCAATCTGTGGCAAAATATAAAGAAGGAGTCTATGACGAGGAATTTGAGGGAGAGCATCGAAAGGTTGTTGTAAATACAATCAGCTATACAGGCTGGAAGCTGGTTGGTGTAATTCCTCAGACGACCTTTGTTGACGGCACGATCGATATCCGGTATTTCATTGCCATGCTGATGCTTTTGATGGCGATGATGTTGATGATTATTAATCGTATTGTCTCTGTGAGGATTTCCAGCCCGATTCTGAAATTAAATCATTCTGTTATTGAATATGAAGCGGGAGAGAAACCGAAGATTTATATTGGAGGCTCCACGGAGATCAGGCATCTTGGAAACTCTATTCAGAACTCCTATGAGCAGATTGACATGCTTATGAAGAAAATCGTACTGGAGCAGAACGAACGGAGAAAAAGTGAATTGGATGCATTGCAAAGCCAGATTAATCCACATTTTCTCTACAATACGCTGGAGTCTATTACCTGGATGATTGAGGGGGAGCGAAATGACGAGGCATCGTTTATGATCACCCAGCTGGCAAGGCTTTTCAGAATCAGTCTTTCGAAAGGGCGTACGGTAATCAGTATCAAAGAAGAACTTCAGCATGCGCAAAGCTATATGAATATACAAAAAGTACGCTATAAGAACACGTTTTCAGTCATATTTGATGTACAACCTGAACTGTATGAGTATTGTATTGTAAAGCTGGTGCTGCAGCCGATTCTTGAAAATGCAATCAATTACGGTGTGGGTTCGATGGATGATTGTGGAGAAATCAAAGTGACAGGCCGCATGCAAGGAGAAAATATTATTCTTTCTGTTACAGACAATGGTCTTGGGATGACGGAGGAAGAAGTTGATTTGATCTTGACGGACAGTAAACGGATTCGCAAGCATGGTTCCGGTGTAGGGCTTGTGAATGTGAATAACCGAATACAGATTTTGTTCGGAAAAGAGTATGGTCTGGTTGTGGAGAGTGAACCAGATGAAGGGACGACAGTATCCATCTGTATTCCGGCAGTTTTGTACACGGAAGACAACCGGGAGGATCTTGAAAAAGGGCGTATGTTCCGAAAGGAAGAGACGGCAAAAGAAGTGCAGGTGAAACGAGATGATGAATAACAAAAAAGGATTTGTCCTGACAGAAGTGATTCTGATGATAATGGTCATCGGACTGGCGTTGATGATGATTTCGGGACAGAATAAAAAAGCACTGGATAAGGTTTCGGTAATTCTTGAAAATGCAGGAGACAGTCAATGGTCTGCTTTGAAGTATGGTCTGAAAATGGCGGCAGAGGAGGAGGGCATTGAACTTGCGGTTGTGGATGTAGAAGAAGGATTGGATGCAGAAGCTCAGAAAAAAGTTTTTGAACGTGAGATTGAGGATGGAGCGGATGCGTTGATCGTGCAGCCGGTGTTAGACAAGAATGATCAGGAGGTGCTGAAGAAGATTGAGAAGAGAGTACCGGTTATGCTTGTGGGTTATGAAGCGGAGAAAGGGGAAACAAGGTATGATCTTCCGGTTATAAAAGAAGACAATTATGAGATGGGACAAGCTTTGGCGGAAGAAATGCTCAAAGATTTTGAAGGAAATATAGAAGAGAAAAAAATAGGACTTCTTTTAGCGTCGACGGATTCCAATATGCTCAGCAGCCGAGAGTGTGGTTTTAAAGATGCGCTGGAAGATAAAAATGCCAATATTTTAGAGCTTTCTTTGGATTCGCTTTTAGACAGAGAGGAAAACACGGAATCGAAAGTGGATATTGTGATTGCTTTGGATGATAGCAATCTGACTGCAATTGGCGAATATTTGGCGAGCAGTCAGCCGCACGGAGAATTACTGTATGGAATAGGTCAGTCTACAGAAGCTATCTATTATCTTGATAAAGGGATTGCGGAGTGTGTTGTAGTTCCGGACGAGTTTAATGTTGGCTATCAGAGTCTGAGCGAAGTTGCAAGAAAGCTGGACCATTATTTTGAAAATATGAAGAAACAGACGGTATCATACTCGGTAATCCGAAAGGAGACGTTGTTCAGCAAAGAAAATCAAGAACTGCTTCTTACAATGAGCCAGTAGAGGAAAGGGGGAGAAAAGTGAGAAAGAAGAAAAAATGGTTGGTTGGAATGCTTGTCATCGTAAATGTATTTCTTTTGTTTGGTTGTGGAAAACGTCAGGAAACACGGGACGACAAGGTGCATATCGGGGTTACTTATTACAACCAAAGCGATACGTTTTTGAATGAGCTTCTTGCCCGGTTCAAGGAACAGTTGAAAAATCCCGAACATGAGGAGCTTGAGGCGACGGTTACGATATTAGATGCAGCGGGATCACAGCGCACACAGGATGATCAGGTGAAGGAATTGATTGACATGGGGTGTGATGTGCTCTGTGTAAATTTGGTGGATCGGGCAGATCCGTCGGAAATTATAGACCTTGCCAGAGATCATGATGTTCCGATTATCTTTTTTAACCGGGAGCCGGTAGAAGAAGATCTAAGACAGTGGGATGAACTTTATTATGTGGGAGCAGAGGCGAAACAGTCCGGTGTGATGCAGGGAGAGCTTGCGGCTGAAGTAATACAGAAAAATACTCAGATTGACAAAAACAGAGATGGAAAGATTCAATATGTTGTATTGGAAGGGGAGGCAGGACATCAAGATTCAATCATCCGGACAGGAAATGCGGTTGATACGATAAAAAACAGTGGAATAGAGCTGGAAAAACTAAGCTATCAAATTGCGAATTGGAACCGTGTTCAGGCACAGAACAGGATGGAGCAGCTGATTAGCCAGTATCAGAACAAGATTGAACTTGTTCTTGCAAACAACGACGATATGGCGCTTGGAGCAATTGACGCTTACAAAAAGGCGAATTATACGGAATCGGCATGGCCGGTGTTTTTTGGGATTGACGGCACGGATGCAGGACTTAGAGCGCTTGCAGATTCAGAGCTGTCGGGAACAGTATATAATGATAAAGAAGGACAGGCAAAGGCGATGGCGAAGATGGTTGAGGCAATTGGAACAGACGAAGAGATTGCCGAGCAATATGTTTATCTGCCATATATAAAAGTGACAAGCGAGAATATTGGAGAATTTCTTGAGAAATAAAAAAGAATAAGGGGTATAAAAGAGCATGAAGACATTGACAAAGGATATGAAAATTTTTTCATATCGCACGGAACCTTTAAACGGCATTGAGGGAGATGACGGAGGTTTTTCGATAGAACTTTATGGAAATGGAAATCTAAGGTATTGTGTCTATCGCCTTTTTGATGACATCAGACTGCTTCAGATGTTTAAAGTAAGTAAAGAGGCAGTGTACGATATTTACGGGATTATTGAGAAGGCGAGAAAACGCTTGGAGCGAGTGCCGCAAAAGCTGGACAATGGTTCGGAGGATGGAATGCTGAATGAATTTTTGTTTAGCGACTTCAGCTGGGTTACTGCGGTGAATATTCAAGAAGTATTTGTCAAAGGTATGATACTGACCAATTATCAGTATTATCAGCAATATAAAGAAAATATGAAACATGAAAATACAGTCTTAGGTGTGTTTAAGGAGATTTGTAAAGTATTGAAAAGTGCGGGAGTTGAGCTTTCTTTGGATTCCTGTGAGATTTGGAAAGACTGCAAATTAAAAGTGACATGGTAGACGAGTAAACAGATGAAAAGTATCATAGTGAACAATATAAAGGCACTCAGCGCAAATGATTGAGTGCCTTTGTATATTTGGATTTTAACCTAGAATCGAATATACTGCACACTGTAAGGTGGAAGCGTAAGTGCACCGTTCAATGTTAGTTCGGCATCGGTTATCAATTCTGTTCCAGTTCCATTCAAATCGCCGTGATAAGCGGTATATTCCTGCTCCGAGGCATTGACAGCAACGAGAATTCGTTCGTTGTCTGTCTTTCTCTCAAAAATAAGCTGGTGGTTTTGAATGACGATATTACGATAATCGCCGTTACAAAGTGCATCGCTTTTTTGGCGAAGCGAGATGAGATGGCAAAGCCAGTCTGTCAGTTCATTTGGCTTTGGCTCTTCAAAACACGGACGAAGTGCATAGTCGTTATCGGGAGCTTTCATCCCTTCTTCGCCCCATTCACTGCCGTAGTACAGGCAAGGAATGCCCGGCATTCCAAGTAAAATACCATATGCAATACGGATATGTTGTTTATTTTTTAAAATACTTGCAAGCCTTGTTACATCATGGTTATCTGCAAATGTCATCAAATGTTTTCCACGGTAAATGCACCATGGGTCTGCGCCAAACTGACGGTGCAGAGAGTGTGCGATTTCGAATAAATTCATATCATTTAAGCTGGAAAATAATCCTTTGTAACATTCGTAATTTGTGCAACTGTGCAGCATGTCGTCGTTTACAATCAGGTTGTAATCTCCAAAAAGCACTTCTCCAATCAGAGCAAAATTCGGTTTTAATTCCTGACAAAAGCTGCGGAGTCTTCTCATAAAGCTGTGGTCTAAACTGTAGGCAACGTCCAGACGAAGCCCGTCAATATCAAATTGTTCAATCCACTGTTTTACACACTCCAACAGATAATCGGAGACGGCAGGATTTTGTAGGTTGAGTTTGACAAGTTCAAAATGGCCTTCCCAGCCCTCGTACCAGAAACCGTCCTGATATGCATTGTCACCGTCAAAATTAAGATAAAACCAGTCTTTGTATGGAGAGCCCCATTTCTTTTCTTTTACATCTTGAAAAGCCCAAAAACCACGACCGACATGATTAAAAACTCCATCTAAAACAATTCGAATACCATGTTGATGCAAATGAGAGCAAACATCCGAAAAATCCTTGTTTGTTCCTAGTCGACAGTCGATTTTCAGAAAATTACGGGTGTCATATCCGTGATTGTCAGATTCAAAGATTGGATTCAGTAAAACGGCACTTATACCAAGGGATTTTAAATAGTCTGTCCAATCCATAAGTTTGCGAATACGTGGAACCGTGACGCCGTCATTTTCGGTTGGAGCACCGCAAAATCCGATTGGATAAATTTGATAAAAAACACTTTCGTAAGCCCACATAGACATTACCTCCTCTGCTGTGTTAGTGTTTGCTGATATTTATTTTATCATACAGAAGAAACATTGTCGATTGGTGCGTAAAGTGTATTGGTTAGAATAATGATAAAAATGGTAGGAATTAGGAAAAGTTTGGGGAAATATGCCGGAAATAAAAAACAGCGAAGGAGTAAGACAACAGTGAAGAAAGAAATGTATGAAAATTTGGAATTAAATATCGTGAAATTTGAAACAGAAGATGTAATCCTGATGAGTGGGTTGGATAATGATGGTGGTGTAGGAGATTGGGGAGATGAAGATTTAGGTTAATTTTCCGGAGTACAATAGAGGTGCCTATGAAGAAAAAGAAATTAGTTATGATTCTGATTACAATAATTCTTATTTGTGGCCTCATAATTTGTGCTGTCAGTTTTTCAAAGAATAAGGAAGCAGCTTCTCGAAAGAGTGAAAGTCAACAAGCACCTTTCAAGCAGGAGAAAACAGAAGAACAGAATGAGGATGTAAAAGAAAATCAGAATAAAAATCAAGATGTATCTGACAATGATGAAGACATCGAAGAAGATGGAGAGGGAAAATCGACAGAAGATACGACAGAAAATCTTGATAACGAGATGGAAATTCCGGAGGAATGGAATGAGTAACAACAAAGGAGAAAGAGGAATGTGGAAAAACAGAAATAAAATATGGCTGACAATAATAGTCGCTTTCATATGCCTGTTCGGCAGCGTAGGAATGGCGTTTGCGGCAGAGACAGGGACGCCTGTCACAACAGAGTCGATGGAAATTCGTACAGGGGAAAAAGTGGGGCTTCGTACAATTTCAGCGGTTGATAAAGCATATGTAGAAAAATTACAGTCGGAAGGTAAGAATGTGACTTACGGAACAGTAGCTTTGCCGGCAACAGTGCTGGAAAAAGTGAATGGTACATTGGAGATTGGTAAAAGTTATACTTACAATAAGAAAGTGTATAAGGTACTGAATATTTCGGGAGAAGAGATTTGGAAGACGACAGAGGATAAAATTTATTTTACCGGTGTGTTGACAGGAATCAGCGGATCCGGATTTAATACGAGATATGCGGTTCGTTCTTACATCAGTGTGGATGGTAAGGTAACATATGGAAATACATTGACACAGTCACCATATACAACAGCTCAAGATATGATTAGTTCGGAAGATGTTGCAACAAGTCAGAAATCATGGCTTGCAACAAATGTCATAGATGCATGTGATGATGCGAAGAAAGTGACAAAAGAGACACTGACAATCACATCAGCTGATTTGAAAAATGGTAAGTACACATTAGAAGCAACTTCAAAAATTAGAAATTACAAAAAAGTGATCGTGGATAGTTCTGTAAACAACGGAGAGATTATTTTGGATAATATCCGTGTGAGAAATTTGGAAGTTGCAGCAGATGCGAGCTGTACAATCACAGCGAACAATGTATCGTTTGATAAAATAAGTAAAGTAGCCGGAAAAAGCAGAACAGCAGGAAACCTTGTACTGAATCTTGGTGCCGGTTCAAATGTAACAGAACTCAGTGCATCAAGCAACATGACAATTACGGGCGATTTGAAAATTGCGAAAGTAACAGTTGATAACAAAGTAGAAAATTTTGTTGTGAATACACCGGCAGAAAAACTGACTGTATCAGAGAATGCAAGCGGTTCTAAGATTGAAGTAAATAAAATGGTGGAAGATGCTGTTTTGGCAGGTGAAAATTCTACAATTTCCGGAACCGGAAAGATTGACAAAGTAGAGGACAATGGAAATAATGATGTGCAGGTAGAGGTTCTTTCAAACAGTATCGTATCTGTGGTAGTGCGTGGAATGAACCGCATGATTGTGACACTTGAAAAAGCGACAAAGAAAAAACTCACAGTAGATGACATGACAATCCTCTGTCACGGAGGAAAAGATATGACAATCTTAAAGGTAGAGACGACAGACAACAAGGTTTATACAGTGTCGACTTCTACATTTGCCAAAGATGACACATATACATTTTCAATTAAATTGGAATCAGGAAAGATTATTCAGGAAGAGTTCAGCTACAAAGTAGACTGCCCAACAGTGAGTAACGCAATAGTGTTGAGAAGCGAGGCAACAAGAGCAGAATTTGACTTGTTCGACGTGGATGAAGGCGGGTATGTATACGTATATATTCCGGGACACACACAGGTGAGCAAAGCGGTAGACATTCCATCTGTGGAAACGGTGAAAAAAGGATACAAGCAGCAAATTAAGACCGGTTTTAACAAAGTAATGATTAGAGGACTGGAATCGGGGATTTCTTATCAGCTATACTATGTGTTAGAAGCGCATGACGGAAGAAGTTCTGAAGTGTTAGGACCGATTGCGATCAGTGGAAGCGTGCAGGAAGATCCGAATATTTCCAAAGAATATTCCATAGTTTCTGTCGGTGAAAAGCCGAAAAATACAATTACAATCGTGCTAAATAAAGCACCTGAGGAGGAATTGACACTGGATAATTTCTCGTTCATTTGCCCGACAGATTCTGAGATTACAATCGACAAAGCACAGTTGAAGGTAAGTGAAGACAAGACAACGTATACAATTGTAATTCCGGATGATTATGGACACAAGGACAATCAGTATACAGCGAAAGTGACATTCCAAGATGGAACAGTGGCAAAGAAGACCTTTACAGTGGAATATACACCGCCGCGTATTACAAATCAGAAAGTAGAACGTATTTCTGAGACAGAAGTACGCTATAGTTTTACTTCGGATGAAGATGGTGTGCTCTATTATGGAACGTATACGTGGAATGATGAAAGTAATGCATCATGGAATAATACACCGACTGGAAAAGAGATTCTCAGTGGAGCAGTTGCGTCCACAAAAGTGCAGATGCATGCGGGACAAAATACTGTAGAGTTTACATATAACGGAACAGATGAAGATATATTTGCATTTTACGTAGATGAAAAAGGAAATTATGCAGGGTATACAGAACATAAAGAGATTCCGGCATATGTACCACCGGTAAAACCAGATGAGTCCAAACCTGCAATTGAATCTATTGTCTATAATAAAGACTTATCAGATAGTTGGACCACTTGTCTTGACGTCACATTTACAACTGGAATTGATTGGCTACCAAATCAAAAGTTGATTCAAATTCAAGTGATTGAGGGAAGTTCTCCGGGAAAAGTACTATGGTCGACTGAATTTTTGGACGGTGAGCAAAAGAAGCTTCGCATGACTACAATGAACGGAGCATTTAAGACGGGAACATATAAAATGAGTATGTATATAGAAAAAGATGGACAGTTGTTAAAAGTAGAAAAAGAATTTACAATTGACTAATCAGAAAAGGACTTGGGAAAATGATTGCCAAGTCCTTTTTGCCAAAGAATAAGGAGGAATTATGCGTTATAAGATTGCCGAATGCGTGACGGAATATGAGCCGCATTATGAGATGCTGCGCCGAAAGATGGAGCCATATCGAACTGCGGGAGAAGGAGAGCCAGATATCAGATTGACATTAACGAAACAATTTTGCGAAGAAAAGCAAAAGGAGCAGCCACATCTCACGGAAGCACAATGTGAGTATATTTTTGCAGGCTCTGAGTTTTACAAAAAATTTATTTCGGAAGGTGGCATTATGGTGCACGCCTCAGCGGTTGAAGTGGATGGAAAAGCATATCTGTTCTCGGCGGACAGTGGAACAGGAAAGTCGACACATACAAAGCAGTGGCAGAACTATTTCGGAAAAGAAAGAGCATTGATCATCAATGATGATAAACCGGCGATTCGAAAAGACAAAAATGGATGGGCTGCATATGGGACACCGTTTAGTGGAAAGACAGATGAGAACCTCAATCGCAAAGCTATTCTTCAAGGGATCTGTATGTTGGAGCGTGGAAACGAGAATGCGATCGAGAGAATCGGAGTTTGGGAAGCGATTCCGCTTTTGATGCGCCAGACGATTGTGCCTAGAAGCGAAAAGATGGCAGGGGAATTATTAGCGATTTTAGATACACTGTTGAGTGAAGTGCCGGTTTACCGAATGAAATGTACGATTTCAAAGGAAGCGGTAGTGACGGCATATGAGAAAATGAAAGGAGATCAGGATGAAGATTAAAACTGGGTTTATGATGAGAGAAGTAGCTGGAAAATTCGTGGCGGTTCCGGTAGGAGTGGGAGCAAATGATTTTAAAGGAATGCTGCAAACCAATAAAACGGGAGCATTTCTCTGGAAATTACTTGAGAAAAAACAGACGAAAGAAACGCTTGTTTGCGCAATGTTGGAGCATTATGAGATGACGGAAGGACAAGCTGAAAAAGACGTGGAGACATTTACCAGTCAGCTCATTGAGGCTGGAATCTTAGAGGCGTAAGGCAGGGAGTGTGCAATGATTAAAAAAATGGAACAGATTCTTGTGGAGACTGGAGAACTTTTTACAACTGCCTCCGGTATCAGTATGCTCCCGTGTATTCGTCCAAAACGAGATATGATTCATCTTGTCACTCCAAACCAAGGCGTAAAAAAACACGATGTTATTCTTTATAAAAGAAAAAATGGAAATTATATTCTTCACAGAGTAATGAAAACGAAGCCGGATGGATATGTGTTATGCGGAGACAACCAGTGGGTGCTCGAGTGGGGAATTAACGATGAGCAGGTGCTGGGTGTGCTGAAAGGATTCTATCGCGGGGAAAGATATGTGGATTGTGAGAAAAATCGTTTGTATCATATATATGTGGCTATATGGTGTTTTTCGCTTGCAATGCGAAAATGGATTTTAAAAGGAATGAATCTGGAAGAAGGTGCAACTGCCAAAGATAGGAATTCACAGATTGGTGGACACAAGGCATAATCGGATTCGAAAAAGGAAAGGAGGTCAGGAAATGCTGAATAATGAAATTAGTCATAAATACGATGACATTCTTTCTATGCCGCATCCCAATTCCAAAAATCATCCGCGCATGGCAAGAAGAGACCGGGCGGCGCAGTTTTCCTCATTTGCGGCACTGACCGGACATGAGGAGGCAATTTCCGAGACGGCTCGTTTGACGGATGAAAAAGCAGCACTTGGTGAAGATGTGATGGAGCGGCTTGATTGGATTTTTATGCAGATAAAAGCCAAAATGAGTGAAAATCCGGAGGTGACGATCACATATTTTCTGCCGGATGAGAAGAAGGCAGGCGGGAGATATGAAAGTTATGCCGGTGTGGTAAAGAAAATGGATGAATATAAACGCGAATTGGTTTTTAACGACCATACGGTCATACCAATGCACCAAATTGTAAATATTGAGGCCGACTGGCTGGAAAGGAGTTCAAATGAAGACATTACTTGTGATTGACATGCAGAATGATTTTATTAATGGAGCGCTGGGAACAAAAGAGGCGGAGGCAATTGTGCCATTTGTAAAGGATAAAATTAAAGAATACCGGGAGGCAGGAAATCCGGTTTTTTTCACCCGTGATACGCATGGAGAGGATTATCTGGATACGCAGGAGGGAAAAAATCTGCCGGTGAAGCATTGTATCGAAGGAACTTTTGGGTGGCAGATTTCAGATGAGATTGGTTTTAGTGAGGACGATATGGTGTTTGATAAAAATACATTTGGATATGATTGGTCGCAGGCGGTTTTGGCACAACCGGAATTGTTTTTTGGTGATGAAATCGAATTGATTGGGTTATGTACGGATATCTGTGTAATTTCAAATGCAATGGGATTAAAAAC
>OLWE01000669.1_pt1 | contig 18202 bp, 16 predicted proteins | sample 1673591 | NCBI WGS metagenome assembly OLWE01 (sample SAMEA103958116, study PRJEB25191) | human gut metagenome | biome: human-associated habitat [ENVO:00009003]; feature: intestine environment [ENVO:2100002]; material: feces | place: Germany | collected 2013/2015 | reverse complement strand
GGCTGCGCCGAGCCAGCTCCCCTGGGAGGGGAGCCTGGGAGTGCGCTTTTGGGGCACTTACCATACAGAAGGAGGATCCACCATGACTGATTTCCACGCGCTGATCCACAGCTACCAGAACTGCGCCTGCGGGCAGGCGCATACGTGCGCCATCCGGGATATCGAGATCGGCAGCGGTCTTGTCCGCAGCGTCGGCGATATTCTCCGGAAGAACGGCTTCGGCCCGCGCCTGCTGCTGGCAGCAGACGAGCAGACGCTCGCCGCGGCGGAGGGCATCGAGGCTTCGCTTGCCGGTTTTACCGTCGTACGGCACATCTGGCCGACCATCCGCGTGGCGACGATGCAGGACGTGGAGAAGATCGAGAGTTATTTTGACCGGGTCGACGGCGTGCTGGCCGTCGGGACGGGCTCGGTCCACGACCCGTGCCGGCTTGCCTGCGCGCGGCACGACGTGCCGCTGTGCCTGTTCGCCACTGCTCCGTCGATGGACGGTTTTGCGTCCTACTCCGCGCCCATCGTGAACGGGAATTTCAAGATCACGTATCCCGCCAAATGTCCCGAGGTCATCATCGGCGACACGAAGATCCTGGCAGACGCCCCGGCGGCGCTCAAATCCGCGGGCTTCGGTGATATGATCTCCAAATACGTTGCGCTGATCGACTGGCAGGTATCGAATCTTCTGACCGGGGAATCCTATTGTGAGCGCGTCGCCGCGCTCACGCGGCAGGCCGCCGACCAGATCTTTGCCATGGCCGGACGCGTCACGAAGCGCGACGAAAAGACCGCGGCCGCGATCTTCGAATCGCTTCTTCTGACCGGCATCGCGATGAGCTTCACCAAGACCTCCCGCCCCGGCAGTGGCACGGAGCACATCATGGCCCATTTCTGGGAGTGCATGGAGCTGCTCGACGGCAAAACGCCCAACTACCACGGCGAGGACGTCGGCGTCACGACGCTGATGATCCTGCAGTACTATGAAAAGCTCGCGCAGCTGCCGCAGGTGACGGCCCATCCGGAGGTCTGCAACTGGGACGAGATCTACAGCATCTACGGCGCGCTCGCCCCGGACGTGCGCAAGCTCAATACCCCCGACACCATCACCGACGGCATCGACCCCCGCCGTATCGAAGCCTGCTGGCCCGAGATCCGGCAGATCGTGCGGTCCGTGCCGTCCTACGAGGCCTGTCTTGCCGCCATGCGGCAGGCGGGCTGCAAGACGACGATCCAGGAGGTCGGCAAGGATCCCGACTTCGTCCGCGTCAGCTTCCGCTTCCACCCCTACATGCGCCGCCGGCTCTCGCTCAAGCGCGTGAGCCACATGCTGGAGCTTCCCGCCGATCTTTTTTGAACCAATGATACAAGGAGCACCGAACGATGGACAATTACGATGAAAAACTGAACTACAGCTTTGAACCGGCCGACCCCGCGCCCGCCGAACCCGCGCAGCCGCTGCAGCAGGCCAAAGAGGAGATCCGCCGCAGCGGCAGGCATACCGGCCTCAAGATCGCGGCCCTGCTCACCGTCGTGGCGATCGTCGCCGCAGCCGGCGGATACGCGCTGAAGCAGGCGATCGCCGCGCTGGGAGAGAAAAACCTCGCCGGGCAGCAGACCAGCGTCGACGCCATGGCCGAGCAGACTGTCGAGCCGGAACCTACCGCTGAGACCGCCGCGCAGCCCACGAACGACAAGGGCGCCTACCGCCTTGAGCGCCGGCCGCTGCCCGATACGCTCCCGTCCAACGACACGGGCAAGACACTCACCCCGACGCAGGTCTACCAGATGAACGTCGGCGCGGTCTGCGGCATCGCCACGCAGGTGACCACCAACGTCTGGGGCCAGACCACGACCTCCGCGTGCACCGGCAGCGGCTTCGTCCTGACGGAGGACGGCTACATCGTCACGAACAACCACGTCGTCGCGGACGCGAGCGAAGGCTCCATCGTCGTGCAGCTCTATTCCGGGGAGGAATACCCCGCTGCGATCGTCGGCACGGACAGCATGAACGACGTCGCGCTGCTGAAGATCGAAGCCGAGGGCCTGCAGACCGTCACGATCGGCGATTCCGACCAGATCGAGGTCGGCGAGACCGTGGAGGCCATCGGCAACCCGCTGGGCGAGCTGACCTTCACGATGACCGCGGGCTACATCAGCGCGCTCGACCGCGAGATCACCCCCGACCGCACGCCCATCAACATGCTGCAGACCGACGTCGCCATCAACGCGGGCAACTCCGGCGGGCCGCTGTTCGATATGGACGGCAACGTCATCGGCGTGACGACGGCCAAAGTCTCCGGTACGACGGAATCCGGCGTGTCCATCGAGGGGCTCGGCTTCGCCATCCCGATCAACGACGTCATGCGCGTGGTCTACGACCTGCAGCGCTACGGCCGGGTCCTGGGCCGCGCCTATCTCGGCGTGACGCTGCAGGATCTCGACAGTGAGGTCGCCGCGACCTACAACCTGCCCGCCGGTCCGCAGATCGTCACCGTGACCGAGGGCAGCTGCGCGGAGACCGCCGGGCTGCAGCCGCGCGACATCATCCTGCAGTTTGAAGACCGCGAGATCAGCTCCTTCACCGACCTGAGCGCGGCGCTGGCCAAACAGAAGGCCGGCGACACCGTCACCCTGAAGATCTACCGCGCCGGCGCGGAGCTGGAGATCACCCTCACGCTCGACGAACGCCCCGGCGAGAGCGAGATCGACGCGACCGAGCAGCAGGCGCAGGCCGAGCTGGAGGGCCAGACCGCCCCCGACACCGACATCCCCGACTTCGGCGGCTTCGAGGGCTACGGCTACGACTACGATATGGATTGACACAGATACAAAGCGCGCCCCCGGACAAAGGTCCGGGGGCGCGTTCTGTTATTTGGAAATTTCTCAGAAGATCGCGACGACAGCGCCGTTGTAGGTGTTCTCGATGTAGGTCTTCACAGCGTCGGACTGCAGGGCCTTGACCAGGGCCTGGATCTTGGCGCTGTTCTCCTCGCCTGCGCGGCAGGCAACGATGTTGGCGTAGGTCTGGGCCGCGTCGCCGGAGGCGTCTTCGATGGCCAGGGCGTCGGAGGCGTGGAGACCGGCCTGCAGGGCGTAGTTGCCGTTGATGACAGCGACGGTACCCTCGTTGGAGTTGGCCAGCTGTGCCGGGACGGTATCGGCCTGCAGGGCCTGCACGTCGTGGCCCTTGGCGTCGACGATGTCGAGCGTGGTCACGCCTTTTTCCGCGGAAGCGTCGGCGGGCAGCTCAATGAGGCCTTCCTGGGCCAGCAGGAGCAGGGCGCGGGTCTCGTTGGAATCGTCGGCCGGGATCAGGATGGTCGCGTCGGAGGCGATGGCGTCGACGGAGTCCACACCGTTGCCGTACAGGCCGAACGGCTCATAGTGGATCTTGCCAGCGGAGACGAGGTCAGTGCCGTTGGCAGCGTTGAAGCTGTTCAGGTACGGGGTGTGCTGGAAGTAGTTGGCGTCGAGCGAGCCGTCCGCCAGGGACTGGTTGGGCAGGACATAGTCGTCGTACACAACGATCTGCAGATCGTAGCCCTCAGCGGCCAGGGTGTCCTTGACCTGCTCGAGGATCTCTGCGTGCGGGGTGGAGGAGGCGCCGACCTTCAGCACTTCCAGCTTGCCGTCGGTGGTCTCGGCAGCGGCGGTATCGGTGGTGGCAGTAGTGTCAGCGGTCTCGCTCTTGGCTGCGCAGCCGGCGAGGGCGGCAACGATCAGCAGAGCGGCAAGAACGATTGCAAGTACCTTTTTCATGATAATGACTCCTTTTTAAATGTAATATAAACTGGCTGTTTGGTTTTTCTGATCCGGACGACTTCGGTCACATTCGTCCGCAGCGCCAGTTGATACGCAGAAGATATTCAAAGATCTGTCTCATCGGCAGCTCCTTTCAGCGCGCACGCTTATCCGTCCTGCGGAGGATGCGCGTGCCGACGATCTGGATGACCTGCACGATGATGACGATCAGGAACACGCAGACCCAGACGACGAGCTTCTGGCTTCTCTGGTGGCCGTAGATGATGGCGACCTGGCCGAGGCCGGTGCCGCCGAGCGTGGCGGCGAGGGCGGTATAGCTGAGGATCGTGACCGTGGAGATGATCAAGCCGGAGATGAGCGACGGCTTTGCCTCCGGCAGCAGCACATGCCAGATGATCTGCAGGTTCGTGCAGCCCATGGCCTGCGCGGCCTCGATGACGCCTGCCGGGACCTCTTTAAGCGAGGATTCGACCATGCGGGCCACGTACGGCGCGGCGGCGATGATCAGCGTGACGATGACCGCGCCGTTGCCGGTCGACGTGCCGAGCAGCAGTCTTGCCGCCGGGATCATGGCGACCATCAGGATGACCGCCGGGATCGAACGGAAGAAGTTCACGATAAAGCCAAGCACCGTATTGACGCCCTTGTTGGGGTGCAGCCCGTCCTTATCCGTGACCCAGAGCACCACGCCGAGCGGCAGGCCGATGACATAGGCGAACAGCGAGGTCAAAAACGTCATATAGACCGTCTGCCACACGCCGAGCTGGATGATGTGATTGTCCCACAGCTTCAGGAAAAATTCGGTTGCCATTTACCGTTCCTCCTTCCAGGTCAGGCCGCTGTTTTTCAGCCAGCTGATGACCTTTTCCGCGTCGTGCTCGTCGTTGGGCAGCTCAAAGATCATGTGGCCGTAGGCCGCGCCCTCGACGGATTTCGTGTCGGCGAACAGCACGTTGACCGGCACGCGGCACGCGAGGATCATCTCGGAGATGACCGGCTTCTGCGTATTTTCGCCGTTGAAGATGATGCGGACCTTGCGCCCGCCGGTCGTCGGCTCGAGCACCGGCCGCTCCTGCGGCAAGACCAGCTCCCGCGCGATATCGGACTTCGGGCTCGTGAAAACGTCCGCCACGCGGCCCTCTTCTGCGATGCAGCTCTTGTCGATGACTGCAACACGGTCACAGATCTGGTCGATGACCTTCATCTCGTGCGTGATGACGATGATGGTGACGCCGAGCGTCTTGTTGATCTCGCGCAGCAGCTCCAGGATCGAGCGCGTCGTGTTGGGGTCGAGCGCGCTGGTCGCCTCGTCGCAGAGCAGATACCGGGGCTTGGTCGCCAGCGCTCTTGCGATGGCAACGCGCTGCTTCTGGCCGCCGGAGAGCTGCGAGGGGTAGCTTGCAGCCTTGTCGGAAAGGCCGACGACCCGCAGCAGCTCCTCCGCCCGCTTCTTCGCTTCCGCCTTCGGCGTGCCGGAGATCTCCAGCGGGAAGCAGATGTTGCGCAGGACCGTCCGCTGCTCGAGCAGGTTGAAACCCTGGAAGATCATGCCGATCTGCCGCCGGACCTGCAGCAGCTCCTTCTGGCTGAGCGCCATGATGTTCTGCCCGTCCACCAGCACCTCGCCGGAGGTCGGCCGCTCAAGCAGGTTGATGCAGCGCACCAGCGTCGATTTGCCCGCGCCGGACAGGCCGATGATGCCGAAAATTTCGCCGTCCGCGATCGTGAGATTCACATCCTTCAGCGCTTCTACGCTGCCGGAGGCCGAGGAATAGATTTTGCCGAGATGTTTCAGCTCGATCATGGGTGATCCCCTTCCAATGTTTTTTCTGCACAAATAAAAAGAGCCGGGAAACTCACATCGTTTCTCAGCCCCGATCCCGGCAGCCACGCTGCCAATCTGGAATTTTATGAAACAAAGCGAGCCGAATTTTGCGTATGCGAAAACATGCACATGCTGCGCATGCACATCGGCATCATCATAGCGGTCGTAAACAGCTGCTTCATCGCATGTCGGCTCCTTTCCTGATTTCTGGGGCCATTATATCTGCCCGGTCAGAAAATGTCAATGGGTGATTCGGTGAAAAAAGGTTGCCGCCTCGCCGTATTTTTTGTGCAGACAGAGCAAGCCGGCTCCCGCGCAGGCGGGAGCCGGTTTGCGAAACGCTCATTTCATGAACTTTTTTACCATCCGCAGCTTCTTTTCCGAGTATGGGTGGTAGCGCAGCGGCAGGTCGAGCCAGGTCGCTTTTTTGACGATCGAGCGCGCGTGGGTGAAGGTCTCAAAGCTCTTTTTGCCGTGGTAGCTGCCCATGCCGCTGTGGCCGACGCCGCCAAAGGGCATGTGCGTCGTGGCAAGATGGATGATCGTGTCGTTGATGCAGCCGCCGCCAAACGAGCAGCTGCCCAGCACCTGCCGCTCCGCAGCCCGGTCGGAGGTGAACAGATACAGCGCCAGCGGCTTTTCGCGGCCGCGGATGAAGTCGATGGCCTCCTGCAGCCGGTCAAAGGTCAGCATGGGCAGGATCGGCCCGAAGATCTCCTCCTGCATCACAGGGCTGTCCGGCGAGACGCCGTCCAGCAGCGTGGGCGCGACGAAGCGCGTTTTTTCATCAAAGGTGCCGCCAATGCACGCGTTTTGCCCCTCCAGCAGCTTCGTCACGCGGGCAAAGTGCTTTTCGGATACGATCACAGGCATCTCATCCATCCGGCCGTCCGGGAAGAATTCCTGCAGCGCCGCCCGGTATTCGCGCACGAAGGCGTCCTTGACCGACGCGTCGATCAGCAGATAATCCGGCTCCACGCACGTCTGCCCGGCGTTCAGGACCTTGCCGAAGGCGATGCGCCGCGCGGCGAGCTTCAGATCGGCCGTTTTGTCGACGATGACGGGGCTCTTGCCGCCAAGCTCCAGCGTGACGGGGGTCAGGTGCTTCGCCGCGGCCTCCATCACGACCTTGCCGACGGCGACGCTGCCGGTAAAGAAGATCGTGTCGAACCGCTGGGCGAGCAGCGCGCTGTTCTCCGCGCGGCCGCCCTCGACGGCGGCGATGTAGCGCGCGTCAAAGGTCTCGCGGATGAGCTTTGCGATCGCCGCGCTCGTGGCCGGGGCGTAGGCCGAGGGCTTGACGACGGCGCAGTTGCCGCCGGAGATCGCGCCGACCAGCGGCGACAGGCACAGCTGCACGGGGTAATTCCACGGCGAGATGATCAGCGCCACGCCGTAGGGCTCGGGCGAGACGAAGCTCTTTGCCGGGAACTGTGCCAGCGGCGTCGGCACCGCCCGCTCGCGCATCCAGCCCTTCAGGTGCTTCAGATGGAAGCGCAGCTCCTCGAGCACCATGCCGGTCTCGCACATGTAGACCTCCATCGGTGCCTTGCGGAAGTCCTGCATCATCGCCTGCTCGAGCAGCTGCTCGTTGTCCCGCAGGGCCTGCTGCAGCTTTTTGAGCTGCAGCAGGCGGAAGGCATACGGGCGCGTCGCGCCGGTATCAAAATACGTCCGCTGCGCGCGGACAAGCTCCTGAATGTCCATGGTCTCTCCTGTTCTAAAACCGCCGGAAGCGGCGCTTCCGGCGGTTTTTATGCGTTATTTGCCGAAGCTCAGCAGCTTCTGATAGGCCGCTTCCCACTGCGGCGTGTGATGCGGCTCGTAGGATTCGACCGGCTCGGAGCGGCGCACGACGGTGCGCAGCTCGTCTACATCCCGGATATCGCCCAGCGCCATGGCCTGCGCGAGCAGGTTGCCGATGGCCGCGCCCTCGACCGGGCCGGTGATGACAGGGCGGCCGGTCGCGTCCGCGGCGAACTGGTTGAGCAGCTTATTGTTGCAGCCTCCGCCGACGATGTTGAGCGTGTCGATGCGCGCGCCCTTGATCCCCTCCAGCCGCTCGAGTGCCCAGCGGTACTTGAGTGCGAGGGATTCATAGATGCAGCGGGCGATCTGCCCGACGCTCTCGGGGACCGGCTGGCCGGTCCGGCGGGCGAAGGCACGGATCTTCTCCGGCATCTGGCCGCCAGCGTAGAAGGTGCTGTCGTCCGTGTCGATGATCGTGCGGAAGGGCTCGGCCCGCTTCGCTTCCTCGACGATGTCGTTCCAGCTGAGCTTCTGCCCGGCCTTCTGCCAGTCTCTCCGGCACTCCTGGATGAGCCACAGGCCCATGATATTGCTGAGCGGCCGGAAGCCGCCCTGGATCGTGCCCTCGTTGGAGAAATTCGCGTCGCGAACTGCGTCCGTCAGAATCGGTTCGTCCGTCTCCACGCCGAACAGCGACCATGTGCCCGACGAGCAGAACGCAAAGCTGCCCGTGCCGGGGATGGCGGCGACGGCGGAGGCCGTGTCATGCGTGCCGACGGCGGCAAAATGCGCCCGATTGATGCCCAGCTCCGCGGCCAGCTCCGGGCGGAGCGTTCCGCGCAGCGCGCCCGCGCGGTCGAGCTTCGTGAAGATCTTACGCGGCAGCCCCAGCGCGTCGATCGTCTGCCAGTCCCAGTCCTTCGCGGTGGGGTTATAGAGCATGGAGGTCGTCGCGTTGGTGTATTCCGTCTTCGCTTCGCCCGTCAGGAAGAAGCCCAGCAGATCCGGCATCAGCAGCATCGTCTCGGCTGCGTCCAGCGCGGGATCTTCCTGCAGCTTGCGGCGGTAGAGCTGGTAGACGGTGTTGAAGTTCATCGTTGCAATGCCCGTGCGGGCAAAGAGCGTCGGGAAATCGACAGTCTTCCAGACGGCCTCCATATCCGCGTCCAGCGCATAGCGGTACGAGCGCGGATTGGACAGCAGCTGGCCGTTTTTGTCAAGCAGGCCGTAATCGACGCCCCAGGTGTCGATGCCGATGCAGTCAAGCTTTCCCACATTTGCGGTCTTGAACGCCAGCAGACCCTGCTTCAGCTGGTTGTAGAGATACGGCAGATCCCAGTAAAAGACGCCGTTCATCTCGATGTAGTTGTTTTCAAACCGGTGCAGCTCGCGCATGGTGAGCTTCTCGCCGTCGAACTGGCCCAGAATCGCGCGGCCGTTGCTCGCGCCGAGGTCGAACGCCAACAGGTTTCTCATGGTGTCATGCCCCTTTCGTCTTGGCTCAGCAGATGGCGGAGCCGGTCTTTTCATGCTCGATCAGCTTCCACGTCGCGTCGATCAGGTTGGCAAACAGCGGGTTTTCCATGGCCCTGATGACGAACGACTGGCGCGGGGAGTTGATGTCCTCGCCGGAGACCTGGAACAGGCCGTTTTCACCGCACAGACGGCGAAGTCTTTCCAGCTGCTCCGGCGTGTTGCGGGTCGGCATATAGGTGACGGCGCGGATGCCGCAGTCCTTGATGCAGGCGATCACGTCGTCCAGATACTCGTCCTCGAACTTCTGCGCCTTCTTGTCGCCCGTGACGGAGGCCGTCACGTCGCCGAGATAGGCGTAGCACAAAAGCGCGTCAATATCCTTGCACAGCTTGGCCACGTCACGCACGTTCGGGCATTCATCCGTTGTGTCAATGTAAATTTTCGGCACGAACGCGGATTTCAGAATGCCCAGCAGATCGTACTCGTAGAACGGATATGCGGTATCGAGCATCTGGTTCTTCTGCTTTTCACTGAGGCTCAGGCCGATGGATGCGAGATAATCGATCATCGGCTGGCCCTTGCCTGCCTTTTGGGTCATTTCCTTCGCCAGCGCGTACATGAGGTGCCGCTCGGTCACGCCGCCGTCTTCTTTTGCCTCACTCAGCGGGAGCACGTCGCGGTCGTAGTCCAGCGCGATACCGGGCAGCAGCGCGTTGATCTTTTCGACCATTGCGCGGTTCCGGCGGCCTCTGGCCGCGCGGTAGGGCGCGAACCAGGCGTTGAGCATTTCAATTTTGTCGTGCGGGACGGACTGGATGGTCATATAGCTGACGCCCACCTGATCGGGGTTGTTGGTGCGCCGGCCCTGCAGCGCTGTGCCGTCCATCGACACGCGGCACTCCATCCCGACGGTCACGGGCATGCCGACTATCTCCGCCGCCGCGAGGAATTCCCGCGCACCGGAGATGGAATCGTGGTCGATGATGCCCGCCGTGCACAGCCCCTCCATCCGCGCGGCATAGACCGCGGCGGTGGGAGAATACGGCGAGAACGAATAGGTCGTATGGATGTGATTGTTGATGTACTGCGGCACCATGGGCGGGAATTCGGTCGTCTTCAGAACCTCCCTGAGGTTCGCGAGCCGCTCCTCCCGCGCAGGCGCGTTCAGCTTTTCCAGAATGGCAATATCGATCATAAACGCTCCCCCGTCATATGCAAAATGTTCCCCTGGCCTCTCCCGCAAAAAGGTCAAGCCCCAACAAATTTCTTCCGCACCTTCCATTGACAGCAGACATCCAAACGCAGCTGCCCACAGATCTGGTGTCCCGTATCAGGCGGCGCGTACCAAGACGCCCGTAAGGTGACCACCGAGTGGAACGACACCCGAAAACCAGGGCCCACCTGAATTCGGAGGCAGGATGCGCCAAACGCGTCCAAGCACTCTTTTCTCCCCTATCTTTTCCGGCAAGACGGAAAAGATAGGGCCGCCGGAGGCACGTCAGAAATGACCACGACGGAACGAGCCGCCGCAAGCGACGTCCCTTTTCCTCTGTGCTCATTTCTTCCTTTCCAAACCGCAAACTGAATTTGCGGTTTGGGCTTTGAGGCCGGAATGCCCTTCCGGCAATTTTCCACCAGGAGGTTCCCTATGAAACAGCAATATCTGCAAACCGGAAAGATCGTCAGCACGCACGGCGTGCGCGGCGAGGTCAAGCTTCTGCCCTGGGCCGACAGCCCGGAGTTTTTGCTGCAGTTTGACACGCTCTGGATCGGCGGCCGCGCCTACCGGGTGGAGTCCTCCCGCGTGCAGAAGACCTGCGTGCTCGTCAAGCTCGCGGGCATCGACACCGTGGAGGCCGCCAGCGCCCTGCGCGATCAGGTCGTCTCGATCGACCGCGCCGACGCGCAGCTGCCGCAGGGCAGCATCTTTATCGCGGATCTTCTGGGTCTGCCGGTCTACGACGGCGAAACGCCCATCGGCAGGCTGACCGATGTCATGTCCACGCCCGCCAACGACGTCTATGTCGTGAAAGGCAAGGACGGGCAGGAGCATCTGATCCCCGCCGTGCCGGAATTCGTCCTCGAGCGCAATGTGGACGAGGGCTATATCCGCGTGCGGCTCATCGAAGGGATGTAAGGCCATGCGTTTTGATATCATGACGCTGTTTCCGGAAGCCGTGGCGCCGATGCTGAACGCCAGCATCCTCGGCCGGGCGCAGAAAAAGGGGCTCATCGAGATCCACGCCCACCAGATCCGGGACTATACCACCAACAAGCAGAACCAGGTGGACGATTACCCCTACGGCGGCGGCCGCGGCGCGATCATGCAGTGTGACCCGCTGTGGCGCTGCTGGTGCGCGATCTGCGATGAGATCGGCGCGCCGGTGCACACCGTCTTCCTCTCCCCCTGCGGCCCGTCGTTCGACCAGGCCAAGGCGCGGCAGCTGCAGGCGGACTACGACAATCTCATCCTCGTCTGCGGCCATTATGAGGGCGTGGACCAGCGCTTTCTCGACGAATGCGTCGACGAGGAGATCTCCATGGGCGATTTCGTGCTCACGGGCGGCGAGATCCCGGCCATGGCGATCGTCGACGCCGTCTCGCGCCTGATCCCGGGCGTGCTGGGAGACGAGGTCTGCTTCACCGACGAGAGCCACTGGTCCGGCCTTCTCGAGTACCCGCAGTACTCGAGGCCCGACGACTGGCACGGGCTGACGGTGCCGGAGGTTCTGCGCTCCGGCGACCATGCGAAGGTCGCCCGGTGGCAGAAAAAGCAGTCGATCCTGCGCACGCTGCACCGGCGGCCGGATTTGTTTTACAAGCTGCGCTTCCCGTACAAGACGCGGGCCGAGCGCAAATTTATCGCAGAACTGGAGGCAGAGGATGATGACTTCCGCGATCGAGACCCTAAAAACCTGGATTACCGAAAGTGACAACATCGTGTTTTTCGGCGGCGCGGGCGTGTCGACCGAGTCCGGCATCCCAGACTTCCGCAGCACGGACGGCCTGTATCACCAGAAATTCGACTATCCGCCCGAGACGATCCTGAGCCACACGTTTTTCTATCAGCACCCGGAATATTTCTTCAAATTTTACCGTGAAAAGATGCTCCCGCTGGACTATCAGCCGAACGAGGCGCACAAAAAGCTCGCCGCGCTCGAACAGGCCGGCAAGCTCCGCGCCATCGTGACCCAGAACATCGACGGCCTGCACCAGAAGGCCGGCAGCAAGTGTGTCTACGAGCTGCATGGCTCGGTCTACCGCAACTACTGCGAGAAATGCGGCAAATTCTATCCGCCCGAATACATCCGTGACAGCGCGGGCGTCCCCCGCTGCACCTGCGGCGGGCGGATCAAGCCGGACGTGGTGCTCTACGAGGAAAGCCTCGACCAGACCGTGATCGAGGGCGCGGTCCGCGCGATCGCGGACGCGGAGGTTTTGATCGTGGGCGGCACGTCCCTGACCGTCTACCCCGCGGCGGGGCTCATCCGCTACTACCGCGGAAACAAGCTCGTGCTCATCAACCGCGATGAGACCCCATACGATACATACGCCAACCTGATCTTCCGCGACCCCATCGGCAAGGTGCTGGGCGCGATCTGAACTGCTATGACAAGAACGGAATTTTCCGCATGGTGCAAAACCGTGCATCTGCTTGACGGCGCGACCGGCAGTATGCTGCGCAGAGCCGGCATGCCCGCGGGCGTCTGCTCCGAGACCTGGATTTTGGATCACCCGCAGACGCTGATCGCGCTGCAGCGGGCCTATCTCGCCGCGGGCAGCGAGATCATCTACGCGCCCACCTTCGGGGCCAACCGCGTGCTGCTGGGCCACCACGACCTGCAGTGCGAGGTCCGGGCGCTCAACCGCGATCTGGTGCAGCTCGGCCGCGAGGCCGTGGGCACGTCCGCGCTGCTCGCGGGCGACATGACCACGACCGGCCGGCCCGTCACCCCCGGCGACGACAGCGCGTATGAGACGCTGCTGGAGATCTACCGCGAGCAGGCCGAAGCGCTGCTCGAGGCCGGGGTCGACCTGTTCGCCGTGGAGACGATGATGGGCGTGACCGAGTGCATGGCCGCCATCGAGGCCATCCGCAGCCTGTGCGAGACCCCCATTTTGTGTACGCTCTCGGTCTATTCTGACGGAAAATGCTATTTTGACGGTTCTGCCGAGGAAGCGGCAGAGCTCCTGCCCGGCCTCGGCGCGGACGCCGTGGGCATCAACTGCTCGTCCGGCCCGGACCAGATGGGCTCCGTCGTGCGCATGATGCACCGGGCCGCTGGTGATACGCCCATCGCCGCCAAGCCCAACGCGGGCCTGCCCACGATCACCGAGACGGGCGAAGCCGTCTACAGCATGGGCCCGGAGGCCTTCGTCCGCCACATGCAGACCCTCAAAGCAAGCGGCGCCGCCCTCCTCGGCGGCTGCTGCGGCACCACCCCGGAATTCATCGCCGCGATGCGGAGCCTGAAGTAATCCCCCCTGCCTTCCCCTACGAGGGGAAGGCGGCACGGCGAAAGCCGTGACGGATGAGGTGGGGGCAGTTGCGTCCACGAGGCACTGTCCACCTCATCAGCCGCCTCCGGCGGCAGCTTCCCCTCATAGGGGAAGCCATGGACGTGCGCCCCTCAAGCCTCCCCTGGCAGGGGAGGTGGCACGGCGGAGCCGTGACGGAGAGGTCGCAGCAAATTTGTGGCAACCTCTCAGTCAGCTTCGCTGACAGCTCCCCTTTCAGGGGAGCCTTGGATTTTCACTGCACCTTCTATTGATGGCAATCGTTCTAAGGCAACTAGTTGCAAATCCAACACCCCCGTATCAGGCGGCGCGTAGCAGAAACTCGTAGAGTGACCACCCGAGTGGAACGACAGACGAAAACATTGGGACTTGCCTAAAATCAGAGGCAGCATGCACCCCGCGTCCCCAAGCACTCTTTTCTCCCCTATCTTTTCTCTTGCGAGAGAAAAGATATGGCCGTCGGAGACATACAGCAGATACAAATCTGCGACAACCTCTCAGTCTCGGCTGCGCCGAGCCAGCTCCCCTGGCAGGGGAGCCTTTGTGGACTCCGCAATTTTTCATCAGGAGGCAGCTATGCCTGAATTTTTACCGATCTCCCGTGCCGATATGACCCGGCGCGGCTGGGACCAATGCGATTTCGTCTATATCATCGGCGACGGCTACGTCGACCACCCCTCGTTCGGCCATGCGATCATCTCGCGCGTGCTGGAGGACGCAGGGTATAAGGTCGGCATCCTCTCCCAGCCGGACTGGAAGGACCTCGCCTCCATCGACGCTCTCGGCGAACCCCGCCTGGGCTTTCTGGTCATGGGCGGGAATATGGACTCGATGGTCAACCACTATACCGTCTCCAAGGCCCACCGGAAGACCGACGCCTATACCCCCGGCGGCATCATGGGCAAGCGGCCCGACTATGCCGTGACGGTCTACTGCAATCTCATCCGCAGGACCTATCGCCGCAAGCCCATCATCATCGGCGGCATCGAGGCGAGCCTGCGCAGGCTGGCGCACTACGACTACTGGTCGGACAAGCGCAAGCGCTCGATCCTGCTCGATTCGCAGGCCGATCTTCTGATCTACGGCATGGGCGAGCGCGCCGTGGTGCAGATCGCGGACGCGCTCAACGACGGCATGGACGTGCAGGACATCACGTACATCGACGGGACCGTCTACAAGACCCGCGCCGTCGACGATTCCGTCCCCTCCATCGTCCTCCCGTCCTATCCCGAGATCCAGAAAAACGCCCGCGCCTACGCCGAGAGCTTCGCCGTCCAGTACCGCAATACCGACCCCTTCTGCGCCAAGCGGCTCATCGAGCCGTATTCCGGGCACGAATTCGTCGTGCAGAACCCGCCGCAGAAGCCCTTGAGCCAGAAGGAGATGGATCACGTCTACGGTCTTCCCTACTGCCGGACCTATCATCCGTCGTACAAAAAGCTCGGCGGCATCCCGGCGATCCGCGAGATCGAATTCAGCCTGACCTCCTGCCGCGGCTGCTTCGGCGCGTGCAGCTTCTGCGCGCTGACGTTCCATCAGGGCCGCATCATCCAGACCCGTTCGCACGCGTCGATCCTGCAGGAAGCCGAGGCCATGACCCATGCCCCCGGCTTCAAGGGCTACATCCACGACGTCGGCGGCCCGACGGCGAATTTCCGCCAGCCCGCGTGCAAAAAGCAGCTGCAGCGCGGCGCATGCCCGGGGCGACAGTGCCTGTTCCCCGCGCCGTGCAAGAATCTCATCGCCGACCACTCGGACTATCTGGCGCTGCTGCGCAAGCTCCGCAAGCTGCCGAACGTCAAAAAGGTCTTCATCCGCAGCGGCATCCGCTTCGATTACCTGCTGGCCGATCCCTCCGACACGTTTTTCAGGGAGCTCGTGCGCTACCACATCTCCGGCCAGCTGAAGGTCGCGCCGGAGCATGTGTCCGACCAGGTGCTGCGCGTCATGGGCAAGCCCCCGCACAGCGTCTACCAGCAGTTCGTGGAAAAATACAAAAAGATCAACGAGCAGGAGGGCATGAAGCAGTACGTCGTGCCCTATCTCATGTCCTCGCACCCCGGCTGCACGATGCAGGAGGCCGTCCGGCTGGCCGAGTATCTGCGCGATATCAACCACGAGCCCGAGCAGGTGCAGGACTTCTACCCCACGCCCTCGACGCTCTCGACCGTCATGTATGACACCGGCCTCGACCCGCGGACGATGGAGCCGGTCTATATCCCCAAAAATCCGCACGAAAAGGCCATGCAGCGCGCGCTCATGCAGTATCGCCGGCCGCAGAACTACTTCCTCGTGCGCGAGGCGCTGCAGAAGGCGGGGCGGACCGACCTGATCGGCTTCGACCCCAAGTGCCTCATCCGTCCCTACCCGCCGAAGGAGAAAAAGCCCGGCGCGCCGGACGCGCAGCCCGCGCGCCGCACTGCACCCGCAAAACCGGCCAAAAAACGCCCGCCCCGGCGGTAGTCTATCCGCCGGTCCCACCTCATATAGTCTTCCATACGAAGAAAAGATGAGGTGGAACCATGGAAAATACAGCAAATCGCATCACCCTGACCGGCACGCTGGCATCGCTGCCGGAATATTCGCACCAGAATCATGAGCGGAAATTTTTCCGCTTCCTGCTCTCGGTCGACCGGCTGAGCGGCACGGAGGATCTGCTGCCCGTGCTGGCGGCGGAGGACGTGCTGGCGCAGGCGGACCTGTTCGCGGGCGAGCGCTTTACCATCGAGGGGCAGATCCGCTCGTTCAATAACCGCGAGCCCATCGGCCGGCGGCTGATCCTGTGCGTCTACGCCCTCTCGCTCACCACGACGCAGGAGCCCATGCAAAACGAAGCCGTGCTGACCGGCACGGTCTGCAAGCCGCCCGTCTACCGGCAGACGCCGCTCGGGCGGCAGATCACGGATCTGTGTCTGGCCGTGCCGCGGCTGTACCGCAGGACGGACTATATCCCCTGCATCCTCTGGGGCCGGACGGCCCTGGCCGCCGCGGAATACCCCATCGGCACGGAGCTGACGCTCACCGGGCGTCTGCAGAGCCGGACGTATCTGAAAAACCTCGGCGAGACGAGCGAGACGCGCACCGCGTACGAGCTTTCCGTCAGCGCCTGCGAGCGCATCGCCGAGCCCGCAATCTTTTAGAAAAACTTCCCGTTTCCTGCAACCAACTGCGCAAAAATCCGTCTATAGAAGCAGAAGCACATAAGAAAGGGGAACTCAACATGAAAAAGCGATCGATCCTTGCCATCCTTCTCGCCGCCCTGCTGGCCCTGACCATTTTCACCGGCTGCGCGGCAAGCACCAACTCCATGGCGGCAGACTCCGCCCCACAGACCCCCGGCGCATCCTACAATTCCAAATCTGAGGCTGCCGCCGCGGAAATGCCCATGGAAGAGCCCGCCGCGGCGGAGGAATTCGCCTACGACACCGTCGCCACGACGGAGGCGGGCGGCGGCGCCGCCGAAACGCCCGAGCCGGACGATTCCGTTGCCGACTATACCGCGAAGATCATCTATACCGCCTCCGTCTCCATCGAGACGACCGAGTTTGACAAGGCGGTCGCCGCGCTGGAAAATCAGGTGCAGAAGATCGGCGGCTTTGTGGAAAGCTCCAACGTCACGGGCGACACCCAGTACAATTCTGACGGCACGACCACCGTCGTCAACCGCTGGGCGTATTACACCGTCCGCATCCCCTGCGACCACTTTGAATCCTTCCTGCACGAGACCGAGGGCTTCGGCAACGTGACCTCCACCAGCCGCGACGCACAGAACGTCACCTCGGCCTACACCGACTATGAAGCGCGCCTGTCCTCCCTCAACACACAGGAGGAGCGGCTGCTGGACATGCTCGCGAAGAGCGAGGACGTCGAGACCCTCATCGCGCTTGAGCAGCGGCTGTCCGACGTGCGCTACGAGATCGAGTCCATTGAGCGCAATCTCCGCAACTACGATATGCAGATCAAGTATTCGACCGTGAATCTCGACCTGCGCGAGGTCGAGGTCTACACGCCGACCGTCCCGGTCCGGCGCACGTTCAGCCAGAAGCTGGCGGACTCGCTTTCCGACGGCTGGAACGGCTTCACCCGCGGCATCCAGAACGTGATCCTCGGCCTGGCCTCCGCCCTGCCCGCGCTGATCCTGCTGGCCGTCATCACCGCAGCTGTGATCGTCTGCATCAAAAAAGCCCGCAAAAAGCGCAAAGCGCAAAAAGCCGCGCAGGATCCTACCCCACCGCAGGACCCGCAGTAAAAAAACTCCGGTGCAGCCTTATCGGGCTGCACCGGTCGTTTTATTTTTATCGATATTTGGCAGCAAATCTGCAGCTGCCGGCGGCCTCCGGCGGCCATATCTTTTCCCATGCGCGGGAAAAGATATGGAAGAAAAGGGCGCTGGGGGGACGCGGGGTGCAATCTGCATCTGAATTCAGGCAGGAGCCTATGTTTTGATCTGGCGTTCCACTCGGTAGTCACCTCACGTATGTCCTAGTACGCGCCGCCTGATACGTTGGAACATGATTTGGTGGCAGTTGCGTTTGAATATTTGCGGTAAATAGAAGATGCAGGCCAGATTTGTTGGCCAGCATCTTTTTGCATTGGATTTTCTTTTTTGTCCTTACAATCTGCCCCGCAAGAAGGTAAGAACCATCCGGTTCTCCACCGCACCTTCTATTGACAGCAGTCATTCTAAGGCAACCAACCGCAAATCCGACACCCCCGTATCAGGCGGCGCGTAGTCAAAAACTCGTAGGGTGACCACCGAGTGGAAAGACAACTAAAACATAGGCTCCTACCTATATTCAGACGCAGCATGCACCAAACCGCGTCCAAGCGCCCTTTTCTCCCCTATCTTTTCCCGCGCAAGGGAAAAGATAGGGCCGC
>OLWE01000637.1_pt1 | contig 18926 bp, 38 predicted proteins | sample 1673591 | NCBI WGS metagenome assembly OLWE01 (sample SAMEA103958116, study PRJEB25191) | human gut metagenome | biome: human-associated habitat [ENVO:00009003]; feature: intestine environment [ENVO:2100002]; material: feces | place: Germany | collected 2013/2015 | reverse complement strand
CTTGACATAAACTCACTTACATTCTTCGAGATAAAAGGTTGTCCATATTTCTTACAACTTGTAGGAATGGGCTTAAACGCTTTTTTATAAATAAACTCTATATTATATTTCTCTTCTAAATATTTTAAATGGTCTTTTGTCGCTTGATATTCTAATCCAGTATCAAACCAAACGTAATCAACTTTATTATCTTTGTCACATCTCCAAACAATATCCAACATGATATCGCTATCAGATCCACCTGAGATGCTACATAATATTTTTTTATATTTAGAACTATTAATAATCGCCCACGCTCTTATTAGATTATCCAGAATAACTTGATTTTGGGGACAATCTTTGATTAACTCTTCAATCGAGCTTGCCTTTTGGGGAATATAATTTTTCAATTTTAATTTCACCTTAGTAGCCGCGCAGCTTTACTCACATGTGAACATTTATCCTTTCTTCTGTTTTGTAATTACTGTTTATGTATTCTCTTACAAATTAAAAAGTTTATAATCTTCCCACTGGTATCCACTTCCATACGGAACAATATTCAAATACAATTGAGAAATAGTCGTGTTATTCGCATCAATCCACGCTTTTCTCCATCTATATCCTCTTGCTCCGGCATTAGGATTAATTATGATCCACTCTTCGCCGTCACTAAATCTTATTTCTGAACGGATATAGTCTGATTTTGAAATACGTTTAAATACAGTTTCAATCCCAGATTCGTTTTTCTCGTTTTCAATTTCTAATAATTTATTTATTCCAACTTCTATATCACTCGTATAGATAATACATTTTACGATTTGATTACTACATGCTCCTTGCACTTAATTTATTCTCCACTTCTTCCCATGTAAATTGACTTGTAATAAACTCATGGGTATATTTTTCCCCAAGTTGTTTTATAATCAGTACGCATAAATTTGCTCATTTCGATTAAGGCATCGACAACTTTATTGATCTTAATTTCTATCATTTTCTTCTCCATTTGAAACGTGAGTTTTATTTATTTATCTCTGCAATATAATTATCTTTTTGAACTGTTGTTATTGTATTGCTGCATCCATCTGTCCTAAATGTATATTCTCTCATATTGCATCTACGTTCTTTGATTTTACCTGCTTCGTATTCTTTTCTAATCTTTTTTGCATATTCAGTTCTCTGATACTTCAGACAATATACATCTATAACTTTTGGTAAATCCTCATGAAATTCAGCAACAATAGTAGGTGCATATTCATATGTTATTTGTGGCTTTTTATTTATTTTTCCTTTATCATTTATACAAATATTTGATAAATCAAAAATTCTATTTTCTCCACAAACAGATTTTACTCTGTCTGCGGATTCATAAAATTTCCAGAATTGATGCCTTTATACAATCTATCAAGTGCAATCTCAAATGCGCCAATACCTGAGAAAAAACTACTCAATTTCAAATTGTCAAACAAATAAGGCATAGCTTTATAAAGCTCTACATATATGTAATAAAGAACATCTACTACAATTGAATTACCAGCCTGCTTGTATAATTGACTGTTTGAAATCCCTACTTTCTGTGCTGCATCAAAATTTTCATCAGAAAATCCCATAAGCCTAAAACACTCCTTTGGAGTTAGCTTACGAATTCTGATTGGAGATTCAATCCTACAAATACCTGTTTCTGTTGCAGTAATAGTCGGACTAATATTCCCATTATCCTGAACTCTACCTCTTCTAGTTTTACTATCAGGATAAGACAAATCTGCAACGCCACCAACTTCACATTCGATATACCCCTGTTTAGTTGCTTGCTTGATTGCAACTTTATTTCCTTCGCCTTTGTTTGTAGTTAGTGTTGGTGATAATCCTTCCTCTGAATAAACAGACCCGTTCATACCATTACCTGATGGGTTGATATTTCCAATTTTTAAAACTGCTGTACCTTCAGACTTCCTATTTGAAATACCACGATCTTCTCGTGAGGTAATACAATTTGCCGTTTCAATGAATTTTGGATTGTTATATGACTTATCAATTCCTGTAATAACCTTCGGTTCATGACCACCACCACTACATGTATTCAATGTTGGGCTGCAACCACTTACATCATAAACTCTCCCTACTTGCGGATTGTCCCATGCTCCATTACAATCGGAAATGTTTCCAACTTGTCTTACAACATTTTCATTTACTAATCTTGGATCTTTATAATCTCTCGAAGTTAATGTTGGTGCATATTCAGAATATTCTCTGCTCTTTCCTTCTCTTTTCACTTGGCATGGATCATATAATAAAGAATTTTTGTCATTTAAATTTGTAATAAATCTTTCAACTTTCTCATCAGAAATATAAAATTTATCATCGACTTCATCTTCTAATAAATCTTTTAATCTCAGACCATTATCAAAAGGTTCCGGGAATTTAAACTTCCCATTATCCAAATCCTTTTTAATAAATAACAGATACACACGTTCTCTGTTCTGTGGAATTCCATAATTTTTAGCATTCAGAACCTTCCAATATACGTTATATCCATATTCCTCTAATTCATCAGTAAATAATTTAAAAGTTGTATCTTTAAACTGTTTCCCAACAATATTTTTTACATTCTCATAAATTCCAAAATTAGGTTTATTTGCTCTGACTACTCGTAAATACTCTACAAGAAGAGACGACCTTGTTTTATCAATATTTTCACTTCCGCAATTTGGACATTTATCTCTCTCATTCCAATGAACTGTTAATGGATTATATTCATGCCCACACTCTTTACAAGTCCATACAGAACCTTTTTGTTTTCCGGCTACTGAAAAATCCTGGCACGGCGATCCTCCACAAATCATATTAAAATCATCTAATTCAGTTTCATCGACCTTTGTGATATCACCAAGATTTTTACTTTCATATACATCGTGAATTGCACAGTAGCTCTTTGTTGCATACTTATCAAATTCACAAAAATTTACCAGTTCCCACTGTTTATCTGAATTATATTTTTTATCCTTATTTTCTACCATTTACCTCTATATAAGAGGTGTGTACACACATTCTACCTAGGATTGCTCATTTATCCTTTCTTAAATATCTATGTAATTAGACCATTTGCAACTGATCTGATTCAAATGAAAAATATATTTCAAATGACGTTCGCGACCGCCAATATATTATTCTCTCTTCTTACAATAACGAAATCAAATCATGAATTGTAACTAAAGACCAAAGTACAATCCATACACTCTTCCATATTTTTGATGCTTTATCCTTTTGAATTACTGCATTAATAATCGATAAAATGACAAGTAGAATATCAAATACTACTTTATACATAAAATTTTTCCTTTTCTAAAATCCTGTTTGTTTTGTTTCAAAATTAATATTTCCTCTTCCAATAACACTTACAGAATCATCTTCCCACTTTTCACCCTTACTGTGGAACTCTGTATCGTCTTCATAGACACCCTCTGTATGGATAATTTCAAAATCAATTTCTCCGTCAAAATCTTTAATCAGTGTTGTTGTCCACGGACGTTCAATATGATAATTAAAATCTGGATTATACTTTAAAACTTCATCAAGTAAAAATACTCCTACCATCCCAGCATCCGCGCAGAACTCTCCGATCTTTTCATGCGTATCAGAATTGTAAGTAGTGCAAGACCAATCACCATACAATGTGTCTCTACAAATATAGTTTTTAATCCCTAACTCTTCCATGTCTTCTCCATAGTTGCATAGTTCCCAATCATCAACATTATTTTTTCTATATTCCTGAATGGCTGCTTCATATCTTTTATTCTCTTCTTCATACTGTTCAGATTTATGAATCCATTCTTCTAATAAAAACTCTTCTGGAAAACCAGTATCTTCTTCTAACGCTTTAATTTCTTCATCCGACATTTTTCTGTAATCTGGATAATCTTTCTTTTTACTATGAGAAAAATAATCTTTTGCTCTAGGAAATTTTTCTACTTCTTCCTTTTTTTTACAGATATAACACGGATCTGCAATAATAATGTCTCCTTTAAATTTCATCTTCTTCTCTCCTTTTACACCATTCGAAAAAATCATATACTCCATTATTTCTAATACCATCTGATTTTCTTTTCAAAAACGGTATTAACTCATGTATAAAACTATCGACTCCTCCGATATTTAATTCATAAACATAATTTGAGAGTGCGTAAAAAATATATTCTGCAACATCTTCTCTGCCTGCGGCTCTTGCTTCCGCTTTTATTTCTTTAAATTCCTTCTCTGATAACTCATAAAACACTTCAGAACTAACAATATTTTTTTCTATCCTTTTCAAAACAAAAATTACCTCAATCCACTATTTGAAAATCGTCTTTTATCAGTCATGTTATTCTTCTTTCAGTTTACTAATCTGTTCTTCCAATTCTTTAATCTGCATCTGTTTTCTTCTGGTGGCATAATTTTTTAAAAACTTATCATATGTGTTTTTATAATGATCATATGCCTCATCTCCATTATCCACTGAATAATACAATGCGTGATTCAACACGTCTTCGTATTTAGGTTTTACATTATGTAGCTCTTTATAAAACTCTTCAAAATATTCAACATCATAATAATCGCCAAAAATATAACCTCCAGTTGGGAAAGATATTTTTAATAATTCTTCCTCGTCAATATCACCATAATTTGTAATATTTTTAAATCTGAAAATTCCTATTCCATATTCAATTTCTGTAAAACCTTTATACGCCATAACATTTTTATCAATGTTCCATTTTTTGTATTTATATGCAATACTCAATAGCTTCTTCGTTAGAGCATATAATTCTGACAAGTCACTGTTATACATCCCTTTATCAAATCCATTTTCTTCTAGAATCTGCTGTACTTCTATCAGTGCGTCTAATACTTTTAAATACTCTTCTTTGTAACTTTTCATTTTATTTTTCACCTCATGAAACAGACAATTCATTCTTTATACTTTTATCAAAATTGCCATCCAATAAGGAAAGCAATTGTCACCTGAGATACCATAATAGCCACATGAGCATGATTTTAACTCATATCCATATTCTAAAAATGATCTCACTTTTCGTTCATAATCTTCTTGACAGTCCGTATTTATTGTTATAACATCCATATCTATATTCCTATTCTTTCTTTCGCTGCTGCAAAATACTTCTCTTCTTTTTCAATGCCTATAAATCTTCTATTTAAATTCTTACAAGCCACTCCGCAGGTTCCTGATCCCATGCAGCTGTCTAAAACTAAATCTCCTTCATTTGTATAAGTTTTAATTAATTCTTCTATCAATGCCAATGGTTTTTGTGTTGGATGTAAAGCTGATTTTTGAACATCTTTTGCAAATTTCCATACAGATCTTGGATATCTTTCTGTACTATCGTATGTAGTTAGTCCATGTTCTCCATAATCTGTTGTATTCTTACATCTAATCTTATGTTCTGCTTTACTCACTTTTCTAACATGTCCAGTTGTTTTTTGAGGATTGTATACAGGAGGCTTCTTATAGAAAATACAAATATCTTCATGACTTCTCAATGGCATTTTCTTAGCATTCAAAAATCCAGTTGGTTGAGTTTACTCCCAAATCAAATTGTATCTCCACATTTGTTTGTTGCTCATCATCAGTTCTGCAGTAAACATGCCATTTGCAAATAAGATAATTGCAGCATTGTCTTTTGTAATTCTTTTATACTGTTCCCACAATGGTTCAAATGGAATAATCACATCCCATTTATTCCTAGAAGTTTGTTGATACGGAAGATCTGTAATAATGCAATCTACTGATTTATCAGAAATGTTATTCATTAATTCAAGACAATCTCCACATTGTAAACTAATACTACTCATTGGAAACACCGCCGTTCCATTTGAATAGTTTTTCTGTAGCTTTAACTCTTTTGTTATTATCTATTGTCCTATTAACTTCCTGCTTCCAAATACACTCAAAATCTTGTGGTGCATTTTGTTCACTAATAAGAACAATATTCTTCTCACTCATCTGTCTACACCAAGACCAAAATTCATCATGATTGAAATTCTTGCTTATACCATACTGTTTTACATTTTGATATGGTGGATCGCAATAAAATAATCTATTTTCAAATCCTGTCCAATATTTATAATCACATTGAATAAATTCAATGTCTTTAATGTTGTTTGTTTGTGCTAACAAATTTCTTTTCGCTTCATCATAATAGTTTCTTGTAACTCCTGATTTTGTATTAACCAGCCCTGCATACCCACCATCAAAAAATCTACCATTATAGCTTGCTAAGAATCCTATTGCCCCGATATACCAATCTTCAAGACAATTATTATTTTCATTAAAACATTCTCTTACTTCTGAATAATGTTCTTTTGTAATAAAATCTGGAAGTGTGTATATTTTATCTATATTTTTAAACAATGCTATTAAGTATCTATGTATATCAGATGCAATTTTATATTCACATTTAACTTTATCTATCACATTTAATCCACCGCAAAACGGCTCTATGTAACACTCAATATTGTTTTCATCTATATATCTCTGAATAATAGGGACAATGTATTTAGCTATTCGAGATTTTGATCCCATATATTTCAATTTCTTTTCACCAGAAAGTGACATGTCCTTAGTAGCTACCTATTCTTTTTATCCTTTCTGATTTTATTCTTATTTATTTCTCGAAATCCTTACAATCCGACGTATCTTCGTTTCCAATGTAATCATTATCAAACGTATCCAGACCATCAATTCTTTTTAATTTACAATGATTTATTGATAAATGCTTGCATCCTTCACACTTTTTATTAAGACCATTTAAAATATAAGCTCCACTTTTATCAAACCATTTATCATATACATTACCTACTTGAGTAAAAATCAGTCTATTTTCTTCAGCTTCATAATAAACACCATCCATCTCTGTTTCATAACATTCCCATCCACTGTCGCTTTGTAACTGAACATCATGTGGTATACTATTCTCTTCTATAATTTGCTGTAATCTTTCAAATGTCATCTTTATCCCTCCTTATCAATCATGTAATGACATTTCTGTAAAAGATGTAAACATAAATCCATATAATCATTTACCTGAGCCTCACTTGGTAATTCATCACTGCATCCGGAAATCCCCCAGCAAAGTATCACATCCGCTGCACGATCCATAATAAGTGTTTGTATATACATAATTCTTCAATATCAGGCTGATACACATTCTTATGTAAAATAAAAATCTCAGTTCCTTGATAATCCCCGTCATCAATTTTCAAAATATTTTTTGTATCAAATTTGTTATTATCCAAATCATCAAGTTCAGGATTAACGACAATATCAAACAATAATCCAACTAAAGTTCTATACCCATCGTATTCGTCTTGTTTTGTATTTCTGAAATACTCCTCAAGCTTATCTTTGTTTTTCTCCCATGCTAAACAAAATTCTTTAATCATATATTTTATTCTCCTTCATACTTGTCTGGTAATTCCATCCAAGCAATTACCTTACTCATCACCTTCATTTTTCTTCCACCTGTTCCATGTGAAAACCAATAAACTTCATCTTTCCATTTCTTGTTCGCATACACTTCTTTTCTGCAATATGCTACAAACCGCTCACCTCGTTTGGTTTGAATTAGAACTTCTTTGCTTTTATATACAGAACTAAAATTAGTTGTTGTAACCTCTTCTAATTCTGGAAGCCCACCCTTCTTAATTGAATTCCAATCTTTATTCATTTTCTATACCACCTTCTCCCATATTAACAAAACTCAAGCGTATACCAATCATCTGCAATCTTCACTATTTTTAATTTGTTTTCATATCTTTCTTTATAGATATCGATCAACACCTTTTTAGCTTCTGATAAGTTTGTAAACCATCGTTTCCCATACATATCATAGTTCCATTCCCAACTACTCGGTACTGTCGATAATCCATAACTTTCAACTATAAAACTATCTTTTCCAACATAGCCAACACGATCGACCATAATTCCTGTTTCATAAATGCAGTATACTTTTCTACCTAGTTTTGGTTTCACTTTTGTTCCCCCCCAGTCTGTTTGAAATCCAGTTTTCATTTGATAATTCACTCATTTATTTTCTCCATATCTTTTTTGTGCTTTTCTTTCTTTTCGTTTCCATGCATATCTCATACCGGTAGCAATCTTCACACTCCCCTGGATAAGGAGAATATTCGTCATATTTTTCTTCATTAAAATATCCACAATCAGGATATATTTTCATTTCCGCTCACCTCGTTATAACACTTCAGTAAGAATCCTGAAGTCTTTAAATGTATTGTCTTCTATGGTTACTTCAACCGGCTTGTTAATAAGTTCTGATACGTAATTCACTTTTGCGTCTTTCAAAATCTGATGCACATTTCTCACCGAGTCTGCAATTATGCTTTTTTGATCTATATTTTCGTCATTTTCATAATCAATAAATACTGTATATTTTCCTCCATCTTCGACCATTTTACATCCGATAGAAAAACCAAGTTGTAACCCAATTTGTTTTGAATAATCCTTTAAAATTCCATATTCTGCAAAAATAATTTTTCCTAGTTGTTTAGTTGTCTTTATAAGACTTTCAAACATTTCATCAGTCCAAAACCAGCCATTATCTTCTTCTATAAAATAACTTTGATCTTTAGCATATATTTCTTTAATTGTTACAACTTGTCCGCATAAAGTACACATTTCGTCAACGACCTGAGTCGTACCATATTTAGTATCTGTTCTTAGGTCTGTACGTATTTTAACTTTATCACCAACTTTATATTTCATTTACCGCACCTCTTTTCATTAATATTTTGTATCCTGGACAACTATTTTTCCCACAATCGTAGTTGTCTTTTTTTAATACCCAGCATTTGCATGTCTTTTTTAGTTTTGCTCCACATGCAATACAAAAATTATCTTCTTCCTTTATTTTCGTATTTCCACATTTATGACATTTCATCTTGTTCTCCTTCTTATTCTTCAAATTCTGTTTCTTCAGTCACTGTCGAATTATCACAAATTGTTACTACTGTATTTTCATTTGGGATGATGAATACTTCTTCATCACCTAGTTTCCAAAATGAAATTTGTTTACCTTTTCCGTGTAATAATTCACCATCCCATTCAAGAACATCTGTCGATAATTTAACTTCTCCAGGAAGAAGTGTAATCAATTTTGCTCTCTTTCCTATATAATCAATATTCTCCACTATCTGTTCAATTTCCGGATAGATTTCACATACTTTTCTATATATGTCAGGCATAAGTCTTTTTAGTTGATCACAAAACTTTGGAACATATTCTTTCTGATAAGAAGAAATTACTCCACCCATGAGCGCATATGGTTTATATTTAATAAGCTCTACAATGAATTCAGGTGTAAAATCATCTTTTTTAATCATGTCATCATCTACAAAGAAATCACTATTTCGAATTGGATTATTATATCCATTAAGATGCGGTAATCCAAGAAAAACATAATCTCCAATTTCACATACAAAATTTAATGATTTTAACGCATATTCAACATCTCCGTATTTTTCCTTATATTCACTTACTAAATATCCGCATTTACGTGCTGCTTTTGTAAAACCTTCTTTCTTTTCAATTGTGCCGTAAGGACAACTATGTCTCCAAATCCCATTCAGCATCACGCATTTCTTTTTCTTATATGCATTACAATTTTCGCAATTGCTACACTTATAAACTGAAACACGTTCTCTGTCACTTTTCCCAGATTTAAAAATGCTGGTTCTCGGATCATAATATGCAAAGTTAATTGGCTTGTACTCTCCTATAATAATCACTCCCTATCTATATTTAATTTTCTCAATTTGGAAATCAATGCTTGACTAAACATGTAAAGATATGTAATATAATAAATGCATTGGATTCCAAATTATTCAATGTATTTGTGTTTATAGACACACATCGAAGTTTGGTCGCGGAGATGTGTGTCTTTTTTATTCATTCATTTTTTATGTTTCATTATGTATCTTCTTCTGGTTGTTTCTCTCAATGCATGTCCACCATGTAATCTTCTGTAGTTATTTGTGATTCCATATAATGCCCAAAAGAGTTTCTTCCTATTTAAATATGTAAGTTCACATGTAAAATGTGGTGTTTTAGAAATATCAAGCTTACCAGTAGGTTCCCGCTCATTAACATCCTTGCTTTCGCCCAATGTCGATACTTCTGCATTTTCTATATTTATCTTCTTTCCAGTTTTAAGATCTACAAAGCTTGCATTTTGAATTCCACGTATTTCAAAACCACTCATAAATTTATTCTCTTTCATTATTTAAAATTTCTTTCAATGTTACTGGTGTATAATTCCACAACATACACCCTACATTTTTTGCTACGCACTTAATTTCATATTCACTGTTTAGTTTTTTGATATACTCTTGATAATAATCTTCTTCTATAGAATTATGTACATGTCCATATAAGTGAACAGACCACACTTTATGCTCTTTTCCATTTCTTCTGTAATGATGCTGATGATTCCAAAAAGCCAATGGAAAGTGAGACATTACGACATGATGCTCTTTTCCGTCAATCATATCTTTCGCTTCTTTATAATTTGCTATTTCTACAAATAACTGTTTATATCTTTGATCTGTTGCTTTATCGTGATTGCCAAGAATTAGATGTTTATTACCACGCAATGTACTAACAAGTTTAATCGCATCTTCGTTTTCCTTCCATGCCAAATCTCCTAAAATATACACATGATCCGCATTTGTAACTTTTGAATTCCAATTTTCCTTAATCACTTTATGCATTTCTTCCAATGTATCAAATGGTCTATTGTCAAAATTAGAACCTTCATTCGTCACATTCCTATGGAATAAATGTAAATCACTAATATAATAATTCACTTTTTCACCTCTATTCTTCTTGAAATTTCAATGTTCTTCCAACAAACCGTTTTAGTCGTTCATTGATGTCTTCAGAAAAACATCTACTCTTAGATATTACATCATCATAAATACAACATTCTGTAATTACATTTTCGTCGTCAAACTGAATGCATCCAATTGTTGATCTTGGCATACGAATCGCTATTGTATTATTGCACCAGCTTCTGCAGTCATATATGTAACATCTAAAATAATGATTAAACTTACCATAATTTTTCCTAATGTATTCATCCAGATATTCCGTAATTTCGCACCAGTATTCTACATCAATTATATTCGGCTCTCTTTTACTTAAAACAATTACATTCATCATTCCATTTCCTCATTTGTAAATGTAATCAAGTAATCATTTTTGCATACATCTCTTGCCACAATTACAATGTTTATCTCATTATTATCTTTGCAATACAAGATTCTGCTATCTTTTCTGCAGATCTTAGCAGTTTTATCAATAACATATCTGATCACGTCGTCAACTCTTTCCTGAGACATATCCCAATTTCCTTCAAAATATGGTTCCTGCCAACAATTTTGATACAATCCATAGCAACAATAGCTCCATTCAGCCATACACGAATGCTTGTATTGCTTTAGTAATTTATGTAATGTATTTTTTGATAAATGCTTAAACTCATAGTCACGATTAAAATCCTTTGAATACTGATCTTTTGCATGTAAAAGTAGTTTATACCTGTCTTTTTTCTTCATTATTTCTCCTTTTGAAATCACAGTTTCATATTAAAAATATAATTTTGGAATATGTTTATATTCTTTAACAACATCTGCATATCCTAAATCAGATAACAATTTTAATAGTGTATTATCCGCATATTCATGATAATTTATTGATCTACATTCTTTTAATATCTCCACATATTTATCAGATAACCCCTGTACAAAAGTAGACTTTTTATTTTTACTAAAATGCTCTGTTTCATAATCAAAAATCCATTCCCCAATTTCGGTAATGTCATTGTATGAATAAAATCCTAAATAGTCTGCGGCATATTGTAAATCAGACAACTCTTCTTCTGAATGAAGAATAATTTTTTCACAATTATTATATGTATCTTCATCCATTAGATCTGTCATTTTTTCTCCGTCTTTATTGTACGCTTCAATTGTTTGAAGATGTGGATGTTTCAACTCAAATTCATGATGTTCGCATTCATACTCATCTTCAAACTGTTTTCCATCGTCTGCAATATATACTGTTCTCATATTTAATCTACTCCATTATTTTATTTTTGTTATCAACTTTTATCACTCTCGTGTTTAAAACTAAACGACGGCATCATTTGCAATTTAAACAAATTCTTTTCGTGCATCTGGTCAATTTTCTTCTTTAATTGTTTATCATCAATTAGACCTGTTCTGATATATTTATCGAGAACTTCATATGTAAATCCTAAATTATCTTCATCTGTTTTATCGCAAAGACCGTCTGATGGAATTTTCTCAATGAACTCTTTCGGAAGTCCAAGTGCATATCCGACTTCTTTAACTTCTGTAACAGTCAGATTAGACAATGGGCTGAAATCACCAACACTATCTCCCCATCTCGTACTATATCCAATCCAATCTTCAGATAAATTACATGTATTTGCAACTCTTCCATTTACAGTCTGAGACACGGCATACAATGTAGCCATTCTAACTCGCGCTGGTAGATTGATAGAAGACTGTTTGCTCCAGTGATCATTTAATTCGGGCTTCACTTCATGCTTAATATCACGCACTGCATTAAAAATATTTACTTCAATACTTTCAATTCCGAGATGACTAACAACTTTCTTCGCGACGTCAATATCCTTTTGTTCCCCGTTTGGCATAAGAACACCCAATACTCTTTCTTTTCCTAGAGCTTCAACGCAGAGTGCAGCAACAATCGTCGAATCCTTCCCTCCTGAAATACCAACAACTGCTTTACATCCACGACCATTCTCTTTAAAGAATTTTTGAATCCATTCAATAATTGCAGTTTTAACTTCATTTGCATTAAAATTCATTTCAATCTCGCCTCTCTTTCCCTAATCTCCATAATTCCACATCACAGTTTGAAAAAATTTCTTCAATCATTTTATAAACATCATCCCAATTTGCGCCACCACGACAGCATCCAATTTTATATGGCATTGCAATTTTATTTCCATAATGACCATTCTTTAGGAATGTCAAAATCTTCAATGATTGCATGCATTTCCTTAATGCATTAATATTTGTGTACTGTTTACCATCATATCCATAATTGTTTTGGGCGAACATGTTACATATAAATTGTTCGCTCTGAGGAATTATAATGCTACCAGTGTCATAACCATTCCATCTGCTATTAATAGGAACAACTTGAATTTTTCCAATCATTTCTTCTGAACATACTTTTATGTACTCATTATATACATTTGGATATTTCTTCTTAATCTGAAGTGCAACTCCTGATCCCATTTTCTTTTGACAGTTTACCTGGTGCGCGATGATTCGAGCATCTGATTGGAACAAATCTCCATTGATAATTTTTATAGGCATTAAAATTCACCTCCATGTAGTCTGTCTCTGATTTCTTTTAACGATTGTTCTTTTAATAACTCTCCGTCTTTAAATACCGGAATTAACATATTCACGCGTTTTTCATAATCAGCAGCCTGTTCCCATGTAAGCTCGTCCTCATAATAAATGCTTCCATCGCATCGGGTATATACTCTACAACATCCTTTCTGGGATTTCTTAAATCCTCCATCTTTTGGATTTTTAAAAATTGGGAATGGCTTGCCGTCAATTTCACAATATGTTGCTTTAATACATGAACTGAAAGTATCTCTTGTAAATGGTTTTAAAAATCCATCTTCTTCGATGCACTGAAATGAAAACGATCCAACGCCTAACGCCACATTTGAACATGCAAATCCGTTTTCCATGAGAATTTTGTAAATTTCTTCACATCTTTGTACTGTAATTGAATCACCATAAATTGCTTTTACATGTGGATCAAGCACTTTATACCCCTTGCTATTAACTGTTCCGCCGAATTCTTCCCATAATTTAAATACAGTTTTTGTTACAACTTCTACACAATCTCCAGAATCTCCGCGCATTAACATGCATCCGTTATGATTCATAATTTCTGTTTTTAACTGAGGAAGAATATTATCGATGATATTCCAATAATCATAAGAGTCAAGAACTGCTGAAAAACTTGTGTTTGGATAGATTTCGGTAAGTAATCTTCTTAATAATGTAATCTCATCTCCATCGACTGCATAATTACTACACATTACGGAATGCTCTGTACTAGGACTCCCATATGCAACAGATTCTTTTGTACAATCACAAAAATAATTCTTCTCAAGATAAGGAATAGTTGGAACGGTTGCCGTATTTAAAAATGATAAGCACCACCCAGCTCCTGCTTTTACCGCTGATTCTAAACACTCTTCTCCCCGGAAGTCAAATGCACCAAGGGCTTTTGATCTTGGAATATTATCTTCACAAGTTAAATCATAATAGTGATTAACAATTCCACGGTATGTCATTCCTACTGTTGCTGCCAACATTGGATGCCACATTTCTGCTGAGATAAGACTTTCTAAACTCTGAGGCAACCATGCAAAATCTTTATGTGTATTTGTAATACCAAACATAGGCACATGCATTGGAACAATTGTACCTTCTGGCAATGCAACAATCTCAATTGGCAAATATCCCAATTTATGTAGACTCTCAATCTTGTCAATTTTATACGCATCTTTCCCAAGTGATGCATCCATAATTCTTTTATATTCATAAATAATTTCTTCAAAAGGCTTATCAAAGAACTCTTCATTGAAATAATCAATCAGATACGTTTTAATAAACCCCTGTAATCCAAACATTACTACTTTATCCCATCGTTTTACACGACTCATTCTAGGAGTAAAATAGGAAACTGATTTTGTAATATTTTTAGGCAGCATTTCTGCATGAACCGCTTTATAAAAGTCAATTAATAACATTGGACTTGTCTTATTCGTCATATTCAAATACCTCTACTTTCTCATGTTCTTTTGTAAAAATACTATTTGTCGTGAACACTCTGTCTATCAATCCACTACTCAATACTTCTCCTTCGAGAATTGTATTTTCACAATGAGATACATATAGATAAATTTCTTTTGCACCAAGTTCTTTTAGCTTCTTTGAACTATGATAGAATGTACCACCACGACTTGAAATATCGTCTACAATTAAAATCTTTCTGTCTTTTATTAATTCTGTCATACCTGAAACATCTAACCCTTTAATTTCTCCTGTTTCCCAGTCACGCTTTTTAATGCCAAAAACATATGGAAGATCAAACATTGTAGAATAACGTTTCATAGCTCCTTCATCCGGAAAGAACATTGTAAGATTATTTGTGCCACCGATGTATTTGCTTTCGATTGCTTCCCACACATACTTGTCCGGATGCTTAATTACGATTTTATCAATAAGAGCTTCGCTTACAGATGAATGTGGATCTAATACTGTTACAGAATCAAAATTCAGCCAATTAATAACTTCTGCAAAATACTTTAATGTAAATACATCTTCTGTTGTTTTAACACGATCTTGACGACTGTTTGGAATATATGGCATATTCAAGTACAAATTTGTAATACCGTGAGAATTAAGATGTTTGACAATATAAATCAATGTCACCAATTCTTCATTATCCTCAAACAACCAGGTAATAGTTGCTTCTCTGTAATTTTTAAAATCATAAGGAACATCCTCTTTGAGCAAGAGAGTTCCATCTGGAAACTTCTTTACATTTAATACCTCTCCATTAATTTTTATCATAAGAATTTTCTCCAATCACATTAATCTGGCAAGATTTCATTACTTCTAATGCAGCTCTATGCTTTTCAGGAGCGACACCAGCACAGCACGACGCATCAACTGTAATTTCCATTTCTGGCACCCATGCTTTAATTAACAGAGCATTCGACACTACACAAATATCAGTACATACACCAACAAGTTCAACGCTATCATAATCATTACTAGAAAAACCACCCTGGATACATTCTGCAAGGTAATTACTTCCAAATCTATCTTTATTAATTACGTGTTTTGCGTAAGATTTTAATTCATCTACAATTTCCCATCCATTTGTTCCAATAATACAATGCTCTACAGGCAATTTTTTACCTTCCTGTGTATCTAAATAATCGTCCCAATGTGTATCTTTTGTAAAGAAAACTGCGTCCCCATTTTTTAAATATTCCTCAACTTTACATTTCACATTCGGAACAATCTCCAGGGCTTCTTTTGTTCCGAGACTTCCTGTAACAAAATCATTTTGCATATCTACTACAACTAAAACTTTCATATACACTATTCTCCTTCTATTAATTCTAAACACTCTTTCAGAAAATTTCTCACTCTATCATGTCCATTTTCGCAATATATACCTGTATAACATACCGGCTTATTCCAGAACGCCATCCATGCTCTTTTAAATCTTCCAATAACTCCTTTAAAATCTCCACCACAATATGAATCCTCAAAAGAGATTTCAAAATCAGTTGAATTTTTCATTGTATACTTAGAAAATACAACTGATTCTGCATTATCGTCACATCTAATTGTGACTGTTTTTACATTGTCTTTCTTCATATATTAGTTCTCTCTTTCTACGTTTGAAATTCTGCTTTCATTATTTAACTAAGTTATCAATATTTACAGAAAATCCATCAAACTTTCCTGTTAATAAATATTTCTTTGTATCAAAAAACATTATTTTCTTTTCTGATAGCCCCATAGAAACACCATTATCTATCAATGATTTTCTCAATAAATCCAGAACAATTTGCAACTGCTCTTTTGTATCTTCTGACATGTTATTCCTTTCTCATAGGTTCTGGTAGTGGCTGCCATGCTACAACCTTTTCATACCCCAATTCATCATTTGTTTTAAACACCGTATCAACGAATCCTAAACTTGTCGAATCGTAAATATCATGCCAAAATCCAAATCCATATTCACTATCATACTGGCAGAACATCGGCAAATCCTCTTCGTGATTTTCGACAATACACATATAGAATCTCATATCATCATCTTCTGGCAATCTATCTTCTACTGAAATCCAGTCTTTATCTTTCTTCCCGTCTTCATATCCGATCTGATACAACTTTTTTCTGCTGCATTCTCCGCACTTCGGAACATCGTCCATGTGAGAACGGATGATTTTTCTTGCAATATACCATGCAGTAAAACTATCTATCGCAAAATGATGAATGCCTGCTGAATCTTCTATGTCGTCTATGTTTTCGTCAAATGCTTCTTTTATCTCTTCCAAGATCTTCTCTAGTACGTTCTCCATTATTCCACTCTCCTAAAATCCTATATCATCTAAGAAAAAACCAATTTCTTCTTCAAATTCTTCTTTTTCAATACCATAATCTTCAAGCATTTCTTCTAATGGAAATACTTCAGACAGTTTTTTCATTAAGTATTCTGCTATTCCCTCTGTATCATATTCTTCGACAATAGTATCTTTCTGTAAAGGTTGAATCATTCCATCTTTTAAATGATGTGCAAATTCGTCAGCTCCAATAATTATTTTATTCCCTTTTGGAATAATTACTTTTTCTCCAAACATCTTCTCTACTTCTATATCACAATTTGATGTTAGGATTTGACCTATTTTGTATTTCATTTATTCCATCTCCTATTCCATGCTTCGATTGCATTTATTTTGCAAGTATTAATACTATTTAGTGCGTTGTCTGCATTTTGCATACTAGGACAATATCCTTCTGCTTTTGCATAACATTTTTTGCATTCACACCAAATAGTCCAACCAACATTATTTTTTCTTTCCATTTTTATTCTTGCTTCTCCACCACAAAACGGGCATTTCTTTAATTCTTCCATGTTACTCACTCCAATCTAATCTCTGGCCACAATGATTGCAGCAATCAGAATCCCAATAACAAAACATTTCTATATCTGCCATATTTCCAAACAGTCTTTTGCATCTAGGACACGACGCTTGTCCATTCCAGTTTTCTACTTTTTTCGGCAACTGCTTTTCCAGTGCTTTGATTGCTGTTTCATACAACCCAATTGCCAAATCCAATGTTTCATTATGTACAGGATTGCAATATTCATCGTATTCTTTTTGTGCATCTAATGTGCGAATTTTTCTTTGCAGAAACTCTATCGCTTCTTTAACTTTCTTTTCGTCCACTTTCTGTACCCTTTCTAACCCTAACAACCTCTTTGTCTGTCTCTTTTGCTACTCTTCCACTTGCACATTTCACGCATTTTATTCTCCAACCGCCATTGTGTCTTTCAAAGTGTCCAAATCCAGGTTCTATCCATTGACCACAACAATAACAACGCCCTGCATATTTATTTCTTGCCATCTTCCATCACCAAAATCCCTTCATCAATCAAATTATTTACTGTTTTCAACAAGTCTTCCTGTACTTTTAAATCATTTTCGTGCTCGATATCTTCAGATCTAAAAAACTTGTTAAATTTATAAGTACTCATTCCTCCCAAACAATTACAATAAACACGAATTCTACTATTGTAATATGGCTTATCATATATACCTATCCAAAACTCGTTATCAGTGCCGTACTGTATATCTTTATCAGTCCCAACCGTTCCACTAATACATCATGCATTGATAACATTATTTCTCCAAAATAAAGGTTCCTTAATTTTGGACTCATCACCAACTTTGAGTTTTTAAATTTTCTTCATTGTTAAGTTGTATTTATTTTCTACTTTAGGCTTTCGCATTTCCTATCTCCTTTCAAGTAATTAATCATCAAAATTCGATGGATTCATAGAGCAATTTTCACATGCATCAATCCATTCTCCATTTTCATCTACGTAATAATCATCACCATAAATTCTACATTCATCACAATGATCATATAAATCATTTAAATAGTCGTAATTACACATTTTTTCTCCATTTCATTTATAAACAAATTTAAACCTTTTTATCTATATACTTTTCTAATTTCTTCTAAAATTTCTTTATCTGTTTTCT
>OLWE01000620.1_pt1 | contig 19272 bp, 19 predicted proteins | sample 1673591 | NCBI WGS metagenome assembly OLWE01 (sample SAMEA103958116, study PRJEB25191) | human gut metagenome | biome: human-associated habitat [ENVO:00009003]; feature: intestine environment [ENVO:2100002]; material: feces | place: Germany | collected 2013/2015 | reverse complement strand
AATATCAGTCGTCCGAATACACCCTGACCCCGCTGCCCTTCCGAATCAGCACGGGCATGGTGTCCAGCGGCGCATCCATGCGCACGGTCTGTCCGCCGGTGTATTCCGCACCTGTCGCGGCGTCCACCCAGTCCGCGCCCGCGGGCAGGTACACGTCGCGCACCCTTGCGCCCGCTTCCAGCACCGGGGCAACCAGCACATCCGCGCCGAAGAGGTACGCATCCTCCACAGACCACGCGGCTTTATCCGCCGGGAAGCCGTAGAACAGGGGTCGCATGATTGGGTCGCCGTGTTCGTGGGCGGCGCGCATCACCTCGCGGATGTACGGGCGCATCCGCTCACGCACGAACAGATACTTCCGCAGAATCTCGTACACCTCGTCGCCGAACGACCAGACTTCGTTGCCCTGACCGCTTGTCAGCTGGCGCACGTCGCCGATGTACTCCTGCTCGCGCTCATACCACGGGCTGCGCTCGCCGTGCATCCGGAATACCGGGCAGAAGCACCCCCACTGGAACCAGCGCACCAGCAGTTCGCGGAACGCCGGGTCATCCACCTGACCGCCGAGGAAGCCGCCAATGTCGCTCGTCCACCACGGAATGCCTGCCATGCCCATGCTCAGACCCGCTTGCAGCTGCTCCCGCATCGCGCGGAAGGTGGAGGAAATGTCGCCCGACCAAGTGAGAACGGCGTATTTCTGGCTGCCCGCCCATGCGCAGCGCACAAGCGACAGAATCTCCGTTTCGCCCGCTTCGCGCAGTCCATCGAAGAAGCACTTTGCGTAGCCGACGGGGTAGGTGTTCGTGCACTGCAGGGCAGGGCCGGCGTAATAGCGGTAGTTGTCAAAGTCATACGGCCCGTATTCCGGCTCGGACTCGTCCAGCCAGAAGCAGCGGATGCCATACTGGTAGTAGTTCTTCTTGCACTGCTCCCAGACGAATGCCTGCGCTTCCGGGTTCGTCGCGTCGAAGAAGAATGTGTTGCCCATCCACGTCATGACAATCGCGTTGCCGCGGTCAGCCGTCACCAGCAAGCCGCGCTCTGCCATTTCACCGAAGTTGACGCTCTTTTCGTCGATGGTCGGCCAGACGGATACAACCGTCTCCACGCCCATTGCTTTCAATTCGTCCACCATCGCCTGCGGATTCGGCCAGTCCCGCGGCTCAAAGCGGAAATCACCTTGCCGCGTCCAGTGGAAGAAGTCGACGACGATGGCATCCAGCGGCAGCCCGCGGCGCTTCATTTCGCGCGCGACGGACAGCAGTTCCTCCTGCGTCCGGTAGCGCAGCTTGCACTGCCAGTAGCCCATGCCGTATTCGGGCATCATAGGGGTGCGCCCGGTTGCGGCGGTGTAGTTCGCTTCGATGTCCGCCGGGGTGTCGCCCGCCGTGATGAAATAATCCAGCTTTTTGGTGGATTTTGCCGACCACTCCGTCACATTCGTGCCGAACGCCGCCGTACCGATTGCCGGATTGTTCCACAGGAAGCCATAGCCGCGGCTGGACACGAAGAACGGCACGCTTGATTGCGAATTGCGGTGCGCCAGCTCCAGCACAGAGCCTTTCTTGTTCAAATGGCGATCCTGATACTGCCCCATGCCGAAAATCATCTCGTCGTCATACGCCTCGAAGCGTGCGGTGAGGGAGAAATCCGTGCCGCCGGGGATGGGCTTGAGTTCGCGCGCCGGAACGCGCAGCGGGACGCAGTAGCGGTTGATGCGGTCGCGGTTGCGCCAATATTCCGCCGTCAGCACCTCGCCGCGCTGGTTCAGGAACGTAATCCACCCCTCGGCGGAGATTTTCGCGGTGATTTTGCCGTTCGTCAGCGTCCATTCCGTGCCGGTTTGGTGGTACTTCGCCCACTCATCGCCCTTGTACCACGGGTCGGTCGTGTCGATGACTTCGCTGCGGATGACGACGTCCGTCGCTTCAACCGGTTCGGTCAGCGCCCAGTCGTGGCCGTCCATGCCCGGCTCGGCGCTCATGCGCACGCGCAGACTGTCCTTGCCCCAAGGGTCAATCCAGCATTCGCTTCTGCCATCGTGGATGATGAGCCGGTGATTCTGCTGCTCTATGCGCATGGAAAACGCCTCCTTATCGTAGTACGAAGGGGAAAATTAGCATTTTGCGGCTTCCAGCAGTCCGCGCTTGACGTCCCAAAGCTTCTGGGAGAGGTCAACGTAGTAGGTGTGAGGGTTCTCGAAGCGCTTCACTTCGTCCCACAGCGTGTGAATCTGCTGGCGGCAGTATGCCTTGATGTCGTTCAGTTCCGGCAGCTCGTAGACGAGTTCGCCGTTCTGGAAAATCGGCACCTGCAGTTCGCGCACGGTGAAGTCGGTCAGTTCCTTGGTCTTCCACGTCGCGTTCGGGTCGAAAATGACGTGCGGCTTCGTCGGGTCAATGACCTCGTCGCGCAGGGTCAGCTCGTCGGCAATCGCCTTGCCGCTTTCGCGGTCGTAGAGGCGGTACAGGCGCTTGAAGTGCGGGTTGGTAATCTTTGCCGTGTTCTCGCTGACCTTGATTTTCGGGATGATGTTGCCCTCGTCATCCTCAATCGCCGCCAGCTTGTACACGCCGCCGAAAACGGGGTTGGATTTGCTCGTAATCAGCCGTTCGCCCACGCCGAAGGTATCCACCTGCGCGCCCTGCATCATCAGGTCGCGGATAAGGTATTCATCCAGCGAGTTTGACGCGGTAATCTTGCAGTTCGGCAGACCCGCCTCGTCGAGCATTTTGCGCGCCTTCTTGGACAAATACGAAATGTCGCCGGAGTCCAGACGGATGGCGAAATTGGTGATGCCGCGCGGCAGCAGAATCTCCTTGAACGCGCGGATAGCGTTCGGTACGCCGGATTTGAGCGTGTTGTAGGTGTCAACCAGCAGCGTCGCGTTGTCGGGGTACAGCTCGCAGTAGGTCTTGAAGGCGTCGTATTCCGTCGGGAACATCTGCACCCACGAGTGCGCCATCGTGCCGCCCGCCGGAACACCGTAGAGCACGTCCGTCAGCGTGCACGCCGTGCCTGCCACGCCGCCGATGTACGCCGCGCGCGCGCCAATGACCGCGCCGTCCGCGCCCTGTGCGCGACGGGATCCGAATTCCAGCACAGCGCGTCCCTGCGCCGCGCGGACGATGCGGTTCGCCTTCGTTGCAATCAGCGACTGGTGGTTAATCTCCAGCAGCAGATACGTTTCAATCAGCTGCGCCTCAATCGCGGGCGCACGGACGGTCAGCAGCGGTTCGCCGGGGAACACGGGCGTGCCTTCCGGGACGGCGTAAATATCGCCGTGGAACTTGAAATTCTTGAGGTAAGTGAGGAAGCCCTCGTCGAAGATTCCCTTGCCGCGCAGATAGGCAATATCATCATCGGAGAAATGCAGCTGCTGGATGTATTCGACAATCTGCTCCAGCCCCGCGGCAATCGCGAAACCGCCGCCGTCAGGCACGTTGCGGAAGAACACGTCGAAATACACATTGCGCTTGTAGAAACCGTTGCGGTAGTAGCCGTTGCCCATCGTGAGTTCATAGAAATCACAGAGCATCGTCGGGTTTTCCTGCGGTCGATTTGCCATTGCTTTGCCCATCCTGTTCTATCTTATTTGTCGAAATTTGTCACATTGATTTGCAGTCCGCGCATCACATCGAGCGCCTTTTCGTGCAGCGCCTCGTCATTGGACGTGCAAAGCGACGCATCCACGGACACGCGCGCTTCCGGCAGCGCTGCCTTGCACAGCACGGCGTTTGAAATCACGCAGATGTTCGTGACCACGCCGACCAGCTCGATTTCCTGATACGGGTGCGTGCGCAGGTAGCAGAGCATCTCCATCGAGCCGAAAGACGGCTTGAAGAACACCATGTCCTGCTTTTGGCGGCACGCCGCTGTTTCCCCGAACAGGCGGTGTCCAGGCGTTCCGGCGATGCAGTGCGGCACGGGGAGATTCTTCCCCTCCTGCGTGGTCGGGTAGTCGTCATTGTGCGTATCCAGCGTGAACATCACGTCGTCGCCGCGGCTGCGATACAGGCGGATTTTCTCAGCAATCCCGTGGTCAAGCGTGACTGCCTTCTCAAAGCCGAGAGAACCGTCCACAAAGTCCTTCTGGTAGTCCACGACAATCAGGCATCGTTTGCCCGTCTCCATGCTCCGTTCGCCTCCTCTTTATCGAGTACCATTTCTTATTATACAACGGAAAATCGGTTTCGTAAAGGAAAAAATGCGCAAGCGTAAGAATTCCGCAAAGGAAAAACGAAATCTGTGTGAACGCATGGACATTCGGCGCAAAACGTGATAAACTGAAACGGATGATTTATACTATTTCCAGATTCACCTGCGCCATCTGCTTGCGCCTTTTCCCTTCTGGCGTCCGCTCATTCCACTTAGCGTAGCGCTGCTACGCTGCGTTTCATTCACGTTAGCCAGAATGAAAAATTCGCGGCGCATCTTGGCGCATTCTTATCTGGAAATAGTATTAATAAAGGGGCGAAATTTGCCGTGAAGCTCAACACCAAGCGTACCATGCTGGTCGGTCTGGCGTTCTTGTCCATCTGCATTTTCTGGCAGATGTATGACAGCGTGATGACGCTGATTCTGACGGATACTTTCCACCTGAACGAGACGATTGCGGGCGCGGTCATGGCGGCGGATAATGTGCTGGCGCTGTTCCTGCTGCCGCTCTTCGGCGCTATGTCGGATAAGACGAACACGCGCATTGGCCGCCGGATGCCCTACATCATTGGCGGCACAGCGGCGGCGGTCGCACTGATGAACCTGCTGCCCGTGCTGGACAACGCCTATGCCGCGTCGCCCTCGCCGCTGATTTTGGGGCTGTTCATTGCGGCGCTGGCGCTGCTGCTCGTTGCGATGGGCGTGTACCGCTCCCCGGCAGTGGCGCTGATGCCGGATGTGACCCCGAAGCCCCTGCGCAGCCGCGGCAATGCCGTCATCAACCTGATGGGCGCGGTCGGCGGCATTCTGTATCTGGCGCTGGCGGCAGTGCTGTACCCCGCGTCGCGCAAGGTGGCGGGACATGTGGATTATCAGCCGCTGTTTATCATCGTATCGCTGATTATGGCAGTATCGGTGCTTGTGCTGGCGCTGACGGTGAAGGAAAAGAGGCTGTCCGAAGAGAACCGCGCGCTGGAAAAGCAGCACCCGGATTGGAACCTCGCCGCGAAGGATGAATCGGGCAACGAAGTGCTGCCGAAGGAGGTCAAGCGGTCATTGACCTTCCTGCTGGCGTCCATTTCGCTCTGGTTTATCGCCTACAACGGCGTGACGACGTGGTTCACGAAGTACATTGAGCAGGTGATGGGCGAGGGCTTGGGCGGCGCATCAACGTGCCTGCTTGTCGCGACGGCGGGCGCGATTTGCTCCTACATCCCGATTGGCGCTTTGGCGGCGAAAATCGGGCGCAAGCGGACGATTCAGCTTGGCGTTGCCCTGTTGACGCTCTGCTTCCTGCTCGGCTTCGTCCTTACCTGCACGTCGAGCGTTATCACCCCGGTGATGTACGTCGTTTTTGCCTTGGTCGGTCTGGCGTGGGCGGCGATTAACGTCAACTCTCTGCCGATGGTGGTGGAAATGTGCCGCGGCAGCGACATCGGGCGCTTCACAGGCTACTACTACACGTTTTCGATGGTTGCGCAGGTCGTCACGCCGATTGCCGCGGGTTCTTTGATGCGCGCCATCGACTACCGCGTGCTTTTCCCTTATGCTGCGATTTTCTCCGCCCTGAGCTTCGTCACGATGTGCTTCGTCCGCCACGGCGACGCAAAGGCGGAGGTAAAGAAGGGGCTGGAAGCATTCGAGGACATGGATGTGGAATAAGTGCACGAAATGTGGAATCTTTGTGGATAACAATAGCCGCTGCGCAAAAAACGCGGCGGCTTTTCGCATAGGCGAAGCACCAAAAAAGCTGCACGCGGAAGAAGTATGAGAGTGTCACCAACTCAATCGCGAAAAAGGGTCAAGGGACGCTGTCCCTTGCAGGGTGCAGGGACAGCGTCCCTGCTGGGGGTTGGGGCAACGCCCCAACTGTTCCTCGTCCGACCAATCCCAAGGAAGTCGCCAACAAAGGTGCAGGCAGCGAAGCGTCCCTGCCAGTAACTTTGCGCGTCCGCAGACGCGCCACCAAGCTGCTCTTCCTCCAAGATTCCGTGAAAAACCGAAAAATGCCCGGCTGGCGGTGGGGCGCAGTCGGGCGAAGGGTTATTCGGTTTCGCTGTTGTACTTCTTGCACCACGGGCGCAGCGTGCATTCGCCGCACAGGGGGTGCTGGGCCTTGCACACCCTTCGACCGTGGAAAATCAGCCAGTGGTGCGCGTCGCTCCACCTGTCCTGCGGAATTAACGCGCGCAGCTGCATCTCCGTCTTCAGCACGTCGGGCGCATCCACCAGCCCAAGGCGGTTGCTGACGCGAAAAACGTGCGTATCCACCGCAATTGCCGGAATATGGAACGCCGTGGACATAACGACGTTCGCCGTTTTGCGCCCGACGCCCGGCAGACGGGTCAGCGCTTCCATGGTGTGCGGGACTTCGCCGCCGTCCTCCGCCAGAATCATCCGGCACGCGGCGATGATGTTGCTTGCCTTGCTCTTGAAGCCGCAGCTTTTCACCAGCGGGTACAGTTCGGCAACATCCGCCTCCGCCATGCTCTTCACGTCGGGGAAACTCGCGAACACGGCGGGCGTGACCTTGTTGACCTGCTTGTCAGTGCACTGGGCGGACAGCATGACCGCCACCAGCGTCTCGTAGGGGTTGGTGAAATGCAGTTCGGGCTTGGGCTGGGGATAGAGACGGTCAAGCTCATCGAGGATTAACTGTTTGTTTTCTTCAGGTGTCATTCAGGGGATTCTCCTTCACAGGTGCGTCACTGCGTTCGGCATCCGCTGCACGCCGCGCAGCATCATCAGCAGCATCGCGACATTGACCGGGTAGACGACGACCTGCTTGATGAAACGGTTGCAGACGCTAATCCACGCGGGCATCGTTGCGCCTTCGCCGTAAATCGGGCGGACAAGCTCGCGGACAAATGCGGGATAATCCGCGCCGTCGGACACCGCGGTGAAGCCCGCCATCGCCAGAAAGTAGGTGTTCAGCAGGAAGTGGCACACCAGCGACACGACGAGCAGGCACGCCATCGTCCGCCAAATCGTAACCGGACGTTTATGCAGCATCAGCCCATAGAAGAAGCCGCCAAGCGCCGCCGTGACGGACAGACCGGGGTTAATCGCCTGCCCGGTGAGGATGGTGCCGAGGGCGTCGCTCCCCCACGCAACGAGCGTGCCGCCGATGGGGCCGAGCAGGTATCCGGCAATGGCGTTGGGCAGAAAGCCGAAGCTGATGCGCAGCCAGTTGCCGAGGTTGATGGCAGTGATGCGGCTGAGGATGATTTGCAGCGCCATCAGCACGCCCATCACGCAGAGCTTCTGGGTGGTCAGCCGGGCGCAGTCCCGCCAGTAGTGGGCATGGAAAACGGATTGTGACATCACAAAAAGCGCCTCCTAAGCGAATGATTTTCCCAGATCGCAGGAGGCAGCACCACGGAAGCTCTGATGCAGTGCGTACATCCAGAACTTCCCTAAGACAGCGGGATGCGCCGAACCCACCGCGCCGCCGTGCGGCTTCGTTTCATGACAACTCCCCGTTCATGAACACTTAACGCGGATTCAGCTACTCTGCCCGATGCGAATCACAGGCAAGGCTATTGTACGCCATTTCGCCCAAAAGTGCAAGGCTTTTTCGGGATTCCTGCTGTTTTTTCAGGGGGATTGAGGGATTTCCCATGTGTAGTACGGCGCGCCCCAGAAACCGTCGTACGCCGTCACCAGCACCTTGTCCCCGGCAGATATGGCGCTGAAATCCGCCCTGCTGACCTGAAAATCCAGCGTCCTGCCGTCCCAGACCACGTCCATATGGCAGGAATCCCCTTCTGTCCGCATCTGCGTGACGGTGCTGATGTGCGACATGCCGACGTCCGCGTCAAACACCGAGTTCGTCGCAATCAGCCAGAACGCGCAGCTTATCCACACTGTTCCGACGACGACGAACACCCGCGCAGCAAATCTGCCCCGGTCAATGTCGGCAGCGGCTTGTTTCTCCGAAATCATCAGCGGAATCAGCAGAAGGATGGCAAGCAGGATGCTCCGCCACACCAGCGGCGATTCGTCCGGTCGCATCCCGATTTGGCAACCGACAATCAGGAACGCCGCCGCCAGCATCGGCAGGAACACGCGCGGAACGGCGATTGTCCCCTTCTTCGGGGCGGTCAGGGCAAGGAGGCAGAGCGCAATCAGCCCGACCGCGTACAGCACCAGCGCGACGGTTTCCAGCGCCGGGACGAAGTGCGCCACCAGCGCCGCCGCCAGAAGTCCCCACGCGGCATAAACCACGGGTTTCGGGGTGAAGGGGCTTTTGGCGGTGGATTTGTTGTTTTGGGGCATGTTAATTCTCCTTTTGCGGCTTCGGCAGTTCGACCTCGTAATACGGTGCGCCCCAGAAGCCGGGATGCTCCGTCACGGTAACAACCCTCTGTTCATCATATCGGTTATAGTCGCTCTTGCTGACGGAAAACGTGTTTGTTTCGTTCGTCAAAGGCTTCGACACTTCCAGATAATAGCTCATCCGGTGCTTCGTCCCCTTTTCCATCCACTTCCGCGTGATGACGCCCGTCGTCGCCGTACCTTCGCTCGTGTCAAAAGCAACGTTGGTCGCGTAGACCCAGTTGAAGCAGCTGAGGACAATCAGGAACACAATCGTGATGGCGCGCATCCAGTATTTGTTGTTTCCCGCCTTTCCGGACGGAACGCGGCGCTCCGCAAGCAGCATCGGCAACGCCAGCAGCAGCGAAATGATGATAATCCACAGCCACAGCTTGCCCTCTTCGCCGAAATCATAGCGGCGAACCTCTATCGCCAGAAGCCCCGCGCCGAACAAGAACGGCATAAAGTCGTTCTCGTTCACTGCCAGCCCCTTGATTTTGCGGCGCAGCGTCATCGCGTACATCGCCAGCATCCCGGCGGCGTACAGAATCAGCCCGACACGCTGGAAATTGGGGACATGGCGGATGCCGACGGCTTCCAGCATCAGGACGCAGGACAGAATCAGCAGGGCTTTCTGCTTGATTTTCTCTCCCATTTTTCTTCTCCCAGTACGTCAAAAGCGCCCGCCGGAATTTCCAGCGGACGCCGATAGCAGCCTTTACTTCAGCAGGATAATCGTCGCGATTTCCAGCCCGGCTTCGAGGATAATGGACACGCCCATGAAACCCCAGACGATGTTCATCGCGGTATTCGGGTTGAGCAGGATGAACAGCGCCAGCACAACCGCCAGCGCCGCGGAAATCGCCGGGAAGTACCAGCGGATGCCGCTCAGGCGGAGGATATCCACCGTGCACTGCACCTTATACGCCGCCAGAATCAGCATGGCGATGGCGTACACCCACGTTACGAACGGCAGCGCCGCCAGCAGTACACCGTACTGCGTCACGCACAGAACGCCGAGGATGATGAGCAGCAAGCCCTTGAAGAGCAGCTGCTTGATGACCATTTTTTCTGCTTCGCCGACAAAATACAGCGTGCAGAAGACGATGCCCGTAAGAATCATGACAGCGCCCGCGCCGATGATGAAGGCGGAGGTGACGGCGTCGGGGTTGACGAGCAGCAGCACGCCGACGATGATTTCGGCGATGCACAGCAGGATGTTGCCAATCTTGCTGGTCAGGAATTTCTTCATGGTGATTTTCTCCCTATTCTCCGATTGGTTTACCTTTTTGTTATTGGAAAGCCTTCGGGTTCGCCTCCCATGCTGCTTGGTCTTTATCATCACATGGGAATGTGTGCGAATCAGGCTTCCTTCTTGTTCAGGATGTTCATGAACTCTTCGCCGGTGATGGTTTCCTTTTCGTACAGGTACTTCGCCAGCTCATCGAGTTTCGCGCGGTTTTCGGTCAGAATCTGCGTCGCCTTCTGGTACTGCTCCTTGACGATGGAGACGACCAGCGCGTCAATGCGCGCCTGCGTTTCCGCCGAGCAGGACAGGGACGTGTCGCCGCCCAGATAGGCGTTTTCGACGGTCTCCATTGCCACCATGCCGAACTCGTCGCTCATGCCGTAGCGGGTAATCATCGCGCGGGCGAGCTTCGTGGCCTGCTCAATGTCGTTGGACGCGCCGGTCGTAATTGAGCCGAACACAATCTCTTCTGCAACACGACCCGCCGTCAGCGTCGCAATCTTGTTGATGATTTCGTCCTTGGTCATCAGGTAGTGGTTGCCCTCATCGACCTGCATCGTGTAGCCCAGCGCACCGGACGTGCGCGGCACGATGGTGATTTTCTGCACGGGCGCGGAGTGGCTCTGCAGCGCCGCGACGAGCGCGTGACCGATTTCGTGGTAGGACACGATGCTCTTTTCCTTGTCGGTGAGAATCGCGTTCTTCTTCTGATAGCCGGCGATAACGACCTCGATGGATTCCTCCATGTCCGCCTGAGACGCGGCGGTGCGGTGGTTGCGGACAGCGCGCAGGGCAGCTTCATTGACGATGTTCGCCAGTTCCGCGCCGGATGCGCCGGACGCCATGCGCGCAATCTGCGCATAGTTGATGTTCGGCTCGGTCTTAATCTTCTTCGCGTGGACGCGGAGGATGGCTTCACGCCCCTGCAAATCCGGCAGCTCCACGGGCACGCGGCGGTCAAAACGGCCGGGGCGGGTCAGCGCGGGGTCAAGGGATTCGGGGCGGTTCGTTGCGGCGAGGATGATAACGCCGTTGCTGCCCTCGAAGCCGTCCATCTCGGTCAGCAGCTGGTTTAGCGTCTGTTCGCGCTCGTCGTTGCCGCCGCCGAACTTGCCGCCGTCGCGCTTCTTGCCGATGGCGTCGATTTCGTCAATGAACACGATGCAGGGTGCTTTCTCCTTCGCCTGCTTGAACAGGTCGCGCACCTTGCTGGCGCCCATGCCGACGAACATCTCCACAAATTCCGAGCCGGAAATGGAGAAGAACGGCACGTTCGCTTCGCCCGCGACTGCCTTGGCGAGCATGGTTTTGCCCGTGCCGGGCGGGCCGACGAGCAGAATGCCCTTGGGCATCGACGCGCCGATATCGCGGTACTTCGACGGGTCATGCAGGTAGTTGACGATTTCGCTCAGGTTCTCCTTCGCTTCGTCCTCGCCCGCCACATCGTCGAACTTAATGCTGCCCGCGCTGTCCTTCACATATACCTTGGCATTGGAATTGCCCATGCCGAAGGACATCGCGTCCTTGCCGCCGCCCATGCGCTTCATCATCTGGCGCGTGAGCAGCTGCCCCAGCGCGATAAAGAGCACAATCGGGAAGACGAAGGAAAGCAGAAACGACAGCAGCGGCGACGTTTCCTCCACAATTTCCTTGTCGAACCTCACGCCGTGTTCGGACAGGCGGCTGGTCAGCTCCGGGTCATCCATCTTGCCCGTGCGGTAATAAACAGCGTTCTTATTGGCTTCGTCCTCCTTGGTGATGAAGACGATCTGATTGTCCTGCACTTGAACTTCAGAAATCTTGTCCTCTTCGGTCATCTGGATGAACGTGCCGTAATCGACATACTTCACGCGCGCCTGACTCACCATCGGCACGAGCAGCGTGTTAATCAGCAGCACGACCAGAATCGCGATTGCGTAATAGACAATCAGCGGTTTTTTCGGGGTTTTGACTTCATTCATGCGTTGGTATCCCTCCCATCGATGTTGATTCTACCATGGCTTTATGAACTCAGTTTGTCCTTTTCAGCGAAAAGTAACAACTGTTTTCATGTTTTTTTGCGAGAATACCGAAAATGGGACGGCGGAAAATTTCCGTCATCCCACTAACTGGTTACAGTTGTCCCACCACGTCGTCCATGCTGTACATGCCGGGCTGCTGATTCATCAGGAACGCCGCCGCACGCAAAGCGCCCGCAGCAAACACGCCGCGGTTCTCCGCGCTATGGCTGATGCGGATTCTCTCGCCCGTGCCGAAGAAGCAGACTTCATGCTCGCCCGTGACCGTGCCGCCGCGCAGGGAGTGCATCCCGATTTCCTGATGCTGGCGCTTGCAGTCGCGTCCGTGGCGGCCGAAAACGGCTTCGCGCTCATCCGGATAGGCAGATTTGACCGCGTCCAGGAGCATCAGCGCCGTGCCGGAGGGCGCGTCGAGCTTGCGGTTATGGTGCGCTTCGACAATTTCCACGTCAAAGGCATCGCCAAGGACGCCTGCCGCCTTCTTGGCGAGGGCACGCAGCAGGGCAATGCCGAGGCTCATGTTGCCGGAGCGGAAAATCGGCACGACCTTCGACGCTTCGGCGATTTGGTGAAGCTGCTCGTCGGTCAGACCCGTCGAGGCAATGACGACCGGGACGCGGTACTTCGTGGCGTAATCCAGCACGTTCGCGCCGGGCTTCCAGTTGGAGAAGTCAATCACCACATCCGCCTTGGGGGCGTCGGCATAGTTCGCATAGAGGGGGAAATCCGGCTGATACGGGGCGACCCCGGCGGCAATGTCCACGCCGCACACCACGTCAATGCCGGAGGATTTTGCTTGCGCGGCGACCTCGCGGCCCATGAAGCCGCACGCGCCGCTGATGAGGATGGTCATCGTTGTTCTTTGCTCCTTGTGTTTCCTAAGAAAATGCGCTTTTTGGTCGCAGGGATTTCGCTCCTGCGGGAGCGACCAGAGGGCTTTGCGATCGCCCTCTGGACTGCTTCGCGTGCCCATTTAAGTTTCTTGATTTATAGCGTTACATGGGGCGCGTCTGCGGACGCGCAGAGAAGCGACGAAGTCGCCTTAAATCAGCTTCCAGCCGCGCATAATGTCGGCGAGCTTCTGCTGGTTGGCTTCCTGCATGGGAATCAGCGGCAGACGCAGCTCGTTGCGGCACATGCCCATCATGCTCATGGCTGCCTTGCAGGGAATCGGGCTGGTTTCGCAGAACAGCGCCTTCACCATCGGCAGCAGGTCGCGCTGCATCTGGGACGCTTCCGCCCAGTTGCCTTCCAGCGCCAGCGTGGTCATCTTGCTCGTTTCGGCGGGCATGACGTTGCTCAGCACGGAAATAACGCCCTGGAAGCCCAGCACCATCAGCGGAATCGTCAGGTCGTCGTTGCCGCAGTAGAAGGTCGCGTCGTCGCCGACGAGGTTGATTTTCTCCATCGCCTGCGCCACGTCGGGGTTCGCTTCCTTCACGGCGACGACCTGCGGCAGGCGGCAGATTTTCTCAAGCGTCGCGGGCTGGATGTTCACGCCCGTGCGGGAGGGAACGTTGTAGACGACAATCGGCAGGGTGGTCTTTTCGGCAATCTCCGTGTAGTGCGCCACCAGACCCTCCTGCGTGGACTTGTTGTAGTAGGGGGTGACGACCAGCTGCGCCGCCACGCCGAAGTCCTTGACGACATTCGCCGCGTGGATGACCTCGCGCGTGCAGTTGCTGCCCGTGCCGGCAATGACGCAGGCGCGGTCTTTCGCGCGCTCGGCGACGAAGCGAATGACCTCAATGTGCTCATCCCACGTCATCGTCGATGGTTCGCCCGTCGTGCCCGCGGCAATCAGCGCGCTCACGCCGCCCGCAATCTGGCTTTCTACGAGGTTGTCCAGCGCGTCCCAGTCGATTTCGCCGTTCTTGAAAGGCGTAATCAGCGCCGTACCAGTGCCTGTGAACAAAGGTTTCATTGTGATAACTTCCTTCCAGATATTTATACGATTTTTGCATTACACCCGGTGCGGAATGTACCCCTTGCGGCAGAGCAGCTCCGCCGTCAGGATGCCGCCGCCCGCCGCGCCGCGCACCGTGTTGTGGCTCAGGCAGACAAAGCGGTAGTCGAACAGCTTATCCTCGCGCAGACGGCCGATGGACACGCCGAAGCCGTTCTGGAAATCGCGGTCAAGGCGGGTCTGCGGGCGGGAGGGGTCTTCAAAATACTGCAGGAAGGGCTTGGGCGCGCTCGGCAGCTCCAGGCGCTGCGCTTCCGTCTCGTAGTTTGCCCAGCGTTCCTTAATCTGCTCGATGGTCGGCTTTTTCTTGAAGCTGACGGACACCGCCGCCATATGGCCATCGGAGCAGGCGACACGCAGGCACTGTGCGGAGATGACGGGCAGCGTCGCGTTGACAATCTTGCCATCCTCCACATGACCCCACAGCTTCAGCGGCTCGTTTTCGCTCTTCTCGTCCTCGCCGCCGATGTAGGGAATCACGTTATCCACCATTTCGGGCCACGTCTTGAACGTCTTGCCCGCGCCGGAAATCGCCTGATAGGTGCACACGCTGACCTTCTCCGGCTCAAAATCAAGCAGGGGGGTCAGGGCGGGCACATAGCTCTGGATGGAGCAGTTCGGCTTGACGGCGATGAAGCCATTCTTCGTGCCAAGGCGCTTTTTCTGCGCTTCAATGACGGCAAGGTGATCGGCGTTGATTTCCGGCACGACCATCGGCACATCCTCGATGCCGCGGCAGGCGCTGTTGTTGCTCACGACCGGGATTTCGTGCTTCGCGTAGGCTTCCTCCAGCGCGCGGATTTCGTCCTTCTTCATGTCCACGGCACAGAAAACGAAGTCCACATGCTTGCTCACTTCGTCAATATCCGCCGCATCGACGACGGTCATGCCCGCCACCTTTTCCGGAATCTCCCACGAGAACGCCCAGCGCTCCCCGACCGCCTCGCGGTACGTCTTTCCGGCACTGCGCGCCGACGCCGCCACACAGTTCACCTCAAACCACGGATGATCCTTCAGCAGCGAAATAAAGCGCTGACCGACCATGCCCGTTGCGCCAACAATGCCTACACGATACTTCTCCATTGGCTGTATCCTCCATCCATGTGTTTCTGCTGATTTTTTTGCGGTATCCTGTCCATTCGGATTGAAAAAAAAGCCACCACAAGCCATCCTGCTCGCGGTGCGCCAAAGACCCGATTTCCCATGCAGTCGCCCGCATGATGCCCTGCCCATAAGGAACAGGCGGTGTCTCAGTGAATCAGCGCTCCGCCGGGGGTTTTTTCACCCCGATGACAGTCACGAACCTGTCCGGCCCGCGCCCAAGCACAGGGTCTGCGGCTTCGTTTGCCCTGCCTTTCGGCGCACCACCCCTTCCCGCGGCCTCTTCGGAAGCCATCCTCCGCCGCGGTACACGATGCGTGCGCACCTCTGATTCCGTTCCTATGCAATTATCGGATACCAATGCTATCATAGCACGCTTTTGCTTATCTGTCAATCACTTATGAAGATTTCCGCCGTTTCTTCACCAGAAACCGCACAACCCCGCGCAGGGGCTTCGGCACCTTCACGCACACCATCCGCACCCGCATTTCTGTCACCTCCTCCCCACACAGATCAGCACCAGCCCGGCGATTGCCAGCGCCACGCCAAGCAGCGCCGCCCACGCCCACGCCGGGATGCACAGCAGCAGCACAATCAGCCCCGCCGCCACCAGCACGACGCCCGCAATCATCAGCGCGCGCTGACCCGTGCAGATGACCCATTGCCGCTCGCCGCAGGAGCGTTTGCGCATTCGTCTCCCTCCCCGCTCGGTTGATTCGGTTGAGGGTATGCGGGGGATGCGCCGCTTATGCCAGCAAGCCGAAATCCGCGAACGCCTTCGCCAGCCCGCCCGCCTCCACCGAATCGCAGACCGCGTCCGCGGATTGCTTCGCCGCATCCCCGCCATTGCCCATGCAGACGGAAAAGCCCGCCGCGCCAAACATCGGCAGATCGTTCAGGCTGTCGCCGAAACAGATGCTGTCCGCCGGGTCAACGCCGATTGCCGCGCACACCTGCTTGACGCCGCTGCCCTTGTCATAGCGGCGGTTGGCGGTTTCCGCGTTCACAAGGTCGTGCTGGCGGTCGTCCATCAGTACAAAGTCGAACTCGCTGCATTCCGCCATGGCGCGCTCCAGCTGCGCCCGCGTCGGGGACATGCACACGACGGAATAGACGGGTTCGCCGCCGTAATCGCGCATGGGCTGCATCTGCAATCGCCGCTCGATGGCTTCCCGCCAGCGGAGCAGCTCGCTGCTGCCGTTTTGCACGTCACGGGCGCGGAGAAAATCACGGAAGCCCTCGTCGCAGTACGCGCCCATGCGGGTCTGCGCGGTGCGAAACACGCCGTTATCCGAAAGCGCCGTCAGCACATGCGCCTGCTCCTGCGGGGGCATGGGGCAGTCAAAGATGTCGCGGCTGCCGACGACCACCAATCCGCCGGAGGACGCAACGTAGCCGTCAAAATCAGCGCAATGAAGAAGCGGCTTGAGCATCGCTTCGCAGCGGCCGGTGCAGAGGAAAACGCGGCGCCCCAAGCGGCGGGCGGATTCGATGGCAGCGACGGCGGATACGGGCGGCGCGGAATGCCCCGGCTGGGTGAGCGTGCCGTCGATGTCGAGGAAGATTGCCCGGTAATCGTGCATAGCGGATTTTTCGCTCCTTTTGGGGTGCAGTTCTTTCCTTATTGTATAGGCTGTTTTTGTTGCAAAGGGAATCGCGTCTGCGGACGCGACCAGAGGGCTTTCCGATCGCCCTCTGGACTCCTTCGGTTTCCTTCTAAGCAGGTTGATGGGGATTGCGGCAGAACCGATGCGGCTGCCGAAATCCTCACCACTACAATATGATATTATTCGCCCAAAACGCCGTTTTTCCTCTTGCCAGTTTCGTTTTTCCGGTGTATAATCAGCGGCGGAAGATTTCGCAAAGGAGCAAAATCATGGCATCCAAATCGCACGACCTGACGCACGGGCCGCTCGTCCAGCAGATTATCCTGTTTTCCCTGCCGCTGATGGCAACGAACGTGCTGCAAGTGCTGTTCAACATGTCCGACGTGGCGGTGGTTGGGCAGTTTGCAGGCCCGGAAGCGCTGGGCTCAGTCGGGTCTACCTCGATTCTTGTCTCGCTGTTCACCGGCTTCCTGATCGGCATGGGCAGCGGGGTCAACGTCGTCGTCGCCCGGTATATCGGCGCGCGGCACGACCAGGACGTGCACGAGGCGGTGCATACCTCGCTGATTCTCTCGCTGATTGTCGGCGTCATCATCATGGCGCTGGGTTTCCTTTTCACGCCCGCAATGCTCTCCATGCTCGGCACGAAGCCGGTGCTGATGGCGGGCGCGGTCAGCTACCTGCGCATCTACTGCCTCGGTATGCCCGCCATGGCGGTGTTCAACTTTGGCAACGCGGTGCTTTCCGCCGCCGGCGACACGAAAAAGCCGCTCTACTTCCTCTCGATGGCGGGCGTCATCAACATCCTGCTGAACCTGTTCTTCGTCATCGTCTGCCATTTGGCGGCGGCGGGTGTGGCGCTGGCAAGCATCATCTCCCAGTATATTTCGGCGGCGCTGGTGATTTTGTCCCTGCGCCGTTCAGGGAGCATGGTGCGGCTGGAACGGTCGATGCTGCGGATTGAGCCGCACAAGGCAAAGCAGGTGCTGTCGCTGAGCATTCCCGCCGGTTTGCAGAACGCAATTTTCGCAATAGCGAACCTGTTCATTCAGGCGGGCGTGAACTCCTTTGACGAGCTGATGGTGGAAGGCAACGCCGCCGCCGCGAACGCCGACGCGCTGGTTTACGACGTGATGGCTGCCATTTACACCGCCTGCTCGTCCTTCATGAGCCAAAATTACGGCGCGGGCAAGCGCAAGCGCATCATCCACAGCTACTTCATCTCGATGGTGTTCTCCTTCGGCATTGCCCTTGTCATGAGTGCGCTGCTGGTCATCTTCGGGCGGCAGTTCCTCGGCATCTTCACAAACGTCGAGGAAGTGGCGCAAGCCGGGATGATCCGTCTGCGCATCATGGGCTGCTCCTACGCCTTCTCCGCCTTCATGGACTGCACCATTGCCGCGAACCGCGGGCTGGGCAAGAGCTTTGTGCCGACGGTTATCGTGATTATGGGTTCGTGCGTGTTCCGCATTATCTGGGTGTACACGGTGTTCGCGTACTTCCACACCATTGAGAGCTTGTACCTGCTCTACATCGTTTCGTGGGCGATTACGGCGACGGCGGAGATGATTTGCCTGCGCCGCGTCTACCGTGAGCAGATGCAGAAGCTGCCGCCGGACATTGACGGCGTGAAAGCAGCCACCTGAAAGGAGCGATTTTTCCCGATGACCAGCATTCTGATTAAGGACACGACCCGCGAGGAACGCCAGCAGATTGTCGACGACGCGATTGGCAACATTTCCGCGTCCTGCGACGGCTGCGCGGAGGGCATCATCGAGATGTACCAAGCGTATATCGACGGCGAGATGGAGCTGCGCGAAGTAAACGCGGCGTTTAACGCACGGTACGTTTCCGGCGAGCAGGGCGCGGCACGGCGCAGCTGCTTCGGGCGCGGGTGGTAATTGTGCGCAAAGGAATCCCCCTCGGATGAATGGCATCGGAGGGGGATTTTTATGTGCTTTTGCGGGGCACGCGTTTTGTCATACTATTTCCAGATAAGAATGCGCCAAGATGCGCCGCGAATTTTTCATTCTGGCTAACGTGAATGAAACGCAGCGTAGCAGCGCTACGCTAAGTGGAATGAGCGGACGCCAGAAGGGAAAAGGCGCAAGCAGATGGCGCAGTTGAATCTGGAAATAGTATCAGATTCGATGCGCATCCAGAAATTGCTGAAACTCCTCGTCCGTCATCTGCTCGAAGTCCACGTCCATCGGCTCATACCCTTCCTGCGACGCATATTCGCGCACATCCGCCAGCGTCGGGAAAACCTCGTCCTGCTCGTCATTTTCCCACGCGCCCGGCTTTTCGTCGAGAACGCCCAGCTGCACGCGGTAGCCGCTGCCCTCGCGATAAACCGCCACGCGCGCTTCGGCGCAGAGCCACACGCCGACGAGGTTCGCGCGCATGAGGTTGTCCATCCGGTGGATTTGCTGGTACTTCGCCCAGTACGCGGGCAGCCGCTTCTCGTCGCCCCTGCCGGAAACGAACCCCAGCACCATCAGCACCATCGAAAGCACAAAGACAATGCCGCCCAGCGTTTCGTGGGATTCCCGCAGCGCACAGCCGGCAAACAGCGGAATCAGCAGCACCACCGTCAGAAGGTTATGCTTTTTGACGCGCGTTTGGATGGCGTGAATGTCCGCCATTTCAACGTTTTCCGGCACGAGCACTTGTTTTCTCATATTCCCTCCACCATTGCAGAAACGCCGCGTCGCTCATTTTGTCCCAATCGGCTTCGGCGGGAACGTAGTCCTTTTCTCGCATATAGTCCCGCAGTTTCAGGCGCGACGCGAAACGCTGTTCCGGCTCTTCCTCGCGCCAGTCGTCCGCCGCCATGTCATAGGCTTCGACCCGCAG
>OLWE01000606.1_pt1 | contig 19552 bp, 19 predicted proteins | sample 1673591 | NCBI WGS metagenome assembly OLWE01 (sample SAMEA103958116, study PRJEB25191) | human gut metagenome | biome: human-associated habitat [ENVO:00009003]; feature: intestine environment [ENVO:2100002]; material: feces | place: Germany | collected 2013/2015 | reverse complement strand
TTCATTCACGTTAGCCAGAATGAAAAATTCGCGGCGCATCTTGGCGCATTCTTATTTGGAAATAGTATAAGACAATCAAAATAAGCACCTTGATGCATTCAGCTGCAATCAAGGTGCTTTCTTCACCTTACAAACTGCTCTTCGCTGCCGCGGTGGATGATGAGGTGCCACTCCTTCGTCGCGTTTGTTTCCCAGCGGAAACCAGCGCCAATTTGCGTCACGCGGTAGAATGTACCGTCGGCAAGCGTGCATTCAGTCGTGAAATCCGGCTGAAACCAGTGCAGGACGACCCGGTCGGCATCGTCGGCGTCGGTTGTGCGGTCGTTCACGCCGACGGGGAACAGCGCATTTTCGCGAATCAGCACGGGCAGGGCATTGTAGCCGCGAATCTGGCGGCAGCGCCCTGTCCAGCACAGACCGGACAACTCCGCCCACAGCCCGTCGGGGAGCGAGGCATCAATCGTGCCTTCGTCGGACAGACGCAGCACAAGCAGGTCATCCCCGATGCGAACGCCGCCGTCCAGCGGCACAATCGTGCGGCCGGGGCGCAGGTACGGCAGGAACGATAATTGCAGGCAGGTGTATTTGCGGATGACGTTGCCCGGCTGCGCGTCGCCGGAAAGGTGACGCAGGAGCAAATCCGCCGGAAGCGGCTGACCGGGCTGCATCAGCGCATACGCCGCGCGGAAAAGGAATGCGGCGCGAGTGTCCGGACAGTCCGCAAACAGCGGCGCGGGGGCATCCGTGAAGCCGAAAAAGGGAATTTCCTGCGCGGACAGCAGGGACGAAATCGACTGACGCAGGGCAGAATCCTGCGACGGGTCAGAGGCGATCAAACCGAATTGCTTCATTTCATATCCTCCAAAATGCGGCGGAGCGCGCGGACTTCCCGGCGGCGCAGGCGTTTTCCGCGGTGCAGGATATACCAGCGCAGACGGAAGCGGTTTCGCCGGGTGAACACGGGGGTGACGCGGCGGCGGTGGAAGCGGTCGGACAGGCGGACAATTGTGCCCTCGCGGATGAACAGCACGCACCCCTTGACCGGGCAGGGGACACCCGCCTCCGCCAAAGCGCGGGCAAGCGTCTGCGCGTGGGTCGTCACCTGCAGGGCGGGGTTGTAGAACGTCAGCTCTGTGCCGTTTTTGCGGGTGAGCAGCAAATCATGGTCGGACAAATCGCCCGTGACCGTCCCAGCGTGATTTTTCACCTCGATGACCGTTGCCCCGCGGCGGCACAGCGCCACCAAATCGCATTCGCTGCGATTCCCCGCGTGGACGATGCGGTTCGGATACAGGTGGACACGCCCCGGCAGTCGGCTGAGCAGCGCGCGGGCGTCCTCTTCTCCGCGGATGCCGGAGGAAACGAGCGTCGCCGCGTACTTCGCGCCGCGCGCCCGCCGCTTGAGGTGCAGGGAAATCAGCACGGGCAGGGAAATCATCAGCAGCATCAGCACCAGAAGAATCCAGCCCTGCGTCTGCGCGTCGAAGCGCACCCCCAGCATCTCCTTCAGCGGCGGAAACCACCATGGCGCACTGGCAGCGCAAATCCCCCAGCAGACAGGCGGCACAATCACTGCGCGGAATGCCAAGCGCTTCTGTCGGCGGCGGAGGGCTTGCAGTTTTTGCGTCTGCCCTTCGCTGCCGGAATGGAAAGTTGCCATAAACAGCTCCTGTTCGTATGTGTTCGGGTTCGATTCATAGAATACGACGCGAAAGGGGCAAAATCCTGCCGAATGCAATTGACATTTTGGCGGCAGACTGGTATAATTGCGTTGTCATTGGGCGATGAAGGACAGGGCGAACAGGACAGCGGCTGTCAGAGAGGGAGTCATCGGCTGAAAGCTCCCGCCGAAAACCGTTCGCCGGACAATCCGGAGCTTCCCGGCGAGAGCCGGGCGCGTTCCTCGCGTGACAGGGGAGAATGAGGCGCGGGTTTTTCCGCGCGAAAATGGGTGGCACCGCGAATCTTTTCGCCCCATGCAGCATTTGACGGCTGGTATGGGGCTTTTTGTGTCCTGTATCACCCAAACAAAAGGAGGAATACCATCAATGCTGACGCAAGCACCCCGCGGCACAAAGGATGTGCTGCCGGCTGATTCCTACCGTTGGCAGTACGTTGAGAGCAAGATGCGCCAAGCGGCGGCGGAAGCGGGTTTCCGCGAAGTCCGCACGCCCGTGTTTGAGCATACGGAGCTGTTTCTGCGCGGCGTGGGCGATACCACGGACATTGTGCAGAAGGAAATGTACACCTTCAAGGACAAGGGCGACCGCTCCATTACGCTCAAACCCGAAGGCACGGCGGGCGCGGCGCGCTGCCTGCTGGAGAATAATCTCTATGCCGACACGCTGCCCTGCAAAATGTACTACCTGAACGCCCCGATTTTCCGCTATGAGGCGCCTCAAAGCGGCCGCCTGCGCGAACATCACCAGTTCGGTCTGGAATGCTTCGGCGCACGGGATGCTTCGGCGGACGCGGAGCTGATTCTGCTGGCGTACCGTCTGCTGAGCGGACTGGGCGTGAAGAACCTGTCCGTCAACATCAACTCCATCGGCTGCCCGAACTGCCGCCCGAAGTACCATGCAACGCTCAAATCGTTCCTGTCCGGGCGCATTGGCGAAATGTGCAGCACCTGCCAGACACGCTTTGACCGCAACCCCCTGCGCGTGCTGGACTGCAAGGAAAAACACTGTCAGGAACTTGTGGCGGATGCGCCGTCCATGCTGGATTTGCTCTGCGACGACTGCAAGGCGCACTTCGCCCAGCTGCAGTCCTACCTTGACGCGGCGCACATCCCGTACCAGATTGACCCGCGCATCGTCCGCGGTCTGGATTACTACACCAAGACCGTCTTTGAGCTGATTACCAAGACTGAAAATGGCAACCTGACCGTCTGCGGCGGCGGGCGCTATGACAATCTGGTGGAGGAGCTCGGCGGTCCGTCGCTGCACGCGGTGGGCTTCGGCATGGGCATCGAGCGTGTGCTGATGCTGCTGGACAGCGAAGGCGTGGTCATCCCGAAGCCGACGCTCTACGATGTGTTCGTCACCTACATGGGCGCACATCAGGTGGAAGCGTTCTCGCTGGTGCAGAAACTGCGCGACGCGGGCTTGAAGGCAGATATGGATCATACCGGACGTAGCCTGAAGGCACAGTTCAAGTATGCCAACAAGATGGGCGCAACGCTGACGGCGACGCTGGGTGACGAGGAAATCGCCAGCGGCGTGGTGAAGGTCAAGAACATGGCGACGAAGGAAGAGCAGACCATCGCGTTGAATAATATCGCCGACGGCATCCGCAACATGCTCGCTTCCTCCAATTAACACGCGGAAGAAGTAAGAAGAAGTCACCAACTCAATCGCGAAAACGGGAGTCCAGAGGGTCGAAGACCCTTTGGCGGGGTCGAGGGGCAGCGCCCCTCGCGTCTCCCTTTCGCCACTAAGAAAGGAGCTGCAAATATGCAGAACCGTACCCATACATGCGACGAACTGCGGCTGTCGGACGCGGGTAAGCGCGTGCAGCTGTCCGGCTGGATGGATAGCGTGCGCATCGTCAGCGCGAACCTCGCGTTCGTCATCCTGCGCGATTTCTATGGCACGACGCAGGTCGTTATTGATGACGAGGAGCAGATGAAAATCATCCGCAGCCTCAACAAGGAGAGCGTCATCTCCGTGACCGGCATCGTGCGCGAACGCGACAACAAGAATCCGAAAATTCCCACGGGCGATATTGAGGTGGAGCCGGAGAAAATCGACGTGCTGGGGCGCTGCCGCTACAATGAGCTGCCGTTCCAGATTAACCGCTCCCGCGAGGCGGACGAGAGCATCCGCCTGAAGTACCGCTATCTCGACCTGCGCAACCCCGATGTGAAGAAGAACATCGTCATGCGCTGCAACGTCGTCACCGCCCTGCGTCAGGCGATGAACGAGCATGGCTTCCTTGAAATCACCACGCCTATCCTGACGGCTTCGTCCCCTGAGGGCGCACGCGATTACCTCGTTCCGGCGCGTAAGCATCCGGGCATGTTCTACGCCCTGCCGCAGGCGCCCCAGCAGTTCAAGCAGCTGCTGATGACCTCCGGCTTCGACCGCTACTTCCAGATTGCCCCCTGCTTCCGCGACGAGGACGCGCGCGGCGACCGCAGCCCGGGCGAGTTCTATCAGCTGGATATGGAAATGGCGTTCGCGACGCAGGAGGACGTGTTCAGCGTCCTTGAAGACGTGCTGCCGCCCATTTTCGCCAAGTACGGCACATACAACACCGCGTCCAGCGCGCCCTTCAAGCGCATCGCCTACAACGACGCGATGGAGCGCTACGGCTCGGACAAGCCCGACCTGCGCATTGATCTGGAAGTGCAGGATGTGACCGACCTCATCGGTAGCTGCGGCTTCCAGCCCTTTGAGGGCAACACCGTCAAGGCGGTTGTCGTCAGCGACATGACCGCGACTCGCAAGCAGATTGACAAGCTCTGCGCGGATGTCGAGGTCGTGACGGCGAATAAGGTCTACTGGTTCAAGCTGGATGAGAAGGGCGAAATCGCTGGCGGTATTGCGAAGTTCGTCAAGGAGCAGAAGGATGAACTGGTCGAAAAGCTGGGTCTGAAGCCGAACACGTTCGTTGGCCTGACCTGCGGCAAGAAGCTGGCAGCGCAAAAGACCGCGGGCGTGCTGCGCCGTCTGGTTGCTGACCTCTGCCCGGCGCATATCGACCGCGAAAAGTACGAATTCTGCTGGATTGTCGATTTCCCGATGTACGAAATCGGCGAGGAATCCGGCGAACTCGAATTCTGCCATAACCCCTTCTCCATGCCCAACGGCGGTCTGGAAATTCTGCAAAAGGCGGCGGCGGGCGAGGTTGACCCGCTGAGTATCACGGCGTACCAGTACGATTTGGTCTGCAACGGCGTGGAGCTGTCCTCCGGCGCTGTCCGCAACCATGACCCGGAAATCATGATCGAAGCGTTCAAACTCGTCCGCCTGGGCGAAGAGGACGTGAAGGCGAAGTTCCCGGCGATGTACAACGCCTTCTGCTACGGCGCGCCGCCGCACGCGGGGATTGCTCCCGGTGTTGATCGCATGGTGATGCTGCTGGCGGGCGCGGAGACGATTCGCGAAGTCATCCCGTTCCCGATGAACAAGAACGCGCAGGACGTGATGATGGGCGCACCCGGCAAGGTGGATCAGAAGCAGCTGGATGAACTGCATATCGCCTGCACGAAAGTCGAAGAATAATCCGCACGCGGATGAGGAAACAATCCTCGTCCGCCTTTTTTCTGCCGAACGGGAAGAAACCCGGATTGAACGCTTGTCAATCCGGCAAAACTATGGTATAATGGGATGAAACAAAGTCGGTAGACTGCGTTTTGCCATTTCCTGCGCGAAATCATGTGCTTTTTGTGCGCAGGAGTTTGGATTGAAATTAGGAGGTGCATTTCGTTATGGCGCTGAAGAAGGATAATCTGCCCGTGAATGTCGATGTGGATACCGAGCAGGGGAGCAGCATCACCTACGCCAATGAAGTGGTCGCGATTATTGCGGGCGTCGCCGCCAGCGAGGTGGAGGGCATTGCGGGTATGTGCAATGTCTCCGGCAATCTGCTGGGCAAGAACCGCGCCGTGACCAAGGGCGTGAAGGTGGAAATCGGCACCGAGGAAGCCAGCGTGGATCTGTATGTCATCATGGAGTACGGCACGCCCATCCAGAAGGCAGCGTATGACGCGCAGGAAAGCGTCCGCAAGGCCATCGAAACGATGACGAACCTGCATGTGGTGCGCGTGGATGTGCATGTGCAGGGCGTTAGCTTTGAAAAAGAGAACAACGCGCTGAACGCCGGTGCAAAGAAGGCGCTGGCAGAAGACAAGAAGGAAACGCCGCTGGTGGAAGCCCCTGAGAGCGAGGAAAAAGCGGCGGAAGATTCCGCAGAAGTGCCTGAAGAAGAGGGCAAGGAGAACTGATGCCTTCATACTGCCGGCAGGGTGTTTGCCTTGCCGGTTTTGAAGTTGCTATCCAATGTAAAAGTGAAAACGGCAAGCGAAGGAAACGAAAGGAGCAAACCGGGAATGAAGCGTCGTGTGAGCGATATTGCGGTGATGATTTTGTCCTTTTTGGTGCTGCTGGCGCTCTCTGCTGAAACAGCGTTGGTCGGCGTGGAAGCCGTGCGGGGTGAACAGTGGCAGCTGATCCGACTGACGGCGTGGCTGCAAGGCAGCGGCGTATGGGGCGGCATAGCGTGTATCGCCGTGGCAGTGCTGGCATTGGCGCTGGCGCTTATGTGCCTGTGGCGCGTGTTCCCGCACCGCACGGCGAGCCAGCGCGGCTATGTGATGCAGAAAAATGAAAATGGCTCCATCGGGGTGTCAATTCGCGCTATCGAGGGGCTGATTCGCACCTGCATCGACAAGCATGAGGCGATTGCCAAGGCGGACATCACGGTCGAGGAGTGCCGCGACGGCATTGCGATTGGCTTGCACATTATTCAGGCGGCGGGTGTGAATATCCCACTGTCCGTCGGCGCGCTGCAAAAGCAGATTAAGCAGTATGTGACGGCGTGCACGGGCGTGGACGTGTACAAAATCCGCGTGATGGTGGAGAACGACGCAAGCATTCCGGTTGCGTCCACCTACGAGGTGCAGGACGTGACGCCTCTGCCGTCGGCGGAGGAAACGGCGGAACAGCCGATGGCCACGCTCCCGGCACAGCCCGTCGCGATTCCTGCGACCGAGCCGGAGCAGAAGCCGAAAGTGCCGGACACGTTCATTTCCCCGGAGGATGACGAGGACGACAACCGCCCACTGCATCAGCGCCTGTTCGGCACGCCGGAGCAGCCCGCGTTTGTGCCCGCGCCGCCGGAGGTGACAGAAGCGCCCGAAGCGGATGAAGTCGAGGCTGCCGAGGATGCCCCGGAGGAAACGGAAGCATCGGCGGAAGAAGCAGCTGCGGCAGAAGAATCCGCCGGGGAAACGGTGGACGCGGCAGACGACGGCGAAAAATCAGCAGAATAACAACAATACGCATTTTTAGTGTGGAATAGGAGAGAAAAACAATATGGCACGGACGACTGCGCGTGCGGCGGTCATGCAGATGATTTTTGAACATATGGCGGGCGGGGAAGGCGGCGAAGAGACGCTGCAAATGGTGTATGAGGCGCTGCGGAAGGAAGGACTTCCCGGCGTGGACAGCATTTCAGAGAACGAGCCGAGCGAATCCGACCGAGCGTACATCACCGAGGTGCTCGACGGCGTCTTGGCGCACCTCGACGAGCTGGATGAAGCGATTCAGGCTGCCAGTCCGCGCTGGGAAATCAGCCGAATGCCGCATGTGGATTTGACCATCCTGCGCATGGCTGCGTGGGAAATCCTCTACGAGGAGGGAATCCCCGGCCCGGTCGCCATCAACGAGGCAGTCAACCTTGCCAACCGCTTCTCCGAGCCGACGAGCGGCCGCTTCGTCAACGGCGTACTGGGTACGATTCTGCGCAGAAAGCAGGCGGAAAACCCGTGAAGCGCGTCGTTGTCGGGCTTGACACAAGCTGCTACACCACGTCCGCTGCTGCCGTAACCACGGAGGGCAATGTGATTGCGAGCTGCCGCAAGCTGCTGCCTGTTCCACAGGGACAGCGCGGGCTGCGGCAGTCGGAGGCGGTGTTCACGCATGTCCGTCAGCTGCCGGGGTTGATTGAGGAATTGTCGGCGCATTTGACGGATTGCGAAATCGTCGCGGTGTGCGCTTCCCGCCGTCCACGGGATGAGGAAGCGTCGTATATGCCCGTGTTTCAAGCAGGGGACGCACAGGGCCGCAGTCTGGCGGCTCTGCTTCGCGTTCCCTGTTTTGCTACGACGCACCAGCGCGGGCATGTGGAAGCCGCGAAGGTGGATAGCGGCGTGGCGGCGGGCGATTTGCTGGCAGTGCATCTTTCTGGCGGCACGACCGAAGTGCTGTCGCTGGTGGATGACCGCCTGACGCTGCTTGGCGGGACGCTCGACCTCCATGCGGGGCAGGTGGTTGACCGCACGGGCGTGGCGCTGGGGCTGCCGTTCCCGGCGGGACCGCATTTGGAGGAGCTGGCGGTGCGCGGCACGGCGAAAGCGCTGCTGCCGGTCGCTATGGCGGACGGCGGGCTGCACTGCCACTTGTCCGGCGCGGAAACGCAGGTGCAGCGCTGGATTGTGCAGGGGACGATGCCCAAGGAGGACATTGCCCGCGAGGTATACGACCTGCTGGCGCGAACCGTTTCGCGCATGGTAACGGCGGCATCCCAGCAGACGGGCATTCGTCAGGTGCTGATTGCGGGTGGTGTTGCGTCCTCGCGGCTCTTTCGGGAGCTGGTGACGCAGCGGACTGCCATGCGTCAGCCGGATTTGCGCGTGCATTTCGGCCGCCCGGAGTATTCCGGGGACAACGCGGTCGGCGTGGCGCTCATTGGCGCAAGAAAATGGCGCGAACAGCAAACGCTGAAGGAGATAGAATATGGCAGCACAGATACTGGACGGTAAGGCGATTTCAGCGGAGCTTCGCGGGGCAATTGCACAGCGGGTGGCGCGCCTGCGCGAAAAGGGCGTCACGCCGGGATTGGCGGTGATTCTCGTCGGCGCAGACCCAGCCAGCCAGATTTATGTGCGCAACAAGAGCGTCGGGTGTGATCAGGTCGGCATTCACTCCGTGACCATCAATCTGCCCGAAACGACAACGCAGGACGAACTGGAGAAGCTGATAGCCCGTCTGAACGCGGACGACACCATCCACGGTATTCTGGTGCAGCTGCCCCTGCCGAAACACCTCGATGAGGCGGCAGCGCTGGCGGTTATCGCGCCGGAAAAGGATGTGGACGGCTTCCACCTGCTCAACGCGGGGCGGATGATGAGCGGACAGCCGGGCGTGGTTGCGTGCACGCCCAAGGGCGCAATGGAGATGATCCGCCGCACGGGGATTGACCTTGACGGCAAAGAAGCAGTCGTCGTCGGACGGAGCAACATCGTCGGCAAGCCGATGGCAATGCTGCTGCTGCAAGCGAACTGCACCGTCACCATCTGCCACAGCCACACGGTGAACCTCGCCCAGCGCACGCGCAATGCGGATATTCTCGTCGCGGCGGTCGGCAAGCCGGGGTTCATCACCAAGAGCATGGTCAAGCCCGGCGCGGTCGTCATCGACGTGGGTATCAACCGCGTGAACGGCAAGGTCGTCGGCGACGTGATGCCTGATGTGGCGGACGTTGCGGGCTACATCACGCCTGTCCCCGGCGGCGTGGGCAAAATGACAATTGTCGAGCTGCTGGAAAACACGGTGGAAGCGGCGGAGAAGCAGACGGCACGTTAAAGTCGATTAAACCTGCGAGTATGTTATCCTTGCTTGTACTCTTATACGATACGCTACCTTAAACTCGACACATTACAAGGGGGACTCAATGTGAAGAAGTTTGTTTCTACTCTGCTGATTGTCTGCTGTTTGCTGTATTACATTCCGGTGCTGGCGGATGAAACGACGATGACAGGCGGCGAACTGCTCGCAATGCACTTCATCAAGGAGTTCTACGCAGAGGACAAGGGCGATGGCGAAGCGTATTTCGTGACGTTCGACGCTGCGAACAAACACTTCATCGTTCGCGGACATTATCCACTGCTGGAATCCTTAATCGCAGACGACCCAGAGAATTACCAGCAGATGGTTGACAAGCTGGAAACGCTCTTTGCTTCCATCGACGACCTCATCAGGGTTTGCCTTGAAGAGCCTGACGCATACTACATGACGCTTTCTTTTGGACTATCAAGGCTTTCGCTCGAATCCTCGACGGGGAAATACCTCTGTTTTAGCTCCAAGGGCGGGACTGTGCATCGTGTAAATGACGAATTTGTCACCACTCCGCAGGTCGCCTTTTATGTCGCCTACGAGGATTCAGACCCGGACGACGTTCACGCCTTGCTCGACTTTTATGCCGAAAAAGGCGCGGAATTTAGCGTGGTTGAGTATCTGCCCGGCGAAGATAAGCAGAACATCGGGTATATCATCAAAATTTCTGGCGAATACTGCGACGCCTTCGAGAAGAATTACGCCGGAAAGTCGCAAAACTTTGTGAACGTCCCGTATGTTTACCTTCAAGATGCGCGGGAAATTGCAAAGCAACTTGACATCGGATTTATTTCCATCTTGTTTTGTAATTTTGATGGCAAGGCGTTCGGACGTTTCGACTTCCGTCATTCTTCGAGTAGCGGCTCGTATTTCGCCATTGACGATTGACCGCGAAAGGAGATTGCCATGAAGAAGATTATTTCCGTCCTGCTCGTCCTTTGCTGCCTTACCCTCTCCATTGCCCCCGCCCTTGCGACCGAGAAAAGCGACCTCACCGACGGTGAAGTGCTTGCCCTGCACTTTATCAATGAGTTCTACCCGGCAGATAAAGGCGATGGCGAAGAGTACCTTGTGACATTCGACACCGAGAACAAGCACTTTATCATCCACGGGCATTACCCGCTGCTGGAATCCCTAATCATCGACCGCCCGGAAGATTACCAAGCTATGGCTGAACAGCTGGAAAAGCTGTTCACGTCCGTCAACAATCTTGTCGAGGACGCTCTCGAAGCGCCCGAAGAATACTACATGACGCTTTCGCTTGGAACGGCGAATTACTCCCTTGAATACCCGGTCTGCGAATACTTGTGCATTAGCACCAAAGGCGGAACGGTGCATCGCGTGAACGACGAATTTGTTTCGACAAACGAAATCAAATTCTACGTTGCAAACGAAAATGCAGATGCTTCCGCTGTTCAGTCAATTCTCGACCTCTTCGCAACAAAGGATGTTTCCGTGCTGGGCATTACTTGCATGGCGTCTCAAAACCCGGACAACAACGGATTCTTTATTGCGCTGTCTGGTGCATACTGCGATAAGTTTGCTGCTGGATATAAGGGTAAAGATGCTGACTGGGTGGAAATTCCAGACCGTTATATCATCGACTGCCGCGAGCTTGCCACAAAGAACAATTTAAAACAGATAAGCTTGACGTTCCTCGATGAACAAGGAAACGCATTTGGCGCAATGCAGTTTTCCGATTCTTACTGGCGCGGATACTACTACGCCATTGATGACTAATAACTCTAAATTCCCATAAAATAGGAAGTGAAAGCGCCATGTCGGAGTGGGTTCTGGAGGTCAGCGAGGTCAACGACTACGTCCGGCAGCTGCTGCAAAACGAGCCGGCGCTTCGCAAAGTCCGTTTGCGCGGGGAAATCAGCAACTTCAAGCGCCATTCGTCCGGGCATTGGTACTTTACGCTCAAGGACGAGCGATGCCGAATCGCGGCGGTCATGTTCCGCCAGAACGCGATGCGCATGTCGATTCGCCCGATGGACGGCATGTCCGTCATCGTCAGCGGGCAGGTCGGGCTGTACAGCGAGGGCGGCAGCTACCAAATTACCTGCGACAGTATGCGTCCGGACGGCATCGGCACGCTGTATCAGCAGTTCGAGGCGCTGAAAAACCGCTTGGCGGCGGAGGGGCTGTTCGACGAGGAGCACAAGCGGCGCTTGCCGTATCGCCCGAAGAAAATCGCGGTCGTCACGTCGGAAACAGGCGCGGTGCTGCACGATATCTGCATGGTGTCGCGGGCGCGTGACCCCGGCGTGCCGCTGGTGCTGGTGCCGGTTCAGGTGCAGGGCGCAGGGGCGGCGGAGAGCATCGCGCAGGGCATTCGACGCGCGGCGAAAATCCCGGAGGTCGAGGTCGTCATCGTCGGGCGCGGCGGCGGCTCGATGGAGGATTTGTGGGCGTTCAACGAGGAAATTGTGGCGCGCGCGATTTATGACTGTCCGATTCCCGTCATCAGCGCGGTTGGGCATGAAACCGACTTCACGATTGCGGATTTTGTGGCGGACAGGCGCGCCGCTACGCCGTCAAACGCGGCGGAAATGGCGGTGCCGGACTTGCGGGAGATTCTCGCGGGGCTGGATGGAATGCGGCAGCACTTGCAGACGGCGCTTTCGCAGCACTTGCAGGAAACGCGTCTGACGCTGATGACGCTGGAAAAGCGTCTGGCGGCGTGCGACCCGAACCAGCGCTTGACGGCGCTGGAAAAGCGGCTCGGCGGCGCGAAAATGCGGCTGGAACACCAAATGTCGCAGCGGATTTCGGCGCTGACCCCGCGATTGGGCATGGCGCGGATTCGGCTGGACAGCGCGGCGGAGCAGAATTTGCAGCGGAAAACGGAGCGGCTGCATCGGCAGAAGCTGCATTTGCAGGCGCTGAATCCGGAGGCGGTGCTGGAGCGCGGTTATGCGCTGGTGCTGGACGGCGGCAGGGTGCTGCCTGACCGAGCGGCGGCGCGGACGCATTCGCAGATGACGATTCGTTTCCGGGATGGCGAAATGCGGGTCATGCAGCCCAATAAGGAGGGTGCTTATGGCAGCGAAAAAGAAGCTGACGTTTGAAGAACGGCTTCAACAGGTGGAAGCACTGATTGCGAAGATGGAGAGCGGCGAAATGCCTTTAGAGGAAGCCATGCAGCAGTACGAAGCGGGGCTGAATGCGCTGAACACCCTCGAAAAGGAGCTGACGGCGGCACAGCAGCGCTTGACGGTACTGCGGCAGCAAAACGGCGAGGACATCGAGGTGCCGATGGAGGAACAGCAATGAAGACATACGTGGAATACCGCAAGCAGGTCGAAGAGGCGCTTTCGGGGCAGCTGCGGTCGCTGGGCAAAATCCCGGATATTCTGCTGACGGCGATGGAGTATTCGCTGCTGGCGGGCGGCAAGCGGCTTCGCGCGGTGCTGCTGCTGGCATCATGCGAAGCCATCGGCGGTGATACGGGGAAGGTGCTGCCGTTTGCCTGTGCGCTGGAAATGATTCACACATACAGCCTGATTCACGACGACCTGCCCGCCATGGACAACGATGACTTGCGGCGCGGGCAGCTGACAAATCACCGCAAGTTCGGTGAGGACGTGGCGATTCTGGCGGGCGACGGGCTGCTGTCGGCGGCAATGGAGCTGATGGCGCGTCAGTCGGCGCAGCTGGCGAAAGCAGGGGACTGCTCCGGCGCGCTGGCGATGGAAGCGATTGCGCGTCACGCGGGCGTAACGGGCATGGTCGCTGGGCAGACGATGGACGTAACCAGCGAGGGCACGAAGCCGACGGCGGACAAGGTACGCTACATCCACCTGCACAAAACGGCGGATCTGCTGACTGCCCCCGTGGAAGCGGGCTTGCTGCTGGCGGGCGCGACGCAGGATCAGGTGAAATATGGCTGCGAGTACGGGCAGCACCTCGGCATGGCGTTCCAGATGGTGGACGACCTGCTGGATGTCATCGGTACGGAGGAAGCGCTGGGCAAGAGCGTTGGCAAGGACGTCGCGGAAGAGAAGCTGACGTGGATTGCCATTCGCGGCATTGAGGGCACGCGCGAGGACGCGGCACGGGAAACGGCCTTGGCGGTGGATGCGGCAGCGAAAATCGGCGGAGATATGAAATTTTTGCAAACCCTTGCACAAAGCACCCTGAACAGAGTACAATAAGAGACAGGATTCGTGCGCTTGCGCCGGATTGATTTATCATTCATCAAGAGGGAAGCGGAAATAAATGGAACTGCACAACATTCTGGGGCTTTTCAGCAATCAGGTGCTGCTGTGCTGCATCACGGCGTGGTTCGTGGCGCAGGCGCTCAAAATTCCGACGTACTATCTGGTCGAAAAGAAATGGGACTGGCACCGCTTTTTCGGCAGCGGGGGAATGCCGTCGAGCCATACGGCGTTCGTCGTCTCCCTGACGCTGATGATTGGCGCGACGCAGGGCTTCGACAGCGCGATTTTCGCCCTGTCTTTCACGATGGCGGCGATTGTCATGTACGATGCGACGGGTGTCCGCCGCGAGACGGGCAAGCAGGCGGTTATCATCAACGAAATCGTGCAGAAGATGTTCGTCAATGGCGAAAGTATCACGGATGAGGAACTGAAGGAATTGGTCGGTCACACGCATGTCGAGGTCATCGGCGGCGTGATTGTGGGGCTTCTGACGGCAGGGCTGTTCCTGCTGTTTATGTGATTTGAGGAGGATTTACGCAAATGGATCGTTTTCTGGAGGAATCTGTAAGCAAACACCACCGCGCGGCGGAAGAGGTACTGTACTACGCGTCGTGGGTCGTGATGATTGTGTCTGCGATTCTGGCGTTCATGTACCTGAACGTCATGTTTTACAGCTTCAGCATCTCGATGCTGGTGATGACGCTGGTGTTCACGGGTATTGCGGTGTACATTTTCTTCTTCCATGACCGCCTGCGCACGGAGTACGACTACACGTTCACCAACGGTTCGATGGATTTCGCACAGGTGTTCAACAACCGCAAGCGCAAGGCGCTGGGCAGCCTGAACGTGGCAAAGGTGGATGCGTTCGGCAAGGTTGCCAGCGGCAGTTTCCATCGGCATGTGTCCGCGCCGGGCGTGAAGCAGCTGCGCTGGTTCCTCAATCGCGACGCGGAACTGTACTATTTCGCTTTCTCCAAGGACGGCAAGAAGTCCCTGATTGTGTTTGAGCCGAGCAAAGCCATGGTGGATAACATCCGCCACTATCTGCCCTTCGGCGCGGATCAGGAGAATTGACCGTGAAAACCATCTATCTGGATAACAGCGCGACGACGAAGCCCTCCGCCGCGGTGATTGCCGCGATGACGGACGCGCTGGAAAACGGCTGGTACAACCCGTCGGCGCTGTACCGCCCGGCCATGGATGCGGAGAAAGCCGTCGAGAATGCGCGCGAAATCTGCCTGAAAGCGGCAGGCGCGGCGAACCAGCGCATGGTGTTCACTTCTGGCGGCACGGAGGCGGACAATATCGCCATTCTGGGGCATTTGCGCACGAAGCATAAGCCGGGGCGGGTGCTGATGCTGTCCGTGGAGCATCCGGCGGTGCTGAACTGCGCGCAGGAAGCCGAACGCATGGGGCACAAGGTTGTGCCGATTCCAGTAGATCGCCGCGGCGTGGTGGATCTGCCCGCGCTGGAAGGCTTGCTGGGCGAGGATGTCCACCTGATTACGCTCATGCAGGTCAACAACGAGGTCGGCGCGGTGCAGCCCATTGCGGAAGTCGCCGCGCTGCGCGACCGCTTTGCGCCGAATGCCGCCATTCATGTGGACGGCGTGCAGGGCTTCCTGCGTGTGCCGCTGAATTTCAATGCGCTCAAAATCCAGTCCTACGCCTTTTCCGGGCATAAGATTCATGCCAGCAAGGGCATCGGCGGCTTGATTTTCCGCAAAGACCACAAGCTGTCGCCCATCGTCTTCGGCGGCGGGCAGGAGGACAACCTGCGCTCCGGCACGGAAAACGTCCCCGGCATCATCGGGCTGGGCGAGGCGGTTCGCACCTATCCGCAGGGCGCGGCGGAGAAGATGAAGGCGCTGAAAACCCGCCTGCTGACGGACTTGCAGGAGGCGATTCCCGCGGCAAAGCGCAACGGCCCCGCACTGGATGACCCGCTCTGCGCGCCGCACATTTTGAGCGTCAGCCTGTCGCCTGTGCGGAGCCAGACAATGCTGTTCGCGCTGGAAGGCGACGGCATCTATGTCAGTGCGGGTTCGGCGTGCGCTGCGCATAAACAGAAGGTGTCCGGCGTGCTGACGGCGATGGGCTTGTCCCCGGCGGAAGCGGACTGCACGCTGCGATTCAGTCTCTGCCCGGACAATACCGAGGCGGAAATGGATGATGTGGCGCAGTGCGTCAAGAAGCACTATGAACTGCTGAAAGCCTACGTCAGACGATAATATCTACATATTAAGGAGAGAAATTCCTGTGCGCAATTTGCTGCTTGTCCGTTATGGCGAGATTTTCCTGAAGGGGCAGAATCGCCCGCTTTTTATGCGCGCGCTGGTCAAGCGCATCAAGTACGCCGTGAAAGACCTCGGCGCGACGGTGCTGTTGCACGACGGACGCATTCTCGTGTCGGATTTTGACGATTTGGATGAGTGCATCCGCCGCGTGACAAAGGTGTTCGGCGTGCACAGCGTCTGTCCGGCGGTCGAAATGCCCAAAGACGACTTTGACGCCCTCTGCAATCAGGCGGTTGCCATGATGGCGGATTTGTCCGGCACGTTCCGCGTGACGGCGCGCCGCTCGGACAAGAACTACTTCATGGATTCGCCCGCCATCAACATCGAAATGGGACACCGCATCCTGACGGCGAACAAGAACCTGTCCGTGGACGTGAAGAAGCCCCAGCACACCATGAACGTGGAAATCCGCGACATGGCGTACCTGTATGTGAAGGTGATTCCGGCGGTCGGCGGTATGCCCGTCGGGACGAACGGCCGCGCGACGCTGCTGCTTTCCGGCGGCATTGACAGCCCGGTCGCGGGGTGGATGATTGCCAAGCGCGGCGTGCATATCAACGCGGTGCATTTCCACTCTTATCCATACACGTCTGACCGCGCGAAGGAAAAGGTGCTGGATTTGGCGCGCATTTTGTCCGAAAGCTGCTGCGGCATCCGCGTCCACATCGTGCCGTTCACCAAAATCCAGATGGAAATCCACGAAAAGTGCCCCGAAGAGTACACGACGCTCATCATGCGCCGCTTTATGATGCGCATTGCCGAAAAGGTGGCGCGTCAGGAGAACAGCGAGGCACTGATTACCGGCGAATCGGTCGGGCAGGTCGCCAGCCAGACGATGACGGCGCTCGGTACGACCGATATGGTGGTGGATATGCCTGTTTTCCGCCCGCTGATTGGCTTTGACAAGGAAGAAATTATCGCCGTGAGTGAAAAAATCGGCACATTCGAGACGTCCAGCCTGCCCTACGAGGACTGCTGCACGGTCTTTACGCCGCGCCATCCCGCGACGCACCCGAAGATGGAGAAAATTCTTGAAGGCGAGAGCAAGCTCGACATCGATGGGCTGATTGATGAAGCCATGGCGGGCATCGAAATCGTCTGCTGCTGATTACGGCATCATATTCAGAAACACCGTCAGGGGCAGCCCTGAAATGCCCAGTGCGCCTGTCAACAACGATGAAATCGGATTGATGCCGACGTGCGGCAAGGGCAGCAGATTCCACGCCATCAACAGCACTGTGCCAAACGTCCAGCAGTTCAGCAGCCGCGCGCCCCAAGTGCCGGGGCGATAGCAGCGGCAGAGCAGCAGCGTCAAAACGAAAGCGGGAAGCAAAATCCACATACAAATCTCCTCCTTTGTAAGAAGAGTGTATGCGGAAGCGGAAAAACAATCTTGCCATTTCGTGCCGAACGTGGTATGATAGACATTGGGGATTTTCTGACGAGCCGGAAGGGACGGAAAGGCATGGCGGAGGATTTTGTGGCGCTGATGCAGGCAATTGCGCCGGAGATGGCGGAAGCAATGGCGCGCCGTGCCATGGTGCTGACGGCGATTGCGGAATCAGCCCCGGTTGGGCGGCGGCAATTGGCGCTCCGGCTGAATCTGGCGGAGCGGGAAGTGCGCGCGGACGTGGAGAAGCTCCGCGACGCTGGCCTGATTACGCTGGACAAAGCCGGGATGAATCCGACGCCGAATGCGTCCCGCTGGCTGGAAAGTGCCCGCAGCTTCGCCCGGCAGACGCAGGGCTTGACCGCGCTGGAAACGGCGCTGATGCAGGTTCTCCCGGTGAAAACAGTTTTCGTTGCGCCGGGGGATGCTGATGCGGATGTGCGTGTACTGTCCGACGTGGGGCGGCTGGCGGCGCAGGGCGTTCGGCAATTGCTGCATTCCGGGTCGACACTGGCAGTCACGGGCGGTTCGACCATCGCGGCGACGGCACACGCCATGCAGAGCAGCGCTCCCATGAACGTCATGGTCGTTCCTGCACAGGGCGGCTTCGGGCGTGAAGTGGAAACGCAGGCGAACACGCTGGCGGCGGAAATCGCCCAGCGGCTCGGCGGACATCATCGGCTGCTGCATCTGCCTGACCACATGGACGAACAGGCGAAGCAGGAAATGCTGCGGCTGCCTGAAATCCGCGAGACGATGGAGCGCATCCAGCGTGCGGACATCATCCTGCACGGCATCGGCTGCGCACAGGAGACGATGAGTCGCCTGCCCGTGGAGCAGGTGCGCCTGCTGATGAAGAAGGGCGCGGTCGGGGAGTCCTTCGGCGCGTATTACGACCGGGATGGGCAGTGCCTGCTGAAATCATCCGGCGTGTGCGTCGATTTGGCGCGCCTGACGCCAGACTGCCGCATGATTGCGGTCGCGGCGGGCGCAAAGAAGGCGGAAGCCATCATCTCCGTCCTGCGGCATGATTCGCATACGCTGCTGGTGACGGATGAGGGTGCGGCAAAGCAGATGCTTGCCATCCTCAAAACAAATTCGGGTTGTTCGTCAGTCACCGATGTGTGACGGACGTTCTCAATAAAAGCAACCAAAAGAGCAATCTTGAAGGAGTGTGCATCAACAATGGCTAAGAAAACGATTGACGACATCAAGGTTTCTGGCAAGAAGGTGCTGGTTCGCTGTGACTTCAACGTCCCCATGAAGGACGGCAAGATCACCAACGACAAGCGCATCGTGGCCGCGCTTCCTACCATCAAGAAGCTGATCGCTGACGGCGGCAAGGTCATCCTGTGCAGCCATCTGGGCAAGCCGAAGAACGGCCCGGAAGAGAAGTTCTCTCTGGCGCCCGTGGCGGTTCGCCTGAGCGAACTGCTGGGTCAGCCCGTCGTGTTCGCCAATGACGACACGGTAGTCGGCGAAAACGCCAAGGCTGCTGTGGCGGCGATGAAGGACGGCGACGTCGTGCTGCTGCAGAACACCCGCTTCCGCAAGGAAGAAACCAAGAACGTCGAGGAGTTCTCCAAGGAACTGGCTTCCCTGGCGGACTGCTATGTGGATGACGCGTTTGGCTCCTGCCACCGCGCGCACTGCTCCACCGAGGGCGTGACGAAGTTCCTGTCCCCGTGCGTGGCAGGCTATCTGATTGGCAAGGAACTCGCCGTGATGGGCAAGGCGCTGGAAAATGCGGATCGTCCGTTCGTCGCGGTGCTGGGCGGCGCGAAGATTGAGGACAAGCTGAATGTCATCAACAACCTGCTGGAAAAGGTTGATACGCTGATTATCGGCGGTGGCATGGCGTTCACCTTCCTGAAGGCGAAGGGCTATGAAATCGGCAAGTCCCTGCTGGACGAAACCAAAATTGATTACTGCAAGGACATGATGGCGAAGGCTGCGGAAAAGGGCGTTCAGCTCCTGCTGCCGGTTGACACCGTGTGCATCAAGGATTTCCCGAACCCGATCGACGCGCCGGTTGACACCGTGACCGTCGATGCGGACGCGATTCCGGCGGACATGGAAGGCTGCGATATTGGCCCGAAGAGCCGTGAGCTGTTCGCGGCGGCTGTGAAGTCCGCCAAGACGGTTGTGTGGAATGGCCCGATGGGCGTGTTCGAGAACCCGACGCTGGCGGCTGGCACGCTGGCGGTTGCGCAGGCAATGGCGGATTCCGATGCGGTGACCATCATCGGCGGCGGCGACTCTGCGGCGGCTGTGGAGCAGATGGGTCTGGGTGACAAGATGACCCACATCTCCACCGGCGGCGGCGCTTCGCTGGAGTATCTGGAGGGGACTCTGCTG
>OLWE01000579.1_pt1 | contig 20126 bp, 16 predicted proteins | sample 1673591 | NCBI WGS metagenome assembly OLWE01 (sample SAMEA103958116, study PRJEB25191) | human gut metagenome | biome: human-associated habitat [ENVO:00009003]; feature: intestine environment [ENVO:2100002]; material: feces | place: Germany | collected 2013/2015 | reverse complement strand
CACTTAAATACGGTTATTATTAATGCTGACTCTCGTCAGGTTTTTAAAGAAATACCTGTAGGCACAGCTGCCCCAACAAAAGATGAACGTAAATCAATTAGACATTTTTTTGTTGGCAATCTTCATATTAATGAATATTACAACGCCTCAAAATATGAACAAGATGTTTTAAAATTATTAAACATCTTGTTCAAGTATAAAGATAATGTAATCATGTCTGGTGGTAGCATGATGTACGTTGATGCAGTATGCAAAGGTATTGACGACATACCATCGGTTGATGACAACATTAGAAAAACACTTCAAGAAAGATTCGATAAAGAAGGTCTTTCTGGCATTAGCAAAGAATTGGCATTATTAGATCCTGATTATTACGCAATTGTTGATAAGAATAATCATAAGCGCATAATACATGCATTAGAAATATGCTTATCTACAGGCAAGCCATATTCTTCTTTCAGAAAAAACACAACCAAAGAAAGACCTTTTAGAATTATAAAAATCGGTCTTAATATGGACCGGCAGAGATTATACGAGAGAATAGACTTACGTGTAGAGCAAATGATTCATGATGGCTTAATTCAAGAAGCTCTAAACGTCTATGAATATAAAAATCTAAATGCATTAAACACTGTTGGTTACAAAGAAACATTTGAATATCTAGACGGATTATGTACACTTGACAATGCAATATTTAGGATAAAAAGCAATACACATAAGTATTGCCGTAAACAGCTTACATGGTTCAGGCGTGATCCCAATATACATTGGTTTTCACCCGACAATATTGAAGAAATCATAAATTACATAAACACATTCATATAAACTGTACTTTTTTTGTACATTTGCAGAATAAATAATACTAAAATTATATGTTCAACAACAACAATGATTCACGTATCGGTAGATTTATCAAAACGTGTCTGAACAAAATTAAAGGTTTCTGGCCTTGGTATAAAGGACTTTATATAGGTCGCAAATGGTATACAAAAACTTGTGTAGCAATACTGTCTGCCATAATCACATTTTTTGTGTATCTTATAATGGTTGATATTAACTTCTTATGGTTATTTGGAAAGTCTCCCGGCTTTTCACAGATAATGCATCCTACAACAAGCGAGGCATCTGAAATATATAGTGCAGACGGCGTTATGATAGGCAAATATTTTAGCGAGAACAGAACGCCTGTTAAATATGAAGAAGTAAACCCTCTCTTCTGGAAAGCTTTAATTGATACAGAAGATGAACGCTTCTACAAGCACTTTGGTGTTGATTTCACCGGATTATTTGCTGTAGCAAAAGATATTATTGTACATCATGAAGCACGTGGTGCATCCACAATTACTCAACAGCTCGCAAAAAACATGTTCCGCGTCAGGACACAGTATTCAACAGGATTGTTGGGATATATTCCGGGTGTACGCATGCTTATTATGAAAAGCAAAGAATGGATTATTGCAACAAAGTTGGAAATTCTATACGATAAAAAAGAAATTCTTACGATGTATGCTAATACTGTAGATTTTGGATCAAATGCATATGGCATAAAAACTGCATGTAAGACATATTTTAACACAACTCCATCTGAAATGACTGCTGAACAAGCAGCTGTTTTGGTTGGTATGCTAAAAGCTACAACATATTATAACCCTATTACGAATCCTGAGAATAGTCTGCAACGCAGAAATACTGTCTTGCACAACTTAATGACACATAAGGATATCACAAAAGATGATTATGATTCTTTAAGTGCAATACCCATAAAAGTAAACTATAGTGTTGAAAGCAATTATGATGGTCAGGCAAAATATTTTCGTGAGGCAATAGCTGACTATCTTAAGGATTGGTGTAAGGAAAATGGATATGACCTGTATAGTAGCGGCTTGAAAATCTACACTACGATAGATACCCGCATGCAAAAATATGCTGAAGAAGCCGCAATCAAACAAATGAAACAGGTACAAAGAAACTTCAATAGTCATTGGAGCGGTCAAGACCCATGGAGAGATGAGAACCATCAGATTATACCAAACTTTATAGAGAATATAGCTCAGAAATTACCGGTATACAAAACATTATTACAAAAGTTTCCCAATAACCCCGACTCTATTCAATACTATTTGAATAAGCCACACAAAGTCAAATTATTTGATTATGAGAAAGGCACCATTGAAAAAGAAATGAGCACAATGGATTCCATCAGGTATATGGTTAAATTCATGCATTGCTCATTCGTTGCGATGGAGCCACAAACCGGAGCAGTCAGAGCATGGGTCGGAGACATTGACTTTAACTCATGGAAATATGACAAAGTTACAGCTATGCGCCAACCAGGTTCAACATTTAAATTATTTGTATATACAGAAGCAATGAATCAGGGACTTACACCCTGTGATAAGAGAAGGGACGAATACATAAGAATGCAAGTATATGACAAAAATAAGCATGAAATGACTTCATGGACTCCAACAAATGCCAATGGCAGATTCTCTGGAGACTCCATTCCCTTAAAAAGCGCATTTGCGAAAAGTATCAACTCGATTGCTGTCAGACTTGGGCAGGAAATGGGAATAAAGAACATTGCTAAAACAGCACATGACATGGGTATAAAAAGTCCTTTGGACGAAGAGCCTTCATTAGCGTTAGGTGCTTCTGACGTTAATCTGTTAGAAATGGTCAATGCATATTGTACAATAGCAAATGATGGTAAACATATAGAACCAGTCCTTGTGACACGTATAGTAGACAAAGACGGAAGAGAGGTATATGTAAGTTCTACAGAGGAAAAACAAGTTATACCATATAAAAGCGCATTCTTCATGCAACAGCTACTTATGGGCGGTATGCGTGAACCAGGTGGAACATCTCAAAGTTTATGGGCATATACTGACACTGCACGTGATACAGACTTTGGAGGCAAGACAGGAACATCAAATAATCATTCAGATGCATGGTTTATGTGCGTAAGCCCGAATCTTGTAACAGGCGCATGGGTTGGTGGAGAATACAGAAGTATTCATTTCCGCACAGGCGCTCTTGGACAAGGAAGTAGGACGGCATTACCTATTTGCGGATATTTCATTCAGGCACTTATGAAAGATCCTGAATTTAAAAAGTATCATGGCCGATTCCATAAGCCAGATGATGAAGACATAACTGCAGATATGTATAACTGCAGCAGTTATGTACCTGCTAAAAAAGATACGACACAGATTGACAGTACCATGGTAGAGGATGAAGAACTTCTTATTGACGAAGAAGGCAATATACTTCCAAGAGGAAACGAAGATAACGAAATCTCAAAAGAAAATAATCCCGCCATCAATACTGATAAAGGTAACGTACAACAATCTGAAGATAAAAAAGAAAAAAAGAAAAAGAAACCTCGTGAAGAACAGATTAGATTTGAAGACTTATAAGAAGCTCAACATTGGAACCGAATTCACAAATTGATCAATCAAACAAAGAGTTTCAAGAAGCTCTTCAGATATTAAAATTTACCCGTCGCTCGCTTTTCCTTACAGGTAAAGCTGGGACGGGTAAATCAACTTTTTTAAGATATGTCAAGTCCAACATAAAAAAGAAAATTGTTGTTCTCGCCCCAACTGGCATATCTGCAATCAATGTAGGAGGCGCAACACTACATAGCTTTTTCAAACTCCCATTTCACCCAATATTACCCAATGATACTCAATATTCAGTAAGGCATTTACGCAATACACTAAAATACAATGGTGAAAAATGTAAGCTGCTACGAGAGGTTGAGCTCATCATAATTGATGAAATTAGCATGGTAAGAGCTGACATCATCGATTTTATAGATAAAGTATTACGGGTATATTCGAGGAATATGCGCGAGCCTTTCGGCGGAAAACAATTATTACTTGTAGGAGATATTTTTCAGTTAGAACCAGTTGTCAAGGAGGATGAACGGAAACTCCTTCAGCCATTCTACCCTACTAGTTTCTTCTTTGACGCAAAGATATTTAAAGAGATAAAACTAATATGTATTGAATTAAATAAAATTTACAGACAAAAAGACAGCCAGTTCATCAACATACTCGATAAGATAAGACTTGGTGACGTAAATGACTATGATTTAAAAATATTAAACAGCCGTTATAAAGAAGAAAACCACGAATTCAAAAGTGAAAAGCTCATAATAACATTATCAACACGTAGAGATACTGTAGATTATATAAATGAAAATAAGCTAAAAGAACTTAAAGGATCATCAACAATATTTAATGGGAAAATTGGTGGAGAATTTCCAGAAAATAGTCTACCAACACTCACAAAATTGGAAATCAAGCCTGGTGCACAAGTAATATTTATAAAGAACGACATAAACAAAAGATGGGTAAATGGTACTCTAGGTATTGTTGAAACTATTGACGTTGAAAAAGGATTAATATATATAATCACAGAAGACGGTAACGAATACGAAGTTTCGAGGGAGAGATGGAGTAATATGAAGTACCGTTTCAATAACAAGGAACAAAAAATAGAAGAAGAAGAAATTGGATATTTTATACAGTTTCCAATAAGATTGGCATGGGCAATAACTATACACAAAAGCCAAGGCCTAACATTTAACAAGGTTATTATTGACCTGACAGGGGGTGTATTTGCCGGAGGCCAAACATACGTCGCCTTATCAAGATGTACATCATTAAACGGCATTACGCTCAAATCGCCAATAAGGCACGAAAATATTTTCGTACGAAAAGAAATATTGCAATTTGCTCAAAATTACAACAATTCAACACTTATAAAAAAAGCATTAAGTGAATCTGCCGCAGATAAAGAATATTACGAAGCAGCAAAAGCATTTGATAACGGAGACTATGAAAACTTCTTAAAATGCTTTTTTAAAGCGATTCACAGCAGATACGATATAGAAAAGCCTAGTGCCAAGAGACTTATCCGTAAAAAATTAAATAAGATAAATACACTAAAAAGTGAAATAAAATGCCTCGAAGAAAAATTAAATAAGCAAGAGGCTTTCTTAAAAAGACTTGCAGCAGAGTATACAATACTAGGTAAAGAATGTGAAAATGAAAAAATGTATGAAGCTGCAATAGCTAATTATAATAAGGCATTAGAATTATATCCAGATGCACAAGAACCTTCTAAAAGGATAAATCTTTTAACTAAACGAAAACAGAAATAAGCAATCTGATAGAAAACAGATTTATTTAGATTACACAAAAATTTAGACAATGCCTAAATATTAAAAAGAGACATGCACAATTTGTGCAGTCTCTTTATATGAGTAAGAGTAATACACTACGAATTAACAGTACCACCCACAATGTCAAGCAACTCATTTGTAATAGCCTGCTGACGACTCTTATTATATTGGAGATTCAAATCTCTCAGAAGTTCATCAGCATTATCTGTTGCAGTCTGCATAGCAACCATACGAGCTGCATGCTCACTAGCATTACTATCAAGCAATGCTGTATATATCATTAAATGTGATAGTTTAGGAATAAGTGAGCACAACACCGATTCCATATCAGGTTCAACAATAAAATTGTCATTAAGTGGCTTTACAGCCTCTTTTGCATTTGAAGAAACCTTACCTTTCTTACGTATATACTCTTGAGCTTCCAAGGTTGCAATATTAGATGTCAAATCTCGCTCATCATCAAAATCCAATTCCTCTTTGATATTAATTGGTAAGAAAGTTTTTTGAGTCAAGATTTGTGAACCAGCACTTTTGAAATGATGATAAATCATCTCTATGCGATCAAACTCACCATCGATGAATTTCTGCGAAAGTAAATCCGCAAGTTCTATACATCGATGCAAATCAGGCTTATCAGCAATTTCAGAGAAATCTCCACCACAGTTCAAGCCGAGTTTCGTCACTTTTTCAGCAACCTTTCGTCCAATAGGATAAACAACAATATTATCCATACCTACCAGACGCTGGTATTTATCAATCGCCTGCAGCATGGCCTTAATAACATTTGCATTAAAACCACCGCATAAACTGCTATTAGATGAATATACAACAAAAGCAACTTTTTTTACAGGTCTCACAGTATTATATACAGTTGTAGCATCAACTTCTGAAGCCAAAAATGCTTTTAGTATATGCTCTAGCATAGATTCATAAGGAAGCATGTTCCCTATCATGATCTGTGCATGATGCAGTTTTGACGACGCAACCATCTTCATAGCACTCGTTATTTTACGAGTGCTATTTACAGATGATATACGATTCTTTATTTCTTTTAGTGACGGCATAAATCAACTATTTTTTATATTGCCCTGCAATATCAGCCATTACAGCCTCAATAGTTTGGGTTATTTGATCATCAATTTTTCCTTTAGATAACGCATCAACAACATCTTCATTTGAAGAACGCATCTTATCCAAAAAGGCATCTTGGCATTCACGCACCTTCTCAACAGGAACATCATGCATTAGACCATGTGTACCACAATAGAGTATTGCAACTTGCTCACCAACAGGCATTGGACTATATTGTGGCTGTATCAAAAGTTGATTATTCTTACGACCTCTATCAAGTGTCATAGCCGTTACAGCATCCATATCGCTTGAAAACTTTGAAAAAGATTCCAACTCTCTATACTGTGCTTGATCTATTTTCAATGTTCCAGCAACCTTCTTCATACTTTTTATCTGCGCAGAACCTCCTACACGACTTACAGAAATACCAACATTAATTGCAGGCCTAAATCCCTGATTGAACAAGTCGGTCTCAAGATAAATCTGGCCATCAGTAATAGAGATAACGTTAGTTGGAATATACGCAGATACGTCTCCTGCCTGAGTTTCAATTATAGGCAAAGCAGTAAGCGAACCACCACCTTTAACATGCCCTTTCATACACTCAGGCAAATCATTCATATTCTCTGCAACCTCTTGCTGGTCATTTATTCGTGCTGCACGCTCCAACAAACGACTATGCAAATAGAACACATCTCCAGGATAAGCTTCACGACCAGAAGGACGACGCAAAATAAGTGAAACCTCACGATATGCAACAGCTTGCTTAGACAAATCATCATATACGACCAAGGCCGAATAACCGCGATCTCTAAAATATTCACCTATTGCAGCTCCTGCAAAAGGTGCATAATATTGCATAGCAGCAGGATCCGCTGCTGTAGCTGCAACAACAATCGTGTATGGCATTGCTCCATGTTCCTTCAATGTAGATACTAATGCCGCAACAGTTGAGGCTTTCTGACCAATAGCTACATATATACAATAAACAGGTTTACCAGCATCGTAAAAACTCTTTTGATTTATAATAGTATCTACAGCAATTGCTGTTTTACCTGTTTGTCGGTCTCCAATAATAAGCTCACGCTGACCTCTACCAATAGGAATCATAGAATCCACGGCTTTCAAACCAGTTTGTAAAGGTTCTTTTACTGGCTGACGATAGATAACACCTGGAGCTTTTCTATCCAATGGCATTTCAAACGAATTCGTCAAATCAATGTCACCTTTACCATCTATAGCCTGCCCCAATGGATTTATGACTCTTCCCAACATATTATCATTCACCCTGATGCTGGCAATACGTTTTGTACGCTTTACCAACATTCCTTCCTTTATCTCGGAAGTAGAGCCAAGTAGCACACAACCAACGTTGTCCTCTTCAAGGTTCATGACAATAGCCATAGTCCCATTTTCAAATTCAAGAAGTTCATTAGCTTCAGCATTTCGAAGACCATAGATACGTGCTACGCCATCGCTTACCTGAAGGACAGAACCTACTTCATCAAACTTTGCGCTATCATTAATCCCTTTCAGTTGTTCCAAAAGAACTTGAGATACTTCGCTTGGTTTAATTTTATCAGACATATTACAATTAATTTTATTACTTAAGCTGTGACAAAATAGAATTTAATTGAGACTTTACACTAACATCCATTCTATAAGTATCATATTCTATTATGAAACCACCAAGAATTTCAGGTTTAATCTCTGTCTCAAATTCAACATTCCCATTTGTCTTACTTTCAACCAACTGCCTAAGCCGTTGCTCCGTAGAAGGAGATACGGCTGTAGCAGTCAAAAGTTTAGCACGGATTAAATTCTTGTTTTTCCTATATAATGTAATATATGAATTTGCAATGAACTGCATCATGTTTTCGCGCTCTTCCTTCAAAACCAAATCAATAAAGACTTGTGTAAGTTTACAAGGATCTCCGCCTAAAGCAATAATAAATAAATCTTTTTTACGCTTCTTTGAAAACATGGGATTATCTATCGTAAACCTAAAATCAGGAACTTTTATATAACTGGCAGATAAAGTCTGCATTTCTGCATATACCTTATCCTCCAATTTTGCCTCTAAGCTTGCCTTTAACAAGGCACGGGCATATCTAACCGATATTAATCCGAAATCCATATTAACTATTTTTTATTAGACAAAGAAATTTCATCCAGCATACGTTCAATCAAATCCATCTGTGTTTTTTCATCACCAAGCTTTTCTCTCAATACTTTCTCAGCAATTTCAACACTCAGCGTTGCAACTTGTTTACGGATATCGCTAACGGCAGCCTGTCTTTGATTCTCAATTTCAACCTTCGCTTCTGTAAGCAATCGGTTACTTTCCTCATGAGCTTTGTCCTGTGCCTTTTCAACGATAGCATCGCGCGTTGCGGCAGCCTCTTTTAATATTGCTGCCTGACGCTCGCGTGCTTCCTGCAAAAGAGCATCGCTTTCAACTTTGATATTAGCTAATTTTTTGTTTGCCTCATGTGCCTTCTGAAGACTGCTGTCTATATAATCTTTACGATCATTGACCATCTTGACAATAACTTTAAAGCCAAACTTGCTTACAATGCCAAGTACAATCAGAAACACAATCGTCATCCAAAATAACAAGCCAAAATCAGGTGTTATTAATGACATAAGCTGTTAAGATTTCTATTTCTTTAATCTAAAATTTACACGAAAAGTGCCAACAATGCAATAATAACAGCAAAGAAAGCAACACCCTCAACAAGAGCGGCCGCAATAATCATAGAAGAACGCAAATCGCCTATTATTTCCGGCTGTCTTGCCATTGCATCCATTGCTTGACCACCAATTTTTCCAATACCAATACCTGCACCAATTGCAGCTATACTACCACCAATTGCGGCACCTAACTTTGCTACAGCATCTGCTGCTAATAATAATGAAATCATAATCGTAATTTTTTAAAGTTATTTATTTTTATTTTAATCAAAAAACATATTTATTCTGCTGCATGCTCTTTAACCTGAGACAATGATATAAACACAGCGCTTAACATAGTGAAAACTAACGCCTGAATGAAACATACGAGTAATTCCAGCAACATCATGAAAACACTCATAAGAACACTCACAACAGTCATTGATGCACCTGCCACTGCATTAATTCCAAACATTATAAAAATCAGGCACGTCAATGACAATGCTATTGCATGCCCTGCCATCATATTAGCAAATAGTCGAATCATAAGAGCCAAAGGTTTAGTAAAAATACTAAAGAACTCTATGAAAGGCATAAGTGGAACAGGCACCTTTAACCACGTAGGCACATCCGGCCAAAAAATCTCTTTCCAATAAGCTTTCGTTCCTGTAAAGTTTGTTATAAGGAACGTACACAAAGCCAAGAAAAATGTTATAGTGATATTACCTGTTAGATTTCCACCTCCGGGCGGGAATGGCACAACCCCCATAAGATTTGACAAGAAGATAAAGAAAAAGCACGTTAATAAATATGGTGCAAATCTATCTGTATTTTTACCCAAAGTTGCCTTAATAATATCATCATAGATATACATAATAAACATTGTCATCAAACCTGTAAAACCTTTAGGCGCAGGATCTTCAGGACGATGTTTTTTACACCATCTTGCAGGAATTAAGATACAAATTAGGAGAAGTATGGAATTGATAAATAAAACCACAACCGTTTTGGTTATAGAAATATCAAATGGACGAACTTCTTTACCAGATATCACTTCACATATTTTATTCTCATTATCTTGACTACCGGAAATATATAGACCATACGGTCCAGGACGATTTCCTGCAGCATCCTTCTCTTCAGAAAATTCGGCACTGCTAAACACATGCCATCCAGTAGAACTCTTCACTATAACAGGAAGATTTATTACAATAGGATGACCATTAATATCAGTGATATGCCATTCATACGCATCCTTAATATGCCCAAACAAAACGCCTTGCAAATCAAGCCCTTTTTTATCATCTGTATGCTCTGACGCACTTATAGGTGCTATCATGAATACTAGCATGACCAAGCATAGTATTTGTCTGATCTGTCTCATCTGTCAATCTTTAAGAGTATAACTTTTTTCTACATGAGCAAAGAATACACTGTCAAAAACAAGCATTACAATATAAAAGCTCATAAAAAGCAGCGCAAAATCACGTATAGAGTTTTTATCATGACATATTAAGCAATAAGCCGTTACTACAAATGCGGCTGATACAAGACGCAAAGCAGAAGCTGCCAGATAAAATTTTGTCATAACATTAGGAGATGTTTTAGCCATCTTTCTCCAAAATACCACATATATGGAATTTATGAATACCGTATATAATGCGCTTATAGCCAATGCATTAACAATAGAATATTTTAACACATTCATACTTATCGCAGCACTACACAATAATGTAAGTGCCGCAATAAGCCATAGACTATATTTAAAATATCTTTTACTTGTTATGTCTACTTTTTTATTCATATCCATAACTTAAGCTATCTCAACACAAAGGCTGACAACATTCTTTTGAACTTCTACAAAACCGCCAGTAATTTGAATCTGATTTCGCACACCATTTACAGCATACTCAACCTTTCCTGTTTGAAGTGAGGAAATGATTGGAGCATGATTATTCAATATTTCAAAAGCACCTTTTGTTCCAGGTACCAATACGCTATCAACCAATCCCTCAAATTCAACTTTTTCAGGTGATACTATTTTCAATCTTAAACTCATGCCTATCAGATTTGTTAATTACCTTTAGCAATATCAAGAAGTTTCTTTCCTTTTGCAATAGCGTCATCAATAGTTCCAACATTAAGGAATGCCTGTTCTGGTAAATCATCGACTTCACCATCCAATATAGCATTAAAGCCCTTAATTGTCTCCTCAATTGGCACCATCACACCTGGCAGACCTGTAAATTGCTCAGCAACGGTGAAAGGCTGCGACAAGAAGCGCTGCACACGACGAGCTCTATTAACAGTCAATTTATCCTCATCTGAAAGTTCATCCATACCAAGGATTGCAATAATATCTTGCAGTTCTTTATAATGCTGTAAGATTTCCTTCACTCTCTGTGCGCATTCGTAATGTTCCTTACCAACAATTAGCGGATCCAATATTCTCGAAGTACTACCTAAAGGATCAACTGCAGGATAAATTCCAAGCTCAGCAATCTTTCTACTAAGTTCTGTAGTAGCATCAAGATGAGTAAAAGTTGTTGCAGGTGCAGGGTCAGTCAAGTCATCGGCAGGAACATAAACAGCCTGTACAGAAGTAATACTACCATTTTTGGTTGAAGTAATTCTTTCCTGCATTGTACCCATTTCACTTGCCAATGTCGGCTGATAACCTACGGCTGAAGGCATACGACCAAGAAGAGCAGACACCTCTGAACCAGCCTGAGTAAACCTGAAGATATTATCAATAAAGAACATAATGTCTGCTGCTTCACCATTCTTTCCGCCATGATCGCGGAATTCCTCTGCAACAGTTAAGCCTGACAAGGCAACAGAAGCACGTGCTCCAGGTGGTTCATTCATCTGTCCATAAACCAATGTTGCTTGAGACTTCTTCAATTCTTCAGGATCTACTAACGACAAGTCCCACTTGCCTTCTTCCATTGCTTTTTTAAACTTCTCACCATATCGAATTACGCCAGACTCAAGCATATCACGAATAAGGTCATTACCCTCACGCGTACGCTCACCAACGCCAGCAAACACCGAATATCCATTATGACCTTTTGCAATGTTATTGATAAGCTCCATAATTAAGACAGTTTTACCGACACCGGCTCCACCAAAAAGTCCAATTTTTCCACCTTTCATATAAGGCTCAAGCAAATCAATAACTTTTATACCAGTTGCAAGCATTTCTTTATGCGTTGACAACTCCTCAAAAGTAGGAGCTTCACGATGAATAGGGTATGCGCCTTTCATATCCAAAGTTTTCATACCATCTATAGGCTGGCCTATAACATTCATCATTCGTCCTTTTATCTGTTCTCCTGCAGGCATCAATATTGGATGACCTGTTGAAACTACTTCCAATCCTCTTTTAAGACCGTCAGTATTATCCATTGCAACACATCTAACAGTATCTTCACCGATATGCTGCTGAACTTCAATAACAAGTTCACGTCCATCTTCGCGTGAAATTGTCAACGCATCATGAATTTTGGGCAACACTTTTTCCGGATCTAAGCCACTTGTATCGAAATAGACATCAATAACAGGACCCACAATCTGAGAAATATGCCCTTTTATTTGTTCCATATAGATTTACTTTATTTTTTATTTTTCATGTATTTTTCTAAACGCAAAATTAATCAATTGTTTTATAACTTACAAAGAAAAGAACAAAAACTTTTTATAATAAGTTCAATTGACATAATATAAAGACATTTTTACAACTTATACGTCAGACTATTATATGCTCAACTCATCTAAGACTGTAATTAATTTTTTATCAAAAGGTTTATCTGACCTTATAGCCTCACTCAATGGGACATAAACGACCTCATTATTTCTTACGCCTATCATAACATTACGCTGACCTTGAATGATAGCATCTATTGCCCCCACCCCAGTTCTACTGGCAAGAATGCGGTCATGAGCGGACGGACGTCCTCCGCGCTGCAAATGTCCAAGTATTGAAACTCTAACATCGTAATTAGGGAATTCATTCCGAACTCTGTCAGCATAATACAAGGCTCCACATTTGGGGCTCTCTGAAACGATTACAATACAGCTTTTTTTACTTTTTCTTATACCTCGTTCCATAAACCTCGCCAATTGGTCAACATCCGTTGAGTCCTCTGGTATTATTGCGGCCTCAGCACCTGAAGCAATAGCACTATTCTGAGCCAAGAATCCTGCATCACGTCCCATTACTTCAATGAAAAAAATTCGTTCATGACTTTGAGCAGTATCCCTTATTCTATCTACACATTCAACAATTGTATTTAGAGTCGTATCATAACCAATTGTTGAATCAGTACCATACAAATCATTGTCTATAGTTCCCGGTAATCCTATGCAACACACATCATATTCCTGTGCAAAGACCATTGCTCCGGACAACGAGCCATTTCCGCCTATAACGACAAGTGCATCTATTTCATTTTTCAACAAATTGTCATATGCCTTTTTACGTCCTTCTGGAGTTTTGAATTCGTCACATCGTGCAGTTTTCAAAATGGTTCCTCCAGACATTATTATACCACTGACATTCTCTGTTGTAAAATCAACAATCTCATTATTAATAAGACCATCATATCCACGATAAATTCCTTTTACCTTAAATCCCTTGCATATACCGGCACGCGTTACAGCACGAATTGCCGCATTCATTCCTGGAGCGTCTCCGCCGGAAGTCAATACACCTATTGTTTTAATTTTAGCCATATCTATATCATTTAAGAATTAACTCAAAATCCACATAATAAACAGACCAAGCAGCCAAGCAGCCATAGCAACTACACCGACTTTTTTAAAATACCATCCAATATGTATATGTTCCATTTTCATCAATGCCAATCCGCTTACAGAACCTATAAGCAATATATTTCCACCCATTGCTGAGGAATAAGCAATTATTTTCCAAAATATTCCGTTCTGAACGAATGAAGACATATAATTCGGATCTGACGAAAATGCCAAATTAGCAATATCACCCACAGAGTAAAGAGATATTATACTCATACATGTAGCAAATGTATCCAAGAAACAACTGATTACCCCAGTGATTACGCCCATTACCCATACATTATGAATATTGGTATCAATAAATTGTGTCAAATTGGACGTTATTCCAGTTTCGTATATAGCTCCAACTGCAAGCATTATTCCCATTACAAAAAGCATAAGCTGAATAACACCATACTGAAGGACCCTTGGCACAGGACGTTGTATCATCTGATCGGCGTTCATTAGCTTGTGGTTAAATATTTCATTTACAATCCATAACACAGATAACACACACAAAGCACCTAGAAAAGGACTTAATTTAGTAATGTTATGGAAAGTAGGTATAAACCACAATCCGCCTATTCCTACAATAAGCATCAATATACGCTGCCAACGATTAAGATTTGTATCATCTCCTCTATAAGGCATTGCAACATATTGTAAGTCTATATGCTCAGGCAAACTTCTACCGAGCCAATAAATCGGTATGACACAAGCTGCTAAACAAGGTAAAGCCAACGATGCAGAGAAATTTGTTGCAGTAACAATACCATTATTCCACAGAATCAAGCCATTCGGATCCCCAATAACAGTTAATGCGCCACCACAATTGGCAGCCAACACAATTGCGCTGCCATAAATCATGCGCTGCCTACGATTAGGCAACAATTTATGCATGATAACAAGCATCATTGTTGTTGTTGTTAAATTGTCAAGATTTGCAGAAATAACAAATGTGATTATAGCCATCATCCATAAAAGTTTATGGCTATTACGCGTTTTTAATAACTCTGATAAGAAATCGAAACATCCATTATTATTCAAAATCTCAACAATTGACATTGTCGCAAATAAGAAAAGTACTATCTCTGCACCTTTCCCCACATATTTTAGAAATATGTTTTGAGCTATATATTGTTTTACAGCTGTACTGGAAGACGTTGCGCCCCCAAGGAAATCATAATAAGCTTGTTGATGCTGACTCATAACGAAATCAGTTCCATAGCATATATACAACACCCACCCTAATGTACCGATAAACATTGCAATAGCAGCTCGGTTAACATTAGTGACATATCCTGTAGCGATAAGCATATAGCCTATCAATAATATTGAGACTAAAACAAATGCCATAAAAACAATATTAATCAGCTACAAATTTACGAAATAATATTAAAAGCCAAAAATATGACGATAAAAAATATTCGTGTTTAACTAGTTTTTAACCTATACAAAAAGGCATATTGTAATGTCATGCAACAATAAAAATCCCAATACCACAAAATAGTAAAACTATTCAGGTATTGGGACCCACTTGATAAAAACTTATTCAATTTTTACGCACTATTCTTCTGGTACGGCATATCTGTCACCTGAACTTTTCACAATCTCCCTAGCAACATTTTCAGGAAATCCCGGACGTTCAACTGTAGCACCAAGTCCTGTTTCCGTTCTAATGAATCTGCCATCTTCATCTGGCTTTATTGCCATATCATTATATTTCACAATAAGATAAGTCCCAAGCTGTCTCCATCTGTCAATCATCTGTTGAGCCTTGTCTATACTATAATCTGTCAAAAAATCAATAGCTAAAGAAGGATTCTCATCATACAAAACCATTGCCTTGCGCTCTATTTCTGCTTGAGCCGAAAAATAACTGGTTTCTAAAGAATCTCTCACAGACTTTAGAGAACCAAACATTAATGAATAACGTGGATATACCATATTACTAACCCAGTTACAAACCCAAAAAGCATTCTTCATGCTGAATGTAACAGCATCCGCACCTTTAGTATTATAACATTCTGGCTGTGAAGTATTTCCGCAATATACAGGTGTATAAGCAACCATATTACCATCATCATTGCCAAACCAAAGCACACCACCGATTTGTCTTGGAAGCCATGATCTTAATTGAGCAACATAAGAAAATGCTGTTTGTTGTGTTGACGTCGGACGTTCATTAAAATATTCCTTACCATCAACTTTATAGGTTAGAGGCGTTGGTCTATAAGGCATATTCCATACACCTTGACCCGGGTCTTTATCTAAAGAGAACGGAGTTCCTTCATAATGATCTCTCATGCATTCCTGTATATCTTGAACACTAACCTTGCGATTAGGCTTTATCCACAAAGGCATCGGTTCGGCATCTTTAACTTTTCCTTCCGCATAAGGCAAATAACATTCCATATCTGTCGAGAAGTGGTTAAAAAAGCTCCACACACGAGCCTCGCAGAACCGTCTTCCAGAAAAATCAGGATAAGCATAAGCTTCACAAAAACTAAAATCTGCATCTTTACCACTAAACCATCCTTTTTCTCTTGCAAATGTTATGCAATCTTTTGAAAACATCACATTCTTTTTATCCTTTTGATTAAATGTACGAATACGGCTCTGATTTGCATGAGCACATATAGCATCATCAGGAATTCTAACAGCAACCCATACAGTCCCCTTGCGTCCAGGTCCCTTTCCTATCATCTCCATTATCCAGGCTTCGTTTGGATCACATATTGTAAAAGTTTCTCCGCCAGAACAATATCCATATTTATCGGTTAATGTAGTCATAACTTTTATTGCTTCTCGTGCGGTTTTTGAACGCTGTAAAGCTATATATATCAGAGAGCCATAATCTAAAATACCTGTTGTATCAACAAGTTCCTCTCTTCCACCAAAAGTCGTTTCACCTATCGAAACTTGATATTCGTTAATGTTTCCAATAACATTATAGGTTACCTCTGCTTCAGGTATCTGTCCGTGATAAACATTTGTATCCCAATCATAAATTTTACGTACAGAACCCTTCTCATGTTTACCGGCAGGATAATGACACAGGCCGATGAACAATCCATAGTCATCAGCGTTATATGAACATATCACCGACCCATCAGCACTAGCTTTCTTGCCTACAATAAAATTGGTACAAGCCCAAGAGCTAAAATAACTAACTAACAAAAAAACTACTAAAACTATCCTTTTCATAAGCGATATAATTATTAATACTTAAAATTTTCCATTATGATTCTTTGGTTATCAAGTTTATCTGCAGCAATAATTTTAAGCATATGCATGCCTCCTGTACGTAAGACAGGAGCATTCTTCAAATTACATACATATATATTATTTTTTTCTTTGTACTCTAAAAGAACAAACTTACCATCTACAAATCCCTTAATATATTTTAATCCACTACCTGAGTCTGATGCTTGAACACGTATATTACCTGAAGTTCCAGATACCGACACATGAGGCGGAACATCATCGTAACAGATTTCATACTCAGCACCTAATTCTCTTATCTTAGTTATGACCCAGCCATCCTTATAAGTTCCACCCATGTATTTATCTATGCCAAAATGACTTACGACGTATAACTTATCCGTATCTTTAACAGGTTTATTCAATTTAATCTTTATTGTTGCCCATCCAAAGATAGGATATGATTTATTATAGAATCGCCATGAGTCTGATAATGATTCTGGTTGAAACTTTACATTAGGGTGCAATTCAACATTATCAGGCAAGGTCCCTTTTGGAAGTAACAAGCTTACCCCCGGACGTTGCAGATGATTAAATCTTTCATAACTCATCAAATTTATCAAATCCGGTTTTCTCTTTTTGGGAATCTGCTGTTTTACACCTTTTACAACAAAAGAATAATCATAAGAATTACCAAAAACATCAGATATTGTATAAACAAATTTATAATCACGCTCCTGATCAATATTTATTATTCCACTATTATTCAAAGCATGAAGTATCGGCAAGCTATTTCCCGGTTCCTTAAACGACTTCATATACCATACATGCGTCCGGCAATAGTGATCATAATCCCCCCAAGAGTTAACCATCCTATTACAACGAACCGGTATGCTGTCTATGTCACTCTCAAAAACCAATTTTCCATCAACGGTTAACCGGGTATTCCTGATTCCAAGTATTCCATAACTCCCTTCCATGTAATCATTCGCCCATATACCAAATCCGACCTCTCCCCAAGCTGTAAATACACGCGACAACGAAGAAGATGCAAAACCATAAGACTGCTTTTGGACCGATCCGCAAAAGACACCTTTACCTTCAATAGGATAAGCCATAAACGCATGTGCAATAGGCCTTGTCTTATCTACGACATACTCTTTCAAGTACTGCAATGGATCAAGATAACTCCATGTTTTTGTATCATGAAATTCAAGATGCAAATGCGGAGCACGACTTGCTCCGGAATTTCCGCTAACAGCAATAAGTTGTCCTCTGGCAACAGGAAAGTCTGTAGGCTTTAATCTCACATCAACAAAATAGCTTTGGTTTAGATATTGCCATTTCTGCACAATAGCACCAAGCTGCGGTATAAACTTTTTTAAATGACAATATACACTTGTCTTACCACCAGGATGGTTCACATAAACTGCATACCCAAAGCCATCAAGCCCAACAGTTATTCTACTAACATAACCATCAGCTACAGAAAATATCGGTTTGCCTTCAACCTGCTCTGTCCTGATGTCTATTCCACCATGAAAATGATTTGGACGCGGCTCACCAAAGTTGCCGGCCAATGAAATTGGATAATTCACGGGAGAACTAAAACTCGTAATTGCAGCAAGAATCAAAGATGAAAACAAACTAAACATTTTCTAAAAACAAAGTTTAAAAACAAATTATAAACATATTTACATACTGAAAGACGTTCTATAGAATGCACTATTAGGGTCAAAAGAGAACGTTTATCAGTATGTAAATATAATTAATCTATTAACAAGCTTTAAAGCTCATATCAAGACACTTAACAGAATGGGTCAATGCCCCGACAGAAACGAAATCGACACCGCATTCAGCATAACTCCTTATCGTATCAAAAGTAATACCTCCACTTGATTCCGTCTCATATTTTCCATTTATCATTTTAACAGCTTTACGCGTATCATCTACAGAAAAATTATCCAACATGATTCTGTCTATACCGCCATGATCAAGCACTTGCTGCAATTCGTCAAAATTACGTACTTCTATCTCAATTTTTAAATCAAGCGAATTTACTTTCAAATAATCATGACATCTGTCTATTGCGTTATTTATTCCACCGGCAAAATCTACGTGATTATCCTTCAGAAGAATCATGTCAAACAATCCTATACGGTGATTCACTCCTCCACCTATCTTCACAGCCTGCTTTTCGAGCATACGCATACCAGGAGTTGTTTTTCTTGTATCCAAGACATGTGTTTTTGTTCCTTTAAGCAACTCAACATACTTATTTGTGGTTGTTGCTATACCGCTCATTCTTTGCATTATGTTCAGCATGAGACGTTCTGTTTGCAACAAAGACCGTACCTTTCCTGACACAATCATTGCAATATCGCCCTTCTTTACATGAGAGCCATCTTCGATAAGCACTTGCACCTCAAGAGAAGGATCAAATCTTGCAAATACCCTTTTTGCCACTTCCACACCTGCCAGAATACCATCCTCCTTAATAAGCAAATGTGACTTACCCATGGCACTTTCCGGAATACAACACAATGTAGTGTGGTCACCATCACCGATATCCTCGGCAAAAGACAGATCAATAAGTCTGTCTTCTAATTCATCAACTGAATACATATTAAAAAATTTTATTCAAAGTTCTATAAATAAACACCTACGCCTATACGTAAACCGATTTTAGAAAAATCAGAGTGATTCTTAAACGACTGGTCGTAATATACGGCAGGTTCAATCGTTACTGTTCTATTTAAGAAGAACGCATATCCGACTTCTATACCCGGCATCAAATCGTTGTAATTATGATTTGCATGTATCAATTTTGCATTAACACCAAGATACAATCCATTTTGAACTATATAATAGCGTCCTCCAATGCCTATAGAATAAGAATTTGCGACATCATCATTTCCACTATGCTGTATACCAGCCTGAGCTGTTATCATCCAGTCGTCAGCCAAAAGATATCCACCTTTTAAATCAAGACCGATATTAAAATTTTCTGCTCCGCTATAACTAAGATCCAGTCCTGTAAGAGATGCACCAACATAATACTTACCTTGCTCAAACTGAGAATATCCAGAAAGAGCAAACGCCATAAAGGCTATCAACATTACAATTTTTTTCATATATACATTGTTTATTTTTTTAGTATCAACGAATATAGAATTAATGAACTGATATA
>OLWE01000575.1_pt1 | contig 20337 bp, 24 predicted proteins | sample 1673591 | NCBI WGS metagenome assembly OLWE01 (sample SAMEA103958116, study PRJEB25191) | human gut metagenome | biome: human-associated habitat [ENVO:00009003]; feature: intestine environment [ENVO:2100002]; material: feces | place: Germany | collected 2013/2015 | reverse complement strand
TTTGGGTCGCGGGGATGATGTGGATGGTTTGGGCGCAATTATGAGGGGGATCCTTTGATAAGTTAATCGCGACCATCCGAAGCCGTGAGATATCGGCTTCTATTATTTTGCAGTCGCAAAGCCAGCTAAAGACCATCTACAAGGACGCGGCAGATACCATCGTCGGCGACTGCGACAGCACCTTGTTTTTGGGAGGCAAGGAGAAAGGGACGCTGAAAGAGATTTCGGAGCTGCTGGGCAAGGAGACCATCGACAGCCTGAGCCAGTCCGAAAATCGCGGCGCGCAGACCTCTCACGGCCTCAGTTATCAGAAATTAGGAAAGGAGTTGATGACCCAGGACGAAATTGCAGTCATGGACGGCGGCAAGTGTATTTTGCAGCTTCGTGGTGTGCGCCCGTTTTTCAGCGACAAGTTTGATATCACGAAGCATCTCCGATATAAATACCTGTCCGACGCCGACAAGAGAAACGTCTTTGACGTAGAACGGTACATGAAACGCAGACCGGCCATTGTGAAGCCGGACGAGCCTTTCGATATGTACGAATTGAACGCATCCGATCTGGAACCCGACAACAACAATTCTACAAAACGAAAGGAAAAATGATTTATGGATTTCTTCAACAGTGCTATTGACGTATTGCAGACTCTCGTGATCGCCCTGGGCGGCGGCCTGTGCGTGTGGGGCGGCATCAACCTTCTGGAAGGTTACGGCCAGGACAACCCTGCGGCCAAAAGCCAGGGTGTCAAGCAGCTCGTCGCGGGCGGCGGCGTGGCGCTGATCGGCGTGACCCTGATCCCCCTGCTGTCCGGTCTGCTGGGCTGAGTCCTATCAAAATCTCAGAGGCGGCTCCCGTTTCACAGCGGGAGCCGCCTCTAAGGAGGTGATCTCCCGTGATAATCGACACGATCCAGGAATGGTTCAAAGAGGTGCTGATCGACGGCATCATCTCAAACCTTTCCGGGACCTTTGATACCGTGAATACGAAGGTGGCCGAGATCGCAGGCGAGGTCGGCATGACGCCCTCCGGCTGGAACGGCGGTATCTTCAACATGATCCGCAGCCTGTCCGAAACGGTCATTGTCCCCATCGCCGGCATCATCCTCACCTTCGTCATGTGCTATGAGCTGATCCAGTTGATCGTCGAGAAAAATAATCTCCATGATTTTGACACCTGGCTTTTCTGAAAGTGGATTTTCAAGACCTTCTGCGCGGTGCTGATCGTCACGAACACCTGGAATATCGTCATGGCGGTGTTTGACATGGCGCAGAGCGTGGTCGATCAGAGCGCAGGCGTCATCATCTCCGATGCTGGGATCGACATTTCCGACGTCGTGGGTGATCTGGAAACAACGCTGGCGGACTGGAGCATCGGTTCTTTGCTGGGTCTGTGGTTTCAGAGCGTCTTTGTGGGCCTCTGTTCGCATATCCTCACCATTGCCATTTTCCTTGTGATCTACGGAAGAATGATCGAGGTGTATTTGACCGTATCCGTGGGGCCAATCCCGTTTGCCACGATGGTCAACCGGGAATGGGGTCATACGGGGCAGAACTATTTGAAGTCCCTGCTGGCCCTGGGCTTCCAGGCGTTTCTTATCATGGTCTGCGTGGGCATCTACGCGGTGCTGGTGCAGAATATCGCCGTGGGGGATGATATCACCGTGGCGATCTGGGAATGCATGGGATACACGGTGCTGCTGTGCTACACGCTGTTCAAAACCGGCAGCCTTGCAAAAAGCCTGTTTGGAGCGCATTAAAGGAGGTATCAATTTTGGCATACGTAACGGTCCCAAAGGACCTGACAAAAATCAAAAGCAAGATGCTGTTCGGACTGACGAAGCGGCAGCTTGTGTGTTTCGGATCAGCGGCGCTTGTGGGAGTGCCGCTTTTCTTTTTGAGCAAGAGCAACATGGGTACGACCTCGGCGGCGCTGTGCATGATCCTTGTCATGCTCCCATTCTTCCTGTTTGCCCTCTATGAGAAAAACGGGCAAACGCTGGAAGTGATCCTGGGGCACCTGATCCAATGCAAATTCATCCGTCCGAAGCGGCGCATCTATCAGACCAACAACGCCTATTCCGCCCTGGTGCGGCAAGCAAAACTGGAAAAGGAGGTACGGGCGATTGCTGAAAAGAACGGCAAAACCGGAAAACGTGCAGCCCGCCGCAAAGCGTAAGCTCACGCGGGCGGAGCGAAAACAAATTGAAGCCATCATCCGGCAGGCGAAGGGCGACGGCAAGCCCCATACCGTGCAGGACAGCATCCCGTTTCGGAATCTGTACCCGGACGGCCTGTGCAGGCTGGACGACCGGCTTTTCTCCAAGACCATAGCCTATGAGGACGTCAACTACCGTCTGGCGGGGCCGGACGACCAGCGGGATATCTTTGAACGCCTCTGCGATTTCTATAACGGCTATGATCCCTCCATCGGCGTGCAAATGACCCTGAGCAGCCGCCATGAGGACAAGAACGGAAACCTGTTCGGCATGGACGCCCAGGGCGACGCGCTGGATGATATGCGCGTGGAGGCGTCCGGCATCCTGCAAATGCAGTATGAGCGCGGCAACAACGGCTTTGTAAAGCGCAAATATGTCACGCTGACCATCGAGGCGGAAAATCTTCCGGCGGCGCGGGCACGCTTTTCCCGGATCGAGGCAGACACCCTGAACCGCTTCAAGGTCATGGGTGCAGGCGCAAGGGTGCTGGACGGCAAGGAGCGGCTGGCGCTGCTGCATGGCCTTCTCCATCCGGAGGGCGGACAGTTTGCCTTTGAATGGGACTGGCTCCCGGCAAGCGGCCTGTCCGTCAAGGACTTCATCTCACCGTCCTTCTTCGAGTTTGGCGAGACGCGGCGTTTCCGCGTAGGTGAAATGTACGGTGAGGTGTCCTTCTTGCAGATATTAGCCCCGGAGATTCAGGACCGTATCCTCACGGATTTCATGGATGTGGAGGGAAACCTTCTCGTCACCATGCACATCCGCGGCATCAACCAGAACGAGGCGATCAAGATGGTCAAGCACAAGATCACCGATCTGGACGCCATGAAGATACAGGAGCAGAAGAAGGCCGCCCGCAGCGGCTACGATCTGGATATCCTCCCCTCCGACCTCTCCACCTACGGCGGCGCGGCGAAGAATCTCTTGCAGGATTTGCAGAGCCGAAACGAGCGAATGTTCAATATGACCTTCCTCATGCTGCATCTGGCGCCCACGAAGCAAAAGCTGGAGATCGCCGTTTCGCAGTCGGCCAGCGTCGCCCAGACGCACAACTGCATCCTGACTCGGCTGGACTTCCAGCAGGAGGACGGGCTTATGTCCTCGCTGCCGCTGGGCCTCAACCGTATCAAGATCGAACGCAGCCTCACCACTTCGGCGCTGGCGGTGTTTGTCCCCTTCGTGACCCAGGAACTTTTTATGGGCGGCAATGCCATGTATTACGGCCTCAACGCTCTTTCCAACAACATGATCCTGCTGGACCGCAAGCAGTCCCGTTGTCCCAACGGTCTTGTGTTCGGCACGCCGGGCAGCGGCAAGTCCATGAGCTGCAAGCGGGAGATCACCTATGTCATGCTGACCACAAAGGATAATGTCATCATCTGTGACCCAGAGGATGAATATTCTCCGCTGGTGAACCGGCTGGGCGGCCAGGTGATCCGGCTCTCTCCCAACAGCCGCGACTATGTAAATCCGCTGGATATCAACCTCAATTACAGCGAGGAAGAAAACCCGCTGGCGCTGAAAAGTGATTTCGTACTGTCCTTCTGTGAGCTTATCATGGGCAGCAAGACGGGGCTGGAGGCTATCGAGAAAACCGTTATTGACCGGGCCGTGCAGATGATCTATCAGCCGTACTTCGCAGACCCGAGGCCGGAGAATATGCCCGTGCTGGGCGATCTGCTGAACGCGCTTATGGCGCAGGGCATCCCGGAGGCGGAGCGTGTGGCCCAGGCGCTTGACCTGTATGTAAACGGCTCGCTCAACTTCTTCAACCACCGTACCACCGTGGATATCCGAAACCGCCTTGTCTGCTTCGATATCAAGGGCCTCGGCAAGAATCTGAAAAAGCCGGGGATGCTCATTGTCCAGGACGCGGTGTGGAACACCGTCACGGTGAACCGCTCCATTGGACGGGCCACCTGGTATTTCGTGGACGAATTTCATCTACTTTTGAAGGAGGAACAGACGGCAGCATACAGCGCTGAGGTCTGGAAGCGTTTTAGAAAGTGGGGCGGCGTCCCGACTGGGGCGACACAGAACCCGAAGGACCTGCTTTCCTCGCCGGAGATCGAAAACATTCTGGAAAACAGCGATTTCATCTACCTGCTGAATCTGTCCGCGGGCGACCGCAAGCTGATGACGGAGCGGCTGAACATCTCCGCGGAGCAGCTTGCCTATGTGACCAACGCGGACCCCGGCAGCGGCCTTCTGTTCTTCCAGAATGTGATCCTGCCCTTCCGGGACGAGTTCCCGAAGGATACGGAGCTATACAAACTTCTCACGACCAAGCCCAGCGAGGTCGCCCACGACGGGAAAAGCGGATAAGGAAAGGATGGGACAAGATATGAAATATGTGATCGACAGCGAAACCTATGAAAAGCATATCCGTGACGAGGTGCATCTTTACGGTCTGCTGCATCAGCTCGCGTTCCTCGCCGGGAAGGTGAAGGACGCGGAGGACATGGCAAATCTGGTCAAGACGGCAAAGCACTACGGCGAGATTGCGGAGGAAAAGTTTGATGACTGGCTCATTCCCGGCCGTTATCTGGTGTTTGGCGACCGGACCGACCTTGCCGGGCTGAAGGAGGTGGAGCTTACGCCGCTGACCGCCGTACTGAAAGAGCATGACGCAAAAAATAAGGAAAAGCAGCGTGCCGCCGCTCACGATCCCGCCTACATCATTTCCAGCAGCGCCTTCCGTATGCTGGTGGGCGATCTCTTTGAGCTGCTGGCGCAGTATGGCTTCCTCCACAATCGCGTTCTGGATGTAAAAACGGTGCGGCAGCTTGTACGGCTGCAAAAGAATCTCTCCGGCGAGCATCCGGCGATCCGCAGGATGTACCGCAGGTGGGGCATCCCGGACAGTACGGGCGTTACAGGCTTCGATATGCTGGAAAGCGCCATTCGCAGGACACACCTGACGCCGTATGACCAGGACGGCAGAGAGGACGTCTATGACTGAGCTGACCCATGTGAGCCTGTTTTCCGGCACTGGTGACCGAACTGCTAAAATGACAAAATACTACATTTTCCATAGGAGGTATGTTATAATCAATAAGAGGTGATTAGGATGACGGATGTATTCTTTACTGCCACAAAGCGAGCGCTAAATAATATTACATCGAACTACGATATGGTTTGGCCTACTGCGGTCGGTCTATGGAACCTTCGCTGTATGGTCAATGGTGTTAAGAAGGAATTTCCCGAAATCACCGAGGCTGAATTAGCGGCGAAGTTCAGTCAGGGCAGCGGTATACATGGAGTGAACTATCAACGAGCGTTTATTCAAACAACATGGACGCAGCAGCAAACAAAATTCGCCTGGATTCTGTTAAATAGTACAATACCTATTTTTGAAGGTTGGTTAGAAGAACTGAAACAAAACTATTTCACGGATATGGATGTCAAGGCCCTACAATTTCCTACACAGGCACAAGCAGAAGTTGCCCGTTTGACAGCTAATTCATCCACCATGTTGCATAACTCATTTTATTCGACCTATCTCGGAAAAAGAGACAGGTGTTACGCACAGCTTGATGCTTTACTGCACTGTTATCGAGTGTTCAAAGAGGCGCGAAACTGCTATATGCACAATGGGTCTATAGCAAATCAAAAATTGATAAACGCATATACAGACTACTTGCCGTTTGCAACTGCATCATCGTTATGTGTCTCGGAAGTCCCAGATTTTCCTGCACCTGCTTTAGGAACAGAAGTTCAAGTGAGTCTAAGAGGTGTAGTTGGATTCTCATACATACTGATTAAACTTTTAGTGTCGTTAGATACAGAATTGCTTTGTGCAGCCGATGCAGAAGCTGAATTTATCGCTCGTTATCAACAAAAGCACAAAATCATGCGAACATTAAAGCCTAATGCAGATGAATCCAGACGACAGGTGAAACAGTATGTACAGCAGTGCGGCTTCCCTAAACCTTTGGCTGTCGATGATATAATTACTTTTTTACTCAATAATCACTTAATATCAAAATAGAGTTCTCAACATGATTAGACCTCGCTTCAATCGAAGCGAGGTTTTTCTATGCCCAAAATCAGGAGGTGAATACAAAATAGCAAATCAACTGACCCATGTGAGCCTGTTTTCCGGCATTGGTGGGCTTGATCTGGCGGCGGAGGCAGTGGGCTTCCGCACCGTCTGTCAATGCGAGTGGGCAGACTATCCCTATTCCGTTCTGGAAAAGCACTGGCCGGATGTGCCGAGATTCCGGGATATCACGACTTTTACAAAGGAGGCGTTTTTTGAAAAAACAGGACTTGAAACCGTTACCGTTATATCCGGCGGCTTTCCCTGCCAGCCCTTCTCCACCGCAGGGCAGCGAAAGGGCTTTGCGGATGAACGCTACCTGTGGCCGGAAATGTGCCGCGTTATTACCGAGCTGCGGCCCCGTTGGGTGCTTGGGGAAAATGTTGCTGGCTTCATCAATATGGGGCTCGACAAAACGATCTTTGACCTGGCAAAAGCGGGATACGCTGTTCTCCCATTCGTATTTCCGGCTTGCGGTGTCGGCGCATGGCATGAGCGCCAGCGAACTTTTATCGTCGCGGCTGATGTTTCCCACACCCCTTGCCTCCGACAAGAACACCTGCAGGGACGCGGCCAACCTGGATGTGTACCTCTCCGACAACGGAATATTCCGCAAGGTGAACAAGAGCGGCGCGATCTGGAGCCTCAGCCTGTCGGCGGCGGTATTCTATCTGACCCCGGCAGCATCGGAGGGCTACCGCTCCACGCTGAAACCGGCGGCGTTTCGCAACAGCGCTCCGTCTGCCAACCTGTCATCCCAGGTGATCCGGCAGGAGCGGCCGATATCCGAGACGGCGGCGCTGAACCCGGATTGGGTGGAATGGCTCATGGGCTTCCCCCGGAAATGGACGGACGTATCCTCTGGGCCGCCGAACCAGAGGAAGTCCCCCGTATCACCGAAAACACCGCGGACCGCGCCCTACGGCTGAAAACCCTGGGCAACGCGGTCTGCCCGCCCCAGGCATATCCCATTTTCAAGTATATCTCTATGATCGAGACGGGCGAGTGCGTGAGCGTTTGCCCCTACGGAAAGGCAGGTGGTGACGCATGAAGGAATGGAAGGCCTCCGAGAAGGAGGCGCAGAAGATGACCCGCGACGGAGCCATTTCCGTCAACATGGTCACAGGCGAGACGAGCCATGTTTCAGACCGTGCGCCGGAGCAGGACTATTCCCCCTCCGGCGATTCCACGGCGCTGGCGAGGACTGCCCTCCACCATCTGGACGACCGGCGCGTCCGGAAGTCTCAGAGGAAAAAGCGGCGGAACCGCCGCAAAGCCTACCGGGAGGGTACGGCGGCAAATAGCCGCCCATCCTCCCGTTTGCAATTCACCGAGGAGGAACGCGCCGCGCCGGAGCTGCAAAAGGCGATCCGCAAATCCGACAAGGCGGCAGAGAAGCTGGACGCGGTACGGGCCGCCGTCCCCGAAAAGCAGCCCTCGCTCCATCAGCCGGTGAATCCGCTGGCGCGGCCGTTACAGGAGATCGGCACGCCGCCCATGCGAAGGTGCATGAGGTGGAACAGGAAAATGTCGGCGTGGAGGCGGGGCACCTGACGGAGCGCGGCATGGAAAAGGCTGTCCGCTACGGAAACCGCAAACTCCAAAACTGGCAGGCGGACCGCAAGCTGAAACCCTGGCGTGAGGTATCCAGCGCAGAGCAGGCGGCGGTCCAGGCCAATGCGGATGCGCTGTATCAAAAGGCACTGCGGGAGAATCCGCAGCTTGCGGCCAGCAACCTCATTTCCCGGATGTGGCAGAAAAAGAAGCTGCAAAAGCAGTATGCCGCCGCATACCGGGCAGCGCATAGCGCCGGGGACGCGGCGGCAGCGGCGCAGACGGCAGCGAAGGGCGCAAAGAAAAGCGCGGACGCGGCGAAGAAGGCCGGAGAGTTTGTTTCCAAACACAAAAAGGCGTTTTTGATTGTGGGCGGGATCGGCCTGCTGCTGGTCATGCTGCTGGGGCTGCTGCAATCCTGTTTCTCCATCTTCGGCGGAGGCGTGTCCAGCATCGTTGCGTCCTCGTATCTCTCCGAGGATTCCGACCTGCTGGCGGCAGAGGCCGCCTACTGCGCGATGGAGGATGAATTGCGGGAATATCTGGACACCTATGAGCAGACCCACGATTATGACGAATACCATTTCGATCTGGACGAGATCAAACACGATCCCTATGTGCTGTTGTCCATTCTGTCGGCGCTCCATGAGGGTCAGTTCACCATTGACCAGGTACAGGACGATCTTCAAATGCTGTACGACAAGCAATATATCCTTACCGAGACGGTCACCACGGAGACACGCTACCGCACAGAGACGAGGACGGACAGCGAGGGCAACGAGTATGAAGTGGACGTTCCATACACGTATTACATCTGCACCGTGGAGCTTGAAAACTTCGATTTGAGCCATGTTCCCGTTTACATCATGGATACTGAAACGCTCTCCATGTACGCCGTGTATATGTCCACGCTGGGGAACCGCTCCGATCTGTTCCCGTCATCCGGGTATGTGGACAAGTACATCACGAACCCACCAGAGGACTATGAAATCCCTGCGGAATACCTGTCTGATGAACGCTTTGCGGCGCTTATTACGGAGGCGGAAAAATACTTGGGATACCCCTACGTCTGGGGCGGCAGCAGCCCTTCCACCTCGTTTGATTGCAGCGGCTTTGTCAGCTATGTTCTGACCAACAGCGGCCTATGCAATACCGGGCGGCTGGGAGCCCAGGGGCTTTACAACATTTCCACGCGGGTATCCGATCCGCAGCCGGGCGACCTGGTGTTTTTCGTTGGGACCTATGACACCGCGGGCATCTCCCATGTTGGCTTTTATGTAGGGCTGGACGAAGCGGGCAACCCCATGTTTCTGCATTGCGGCGACCCGATCCAGTACACAAGGCTCAATACAAGCTACTGGCAGCAGCACTTTTATGCCTACGGCAGACCGCCGTATGATTGATGGAGGTGAGTATATCAATATTGTTTCCTATGGCGGCGGTGCGAACAGCACCGCCCTTCTTGTTGGACTGCATCAGCACCGTATCCCTGTTGACCTGATCCTGTTTGCGGATACGGGCGGTGAGCATCCCCATACCTACGCCTATCTGGATATCATGGATCGCTGGCTGGAGGAACACGGTATGCCGAAGATCACACGGGTCTATAAGACCACAAGGGACAGCAGGCGGCTGACATTAGAGGATGAATGTCTGAAAAGCGGTACGCTGCCCTCCATCGCCTACGGCTTCAAGCGGTGTTCTCTGAAACACAAGATCGGACCACAGGAAAAGTTCTGCAACAACTATCCTCCGTGCCGTGGGGTTTGGGCCAGCGGAAAAAAGGTGGTCAAGTTCATCGGCTATGATGCTGGCGAACACTATCGCAGCGACAAGGTCCTTCTGCGTGATCTGGCAGACCCGAAGTACAGCAAATGGTATCCCCTGATGGAATGGGGCTGGGACCGGGAGGCGTGTATCCGGGCAATCGAGGCGGCTGGCCTGCCGCAGCCGGGAAAGTCCTCCTGTTTTTTCTGCCCCAGTATGCGGGCGGAGGAGATCATCGATCTGCGGGAGCATTACCCGGATTTGTTCCGGCGTGCGCTGGCATTGGAGGATAACGCACGGGCCAACCTGAAAACTGTTCAGGGGCTTGGACGCAACTATTCATGGAGAGAACGATTTGGAAAGGAGTTTATTTGACTATGGCAACTACTGAGAAGATCCGTCGTGACATTGAAAAGGTTCGGGAGAAGATCACGGAGCAGCAGAAACGCCTTCGTGCGCTGGAGGCGCAGCTTGCGGAGGAAGAAAATCTGGAAATTGTTCGCATGGTGAAGGCTGTCCACATGGACAACAAGGAACTGACCGCCTTCCTGCGTGCCTACGCCAGCGGCATGATCTCCCTGCCGGAAGGAATGATGGAAATGGAGGCCGCCGCTGATCCCGATACGATGGAGGGCGCCGACGATGAAGAATAAGTACACGATCCGCACACTTGCGGTGCTGCTGGCCGTTATGCTCTGCATGACGGCCTTTTCCACGGTCGCTTTTGCAAGCAGCGAGGATACAGTGCCTACCTCTGAGGCACAGACGGAACCGACTGACAGCGCGGATATCACCGGGGACGATCTTTCCGAACTGATCTCTGCGCTGTTCGGCTCTATTGGCACGGAGAAATCCGGGAAAACAGGAACCGTCACCACCAACGGCGGCAAGCTGAATGTCCGCACGGGCGCCGGGCTGGATAACTACGCTTTCACGCAGCTCCCAAACGGAACGGTGGTAGAGGTCGTGGGTACGGACGGCGACTGGTATATGGTCCGGCTGCCGGAGAAGGTCGGCTATGTCTATTCCGGCTATATGACGCTCAGCGATACGGGCGGCGAAAATGACAGTAGCTTTTCCTTCTCCATTGATCCCGATAAATTGAGCGAGCTGTTTGAGCAGCTTATGGGCGACAGCGGCGGCGCCGCCCTGACGCCGGACGGAAACCTTTCGCTGATCGACGATATCGGCGGCAGCACCCGGAGCGGCAAGCAGTTCATTACGGTGGAAACGAAGAACGGTAATGTATTCTATCTCATTATCGACCGTGACGACGAGGGCGAGGAAACCGTGCATTTTCTGAACCAGGTGGACGAGGCTGACCTTCTGACGCTTATGGGAGACGATGCTCCCGCGGCGGAGACACCCGCCGTCTGCAACTGCAAGGAAAAGTGTGTGGCTGGCGCGGTGAATACGAATTGTCCTGTCTGCAAAAATAACCTCTCTGAGTGCAGCGGCAAGGAAGTTGTGGCAGAGCCGGAGCCTGAACCGGAGCAGCCGGAGAAAAAGAGCAGCGGCGGTCTGCTGGTCATCGTTCTGCTGCTGGCGCTGGCAGGCGGCGGAGCCTTCGCCTATGTGAAGTTCATCAAGCCGAACCTCAGCGGCGTGAAGGTCAGCGCCGATCCCGACGATTACGATTTTGAGGATGAAGAAATGGTCAGCGAGGACGAGCAGGATTGAGCGTGAAAAATAATGGTAAGGCCGCCGCTATTAGCGGTGGCCTTTGAAATGGTCAGTCTGGCTGGGCAAGGATAATTTCATTTGCATCCATAGAATCATTAACATAAAGCTTTGGAGTTTTATCTTCGGAAATGCCTTCCAACATGAGTTGTGCAAGTGCTTGATTAAATGAGATTTGTAGTGAACGACCAAAACCAATAGATGAATATAGCTGGGATGCAAATATGCAAGCGGCCTCATCACCTATGGAAGTAGACATTCCTATTGCAGCGTCAATATTCTCAATAACGCTTTCAGCTTGAGGTTCTGAAAAGCATGCATTAAAAACAACAAGTCTAATAGTATCTGATGCGGTTGACATTGCCATAGAAATAGCCTCTTTGCTAACCAGTTTGGCGCTACCATCAGGATTCAGCAAAACAAGGTCGCCATTTTCTGTTCCGTGACCGCTGAAATGGACAATCGTGGGATTAGTTTCATTGATTGCCTGGAGTATATCGCCAGAACGAGTAGCCCACCGACTTTCAAACCGGATAGAATCTCGGTAATCAGCCATACGTATCTTTTGCTGGATAGAACGTGCCTCTTCATCAAGTTGCAAAGGGGTTGTTCCTGCCGGATTGGCAGCAAGAAATAAAATAGTTATAACATTCGGTACTGTCTGCAACTGTTCAATATCTTGCTGCATCTGCCGCTGCATTCTCTCGTTCTCTCGGAGACGCTGTTCCAACTGTCGCGCTTGACGATCAGCTTCCTGCATACGTTTTTTGTCTTCGGCTTCCTGTCTTTTTTGAACCCGAACTTCCTCATTCCGATAATTCTTTTCGGCCGTGGCTACCTCTTTTTCTTTGGCAGCAATTTTCTTTTGAATATCACCGATCTTTTTTTGCACATCAGCGATTGACTTGTTAGCGCGATCAATGTCGCCAAGTCGGGATTTAATTGTAGCTTGATTTTTTGTTCTACTTATTGCACTTTTAGCGGATATAATTTTGCTTTGTAGCGGGGATAACTTTGCCTGCTCTTTTGCTAAATCTTGGCTCAGCTTTGCCGCTTCTTCCCTTTTCCGCATAAGAGTGTTCCGATAGCTATCAAGTTGGGACATTTAATCACCCTTTTCTCTTAGAATAGTTAAATTATATCACAAAATAACAGCAAATCAATGTTAGGAGGAATCGAATGAGTAAACTGATTATCGCAGAAAAACCGAGTGTGGCAAAATCTATCGCGTCGGCCCTGGGTGCTTCATCCAGGGCCGATGGCTTTTATGAGGGCAGCGGCCTTCTCGTATCCTGGTGCGTGGGGCACCTGGTATCCCCGATGGATGCTGGCGGCTATGACGAACGTTTCAAGAAATGGCGCTATGATGATCTTCCCATTCTGCCGGAACCGTTCCGCTATGTGCTGGCACCGGGCAAGGAGGGCGCTTTTGAAAATCTCTGCGCCCTGATGGACCGCCCCGATGTGGATACCATCGTCAATGCCTGTGATGCCGGGCGTGAGGGAGAGCTGATCTTCCGTCTGGTGTATGAAATGACCGGCTGCCGCAAGCCGGTCCTTCGCCTCTGGATTTCCTCGATGGAGGACAGTGCTATCCGAGAGGGCTTTTCTGACCTGCGCCCCGGCGCCGATTATGAAGCCCTGTATCAATCTGCCCTCTGCCGTCAGAAAGCGGATTGGCTGGTGGGGATCAACGCCACTCGTCTTTTCTCCGTTCTCTATCACCGTACCTTGAATGTGGGCCGTGTTCAGACCCCCACACTGGCAATGCTGGCGGAGCGTGACGCAAAGATCACGCTGTTTCACAAGGAAAAATATCATCTGCTGCGCCTGACGCTGAATGGAGCCGAGGCGGTGTCGGAGAAGTTCACCGATCCGGCGGAGGCGGAACAGGCAGCGGCCATGTGCAAGGGTGCGGCCATCACCTGTACTTCCGTCACGAAGGAGCAGAAGAAGGAACAGCCGCCGAAGCTCTATGATCTTACCACCTTGCAGCGGGAGGCGAACCGCCTGTTCGGATACACGGCGAAACAGACCCTTGACTACGCCCAGAGCCTCTACGAAAAGAAGCTGCTGACCTATCCCCGCACGGACAGCCGGTATCTGACCTCCGACATGGCGGAAACAGCCTCCTGCGTCATCCATCTGGCGGCGAAGGTGCCGCCCTTTGACGGGATCAGCAACTTCTTCCCGCTGGTGGAGGCCATGAGCTCCGACAAGGATGTATCTGACCACCATGCTATCATCCCGACTATGGAGATTGAAAAAGCGGATATCAAGGCTCTGCCTCTGGGCGAGCGCAATTTGTTCCTGCTGGTCTGCTGCAAGCTGCTGTGTGCGTCGGCGGAGCCGTATATGTATGAGGCGGTCACGGCCACCTTTGACTGCAGCGGCCAGTCCTTCACCGCAAAGGGCAAGCGCATCCTCTCCGAAGGCTGGCGGGAGATCGACCGCATTTTCCGTACCTTCTTGAAGGAAAAGCCTGCGGATGGGGACGGCGGCACGCTCCCGGACTTCACCGAAGGGCAAACTTTTGACGGTGCGGAGGTTGCTGTTACCGAACATTTCACCCAGCCGCCGAAGCCCTATACCGAAGATACCCTCCTGTCCGCTATGGAGAACGCGGGCAAGGAGGATACGCCGGAGGACGCCGAGCGAAAAGGACTGGGCACGCCCGCCACCAGGGCGGCTATCATCGAAAAGCTGGTGACAGCCGGATTTGTGGAGCGCAAGGGCAAAAACCTGATCCCCACGAAAGCCGGTATCAACCTTGTCACGGTCCTGCCTGAGCCGCTGACCTCTCCCATGCTGACAGCGGAATGGGAACAGAAATTAACGGAGATCGCAAGGGGCGGCGCTGACCCGGATACTTTCATGGATGGTATCTACACGATGGTCCAGGAGATCGTGTCCACCTATTCCTGTATTTCCGAGGACGGCAAAAAGCTGTTTGCCCCGGAGAAGGAAGTGATCGGCATCTGCCCCCGCTGCGGTCAGCCGGTCTATGAGGGCAAGAAAAACTTTGCGTGTTCGGATCGGTCCTGCGGTTTCGTGCTCTGGAAAAATGACCGCTTCTGGACGAGCCGCAAGAAAGAGCTGACAAAGAAGATGGCAGCGGACCTTCTGAAAAAGGGACGTACCAATGTCAAGGGAATGTGGTCTGAAAAGAAACAGGCTGCTTATGACGCTGCGGTGATCCTGGACGACACGGGCGGCAAATACATCAATTTCAAGCTGGAATTTCCGAAAAGAAAGGTTGGTGCTGATGGCAGAAAATAAGACTTTGGAACATTTACCCGAAGTGAGGGCGGCGGTGGCTGCCCTCTCCCCGGAGGAGCGGGAGGTGCTGGCGGCGGTGCAGGCCTCGCCCTTCAAGCTGACAGCACCGGAGCAGTTTAAGGAGTTTGCGGACAACACCGACTATTTCGTATTTGAGCCAAATATCCACGATTTGAATGATCTGGGGTGGCGGTATCTGGCACAGCACATGGATATGCTGCTGCCCCCGGAACTTCTGAAAGCGATCGACCCTGTTCCGTTTGGCAAGTACGCCATGCAGGAGGAACAGGGCCATTTTACGGAACACGGATATATTTCTCTTTCCGGCGACGAGTGGGTGCATGAACACCCTGCGGAGCCGGAGAAAAAGCCCTCCATCCGGGAACGGCTGGAACAGGGCAAGAAGGAATGTGCAGAGAAAAGCAAGGCGCAGCCCCATAAGGAAAAATCTGCGCTGGAGCTGTAAGGAGGTGCTGATATGCCATATTACGATCACGACAAGGATTATCCCTTTGCCGCCTTTATCACCAATCTTGGGAAGTACAATGAGGGCGAGCTTGTGGGCGAGTGGGTGAAGTTTCCCACCACCGCCGAGGAACTGAAAGAAGTGTTTATGCGGATCGGGATCGGCCAGAAGGATGACTTCGGCCAGCCCTATGAGGAATGGTTCATCACGGACTATGACTGCTATGTGGACGGTCTTTACAGTAAGTTGGGTGAATATGAAAATCTGGACGAGCTGAATTATCTGGCATCGAAGCTGGATGAAATGAGCGAAAGCGAATACGCACAGTTTCAGGCCGGTATGGAAATGGGCGACCATTGCGGCAGCCTGCAGGAGATCATCAACCTCACCGAGAATCTGGATTGTTATGAGGTTTACCCCGATATCCATGACTATGACGATCTGGGCCGCTATTACATCGAAGAACTGGACGTTATGCAGGTGCCAGAGCATTTGCAGAATTACATCGACTATGAGGCCTACGGCCGGGACGTTGCGTTGGAGGAAAACGGCACCTTCACGGATCAGGGCTATGTGCGTGATACGGGTGACAGTTTTCATGAGTATTACGACGGTGAGCGCGGCAGTATCCCCGACGAGTACCGGGTGATGACCTTTCAGGACGATCTTCCCGAAGAAGAAAAATCTGAATGGGCTATGGATATCGCCTTTGACATGGACGAGTTTTTCCGGCAGCGTGATCCGCAGTATGCGGCGGAGCACCCAGAGGCGCACGCCGCAAAGGAAGAAATTTACGAAAGCCTGATGGCCGGGCGCATTTCCGCTCTGGATGAAAAGCTGGCGGCGCTGGGGCAGACGCAGGAGGACTATCTTCCCTCGGAGATTGAAAAATTCAAGGACGCCACGGGTTATGAGGAATTTCTTGATTTTGACCCGGCGGAGGTCAAGGCAGCTTTGGAGGACCCGGAGAAGTCCCATGCGGATGAAATGCTGTCCGCTGCGGAAAGGGCTGCCTCGGAAAAGATGACTGTGCTTGTAGTGGAACCTATGAAGAAACCCTATGTGAAGGAGATCGACCCCAACCTTCGTTCCCTGCAGGCAGAGGTCGGCGGAGACATTGGCGCAACTTATCCCTATTCTGACCCGGTGGCGCTGGTTTGCAATGATGAAGGAAAGCTCATAGGACTTGATTTGAACCGTGGGCTACGGGATGAAAATGGAGAAATTTATGATATCGTAGCAGGGACTTTCCTGGTGGTTGGACTTGGTGAGGAAGATTTCGCCTCCCTGTCCCCGGAACTGATTCAGAAATACACGGAACAGTTCAAAACGCCGGAACGATTTATGCAGATCAATGGCAATATCGTTGTTCTCCCTGTCCCGGCAGAGAAGCAAGACCTCACTTATCTGCCAGACCGTTTTGAAACTGGCGAACGTGTGCAGACACCGAGGGGAAGCTTTCAGGTGACGGCTATGAGCCGGGAGCAGATGGAGGCGGCCGGTTACGGTGTCCACCATATTTCCGATGATGGAAAGTATCTTATCATGGGAAACGGCACACGGGCCTTTGCCGTGGCAGCGGAACAGCCGGAAAAGGACAATCCTCTCCGCACCGCTGAAATGACGCTGGAGGATGACTACGGCATGATCGACGGCGTTATCAACAACGGCAGACGCGGCGAGGAATTGGAAAAAGCCCAGGGGTACGCAGAGCGGACGACGCCGGAGAAGCCTTCCATCCGTGAGCGGTTGGAGGACGCCAAACGGGAATGTGCCGAACATAAGCCACCAGAGGGCAAGAAGCCCGGTCGTGATGTGCCGGAGCATGACTGCTTATGAGCCGAAGCAAGAAGTGGCGGCTGGAATGGGCGTTCTTCCTGGGAGAGAACGGCAGGCGGCAGTATAACCATATCTGCAAAAAATGTGTTCACGGTTGCAAGCAGAGTTTCCGGGCGTGTCTGGTCGCTTGTCCGCATTACAGTTCCAAACGATCTAAAATTTGTGAGGATAAGGGTAGAAAAACCGCAGAATAATTCCCTGTATCCGTACTTTCAAAGAGAGCCTTTATGATTTCTCATGTGTCGGTCTGCTTGCTGGCACATGAAGAAAAAGGCTTGATTTCAAACACTTTCTGTCACGCAAAACGGGAGTACAACTTTTCGGTTCGTCCGATCGGCTGTACTCCCGCTTTTTCTTTTTGCTATCATCAAATTACTTTAACACGGTTCTGTTGTTTGAACAGGGGTACAAATTGTACCTCCGTTGAAAAGGAATTTCCATAGTATTTTCTCATTAGGATTGGATAGGAAAGGATGGATAGCCGCCGCAGTAGGCGTTGTGGGAATGTGTGTAAACTGCCAGGATTGTGAGGCTGTGGGAAAGCTGTTTGCAGGCCTGTGGGAAAAGGCTTGTCTTTTTCCATCAGGTTGTGAATGGTTTTTCCATCGGCACGAGCGGCAGTTTTCCATATTTCCATGACGCAAGAAAATCATCCAACGATCAGCCGGTACACCGTCAGCGGCACATACCACACCGCCACGATCAACCGCCATGCCAGAATGAAACCACCGATCACACCACCGATAATAAAGTTCAATGCAAACAGGGCGATCCCTCCACCCAGGGAGCCGCCGCCCGGCACGATCCAGAGGCACATCCGATGGAGGCCAAACGGCAGCCCGCAGAGTATCCAGAGCCATACATAGTCAAGCTCTCCGTTCTTCATGCAGGCGGATTTGAAGATACAATACAGAATCAGTGCCACGGTCACGGGCAGTACACTTTTGAAGAATAATGCTTTGATTGCTTCGCTTCTTGTCATCGGTAAAACCTCCTTCCGCAGTTCCATTATACAGGATGCCGGGAGCTGCGCCCAGCGTCTTTCAAAGAAATTTATTCAAGTTCATGCCGACGCTGTTGTTCCTGTTCCTTTGGAACGGTCAGCAGTGCATCTACATTCTGTTTAACAGTATCGTATTCCTGGGCTTCGGTTCTTGCGGCTTTGTATTCAGCAAGGAGCCGTTCCTTTTCTGCGTTGAGATTGGCAAGCTCCGTTTTCATGCTTTCCGTTGTCGGCAGCGGCACAGCCCCCAGCCGTTTCAATTCTCTGGCGGCCGCTTCAAAAAGGATGATCTCGCTCTCATGCCCCCGCAGGAACTTTTCTTTATCATTCGATTTACGGTATCGGTCATAAAGCGGCTTTAGCTGACGGTAAGTGCCGGCGTGCTTCATCACAATGGCAAGTTCGGCACTTCTGCTTTCTATCCGCTTGATCTCCGCATGAGCGGTATCCCTGCGTGCGGATACTGCGTTCAATTTGCTTTCCAGTTCTCCATAACTGCTTATCCCGTGTTCCGTCAGGAAATTCATGGTCTTGGCGGCCTGTTTCAGATTGTTCAGCTTCGCCCAATGGGTGAAGCCTGCGCTCTGCTGTGCCTTGATGTTGTTCTGGATATCAATGAGCAGGCTGATTTTTCCGCTCCGCTGCTTCGGCTGGCGGGAAGGGCTGGACCTGCCGGCGATCCGAGCGGCCAGGGTTTCCTCGGCGTAGTCGGCACCCAGGGTTTTCAAACGGGTAAACCGCTCCTGACCCGGAGCCCTGGCGGATATGTACTTGCCCCGTTTCAGTTCGTACCCTTCACGCTGGAGGCGGCGGAGCAGGTCCTCCAGGTCGGTGCAGCCGGGCAGGAGCCGGTCGATGGCAGAGCGCAGCTTCGCCTTGTAGCTGGTGCCGCTCTGTTCCGCCTGATGCTCAATATAGCTCTTGCCCTTATCCCGGCCGGGGACGATGACGGACAGGCCATGCTCTTTGCAGATACGGTCGCTGGTGCGGCGGATCTCATGGTAGCTTCTCTTGTTGGAGTGGTAGTGCCGGTGGTCCTGGAAACTGACCGCATTGAAGATCAGGTGATTATGGACATGGTTTCTGTCAATGTGGGTGGTGAGGACAAATTCATACTTGCCGCCCAGGACCTCCCGCGCCAGCTCCATGCCGATCCGGTGGGCCTCCTCCGGCGTGACCTCCCCAGGCTCAAACGCCTGGATGAGGTGCCGGCCCAGGTTCGTACCCTTGTCAATGGCATGGCGGCGGGTCCACGCAAATTCGATGTCTGCGGTCTCCGCGGTGCAGCCGAAGGAGGACACCAGCAGCTTCCCGTCCGTCTTGTCTGGATTGCAGATATAGTCGATGGCCGCTTTCAGCGTTGACTTAATAGGATGCGTCTTTGTAACTGCCATATCTGCTCCAATCTCTCCCGGATTTCCTCCATGTCAGCCTGATAGGTTGGGCCTCCGGCGTTGATCCGCTTGGCGATCTGATTGATGTTCCGGCCAATGGAGCCCAGGGCTTTTGTCATCTCCTTAATGTCGGTGGTGTCCACCTGGATGATATATCCGTCAATCGCCATCTTGCGCAGATATGCCCCATACCTCTTTGTGGGGAGCTGAGCCATCTTCTCGTCAATGAGCCGTTTTTCTTCCTCCGTCACCCAGAACTTCATCTGGATATTCCGTTTCCTGTTTGCCATCGTGGTATCTCGCCTCTTTTCGTATCAGGGTTTGGGATGTTCCCAACAAGCATTTTTCGGGTTTAGGGGGAGGGTTCCCTAAAGCCAAAAATCGCAAGCGGGTACTCGCTTGCTGTGCTTGCTATCGTTTCTCTCCAACCGTTTTCCCCTCTACTAATACTACAATTCACAACACCCCAAATGGCAATCTGCAAGGGAATTTCTGCAAAGAAAAACGCCGTAACCACCATAGGTTACGGCGTTCAACCATTCATCAGAAAATCAATTTATTTCGCTTTCAACTTCCACCACTTCTTTTGCGGTAGCTGCCACAATTCGGAGCCCGGCATCGCTCATATTGTCCAAGAACGTGTCAAGCTGGCGGCGCTGCGTGGATTTTTCGGCCTCATTGTCCGGGAAGAAAAACTGATCCACCGAAATGTTGTAACGGGCAACAAGCTCATAAAAGATTTGGAGGCTTGGATGCTGCCCTTTATTCTCGATATTGGCAAGATAGCGGGGAGAGATATACATCTCATCACTTACTTTCTTGCGGCTTTCTTTTCGCTCTTTCCGTGCCTCTTTAATTGCTGCCCCAAACGCCTTGAAGTCGTATTTGGGTACAGGTCTTTTTGCCATATAAATTCACCCAATTACATTCTACGGTTCACTTTTCTTTTTGGATATGTCTATACAGTTCCACTAAATAGCCATAATAATTCATATTTATATACTTGCTATTGTTCGTGTGTCCGACTATAATTATTATGATAAGATTTTCAGAAAGGAGGGGTGTTGTTATGGAATATATGTCTTGCCCCGAAGCAGC
>OLWE01000553.1_pt1 | contig 21035 bp, 15 predicted proteins | sample 1673591 | NCBI WGS metagenome assembly OLWE01 (sample SAMEA103958116, study PRJEB25191) | human gut metagenome | biome: human-associated habitat [ENVO:00009003]; feature: intestine environment [ENVO:2100002]; material: feces | place: Germany | collected 2013/2015 | reverse complement strand
TTATCCTTCAATCCCCTTTTAAAATTGTGGTTTTTCCTCAAAAACGGCCTGCTGGTCATCAGCCTTCAGGTTACCTATCATAGAGGTTTAATCCTTATTCAGAGTCACCCGTGCACGAAATATTCAACATGCTGCTGGCGGTCTTCGATCGGGCAGCGTTAATGCTTATCTGCCTGTTCTTTCTCATCCGTATCCGCCTGTTTCGCGAACTGTTGCACAAGTCGGCGCACTCCCCAAAAGAGTTGCTCGCTGTTACCGCCATTTTCTCGCTGTTTGCCCTGTTCAGCACCTGGTCCGGCGTTCCCGTAGAAGGCTCGCTAGTGAACGTTCGTATTATCGCGGTGATGTCAGGCGGGATTCTGTTTGGCCCGTGGGTAGGCATTATTACCGGCGTGATCGCAGGTATTCACCGTTATTTAATTGATATCGGCGGCGTGACGGCAATCCCCTGCTTTATCACCAGCATTCTGGCGGGTTGTATATCGGGCTGGATCAACCTGAAAATCCCTAAAGCACAGCGCTGGCGCGTCGGTATTCTCGGCGGCATGTTATGTGAAACGTTGACCATGATTCTGGTGATTGTCTGGGCACCAACTACCGCGTTGGGGATCGATATCGTCTCTAAAATCGGCATTCCGATGATCCTCGGCAGCGTCTGTATCGGCTTTATTGTGCTGCTGGTGCAAAGCGTTGAGGGCGAAAAAGAGGCCAGCGCCGCGCGGCAGGCCAAGCTGGCGCTGGATATCGCCAACAAAACGCTGCCGCTGTTTCGCCATGTCAATAGCGAGTCATTACGCAAGGTCTGCGAAATTATCCGCGATGATATTCACGCCGATGCGGTGGCGATTACTAATACCGATCATGTGCTGGCCTATGTCGGCGTGGGCGAACACAACTATCAGAATGGCGATGACTTCATTAGCCCGACTACCCGACAGGCGATGAATTACGGAAAAATCATCATTAAAAACAATGATGAAGCCCACCGCACACCAGAGATTCATTCCATGCTGGTGATCCCATTGTGGGAGAAAGGCGTTGTGACCGGAACACTGAAAATTTACTACTGCCACGCGCATCAGATTACGTCATCATTACAGGAAATGGCGGTCGGTCTGTCGCAAATCATCTCCACGCAACTGGAGGTTTCGCGTGCCGAGCAGTTACGTGAAATGGCAAATAAGGCAGAGCTTCGCGCTCTGCAAAGCAAAATTAATCCCCATTTTCTGTTTAACGCTCTGAACGCTATTTCATCGTCAATCCGTCTGAATCCGGATACCGCTCGCCAGCTGATCTTTAATCTGTCGCGTTATCTGCGCTATAACATTGAATTAAAAGACGATGAGCAAATCGATATCAAAAAAGAGCTGTATCAAATTAAAGACTATATTGCCATTGAGCAGGCCCGCTTTGGCGACAAGCTGACGGTTATCTATGATATTGATGAAGAGGTGAATTGCTGCATTCCCAGCCTGCTGATCCAGCCGTTGGTGGAAAACGCCATTGTCCACGGTATCCAGCCTTGCAAAGGTAAAGGCGTTGTCACCATCAGCGTTGCAGAGTGCGGTAATCGGGTACGTATTGCGGTGCGAGATACCGGGCACGGCATCGATCCAAAGGTGATTGAGCGGGTCGAAGCGAACGAAATGCCGGGCAATAAAATTGGCCTGCTGAATGTCCATCATCGCGTGAAGTTATTGTATGGCGAGGGGCTGCATATCCGCCGCCTGGAACCGGGGACGGAAATTGCGTTTTACATTCCTAACCAACGCACCCCAGTCGCCTCACAGGCTACGTTATTGCTTTGAGCCGGAGTGATATTGTGAAAGTCATCATTGTTGAAGACGAATTCCTGGCACAACAGGAACTGAGCTGGCTAATTAAAGAGCACAGCCAGATGGAGATTGTCGGCACCTTTGACGACGGTCTGGACGTGTTGAAGTTTTTGCAGCATAACCGCGTCGACGCCATTTTTCTGGATATCAATATTCCGTCGCTGGATGGCGTGTTGCTGGCGCAAAACATCAGCCAGTTCGCCCATAAACCGTTTATTGTGTTCATCACCGCGTGGAAAGAACATGCGGTAGAAGCATTTGAACTGGAAGCGTTTGACTACATTCTCAAACCGTATCAGGAGTCACGCATTACCGGGATGCTGCAAAAACTGGAAGCGGCCTGGCAACAACAGCAGACCAGCAGTACGCCTGCCACGACGGTAACGCGTGAGAATGACACCATTAATCTGGTGAAAGATGAGCGAATCATTGTCACGCCAATTAACGATATCTATTACGCCGAAGCGCACGAGAAAATGACCTTTGTCTATACGCGGCGTGAATCCTACGTAATGCCGATGAACATTACCGAGTTTTGCAGCAAGCTGCCGCCGTCGCATTTTTTCCGCTGCCATCGCTCATTTTGTGTCAATCTGAACAAAATCCGCGAGATCGAACCGTGGTTTAATAACACCTATATTCTGCGGCTGAAAGATCTGGATTTTGAAGTGCCGGTCAGCCGCAGCAAAGTTAAAGAATTCCGCCAGTTAATGCATCTTTAATCGGGAACTTTCATGAAAGCACCAGGCTTGCCCGCCGATCAACAATTTTTCGCCGATCTGCTCAGCGGCCTGGTGCTTAACCCGCAACTACTGGGGCGCGTCTGGTTTGCCAGCCAGCCTGCCTCATTGCCAGTGGGCAGTTTATGTATTGATTTTCCCCGTCTGGATATCGTGCTACGCGGCGAATACGGCAATCTGCTGGAAGCAAAGCAGCAACGTATGGTGGAAGGAGAAATGCTGTTTATTCCGGCACGCGCGGCTAATTTACCGGTCAACAACAAACCGGTGATGCTGTTAAGCCTGGTGTTCGCTCCGACCTGGCTTGGGTTATCGTTTTACGATAGCCGCACCACGTCGTTGTTGCATCCTGCTCGCCAGATCCAGCTTCCCAGCCTGCAACGCGGTGAAGGTGAAGCGATGCTTACCGCCCTCACCCATCTTAGCCGTTCACCGCTGGAGCAGAATATCATTCAGCCACTGGTGTTAAGTTTGCTGCATCTTTGCCGCAACGTGGTGAATATGCCACCGGGCAATTCGCAGCCGCGCAGCGATTTTCTCTATCACAGCATTTGTAACTGGGTTCAGGATAATTATGCCCAGCCGCTCACCCGCGAGAGCGTGGCGCAGTTTTTTAATATCACGCCCAATCATCTGTCAAAACTGTTTGCCCAACATGGGACGATGCGTTTTATCGAGTATGTTCGCTGGGTGCGAATGGCGAAGGCGAGGATGATTTTGCAGAAATATCATCTGTCGATTCATGAAGTGGCGCAGCGTTGCGGTTTTCCGGATAGCGATTATTTTTGTCGCGTCTTCCGGCGTCAGTTTGGTCTGACGCCGGGAGAGTACAGCGCCCGCTTTCAGGGCTAACTTCAGAAGGTTAATTCCGTTTCCAGCAGCGTCAGAATGCTTTGCGCATCTTGCGCGGCGAACAGCGACTGGCGGAAGTTTTTATTCACCAGTTTACGCGCCAGCTGCGAGAAGACTTTCACATGATTCATCCCTTCGTTAGCGCCCAGTGTCAGCATGATCACCAGTTCGACTTCGCCCATTTCTGACTGCCAGTCAACCGGTTTCACTAGCCGGGCAATGCTGATACTGGAATGACGGATCCACTGAGATTTGGTGTGCGGGATCGCTACGCCAAAACCAACGCCTGTGGTAACAATCTCTTCCCGCTGCCAGACATCCTCTTCCAGCTCGAACGGATGTTCAGTGCGCCCGTTAACGCCGAGGTTACCGCACAGGAACTGGATCGCCTGCTCTTTATTGCTAAAGGACTGATCAACAAAGATATTCTCCAGCGCCAGCAGTGGGCGAACGTCTTCTTCCGGCGTAAAGGCGGTGAGTAACGCTTCAATTTCCTGCGCGCTGCGGCATTCACATGCCTGACGCGCCAGTTCCCGACACGCCTCGCTATCCAGTTGACGAAGCTGGCTTTTCACCGCCGGAATGCGCGGGCTACTCATACTTAACTCGTCCAGGCCCAGCCCAAGCAGTAGCGGCAGATAACGGCTTTCACCGCCCAGTTCACCGCAAATGCCTACCCATTTACCCCGCTGATGCGCAGTGGTAATAATCTGCTGCAACATGCGCAGGAACGATGGCGTAATCGGGTTATACAACGGCGATACGCGCGGGTTATTACGATCGACCGCATACAGATACTGGGTCATATCGTTAGAACCGATACTGAAGAAATCTACCTCATCGCAGAAGTGATCGATGATGTAGCACACCGACGGCACTTCCACCATGATACCCAGCGTAATCGTCTCTGCATGACGCAGGCCATCGCGCTTGAGCTCAACGATCGCTTTTTGGATCTCGCCCTTCACCCATAAGATCTGATCGAGGCTGTGAACCATTGGGATCATCAACTGGGCGTTGCCGAAACTGGCGGCGCGCAAAATGGCCCGCAGTTGAGTGCGGAACAGGCCAGCAAATTCCGGGTAAATTCGTACCGCACGATAGCCGAGGAACGGGTTCTCTTCCTGGGGAATATTCAGATAAGGAATGCTTTTATCGCCGCCGATGTCCATTGTGCGGAAGATAATTGGCTTGTCGCCCGCTGCCAGTAGCACCTGCTGGTAGGCTTCAAATTGCTCCTGCTCGTCCGGCGCGCTGTCGCGATCCATATAGAGCATTTCGGTACGAAACAGCCCAACGCCTTCCGCGCCGTTGGCAAACGCGCCTGGCGCTTCCAGAGCGGTGCCGATATTCGCCGCAATATCAATACGCTTGTTATCACGGGAATAGGCCAGCTGCGCGGCAGCCTGCGCCTGTTGTTTTTGGCGTTTATCCGCCAGCGTCTGCGCGACCTGATAATAACCGCTCACCGCGTCATTCGGGTTAATCGCCAGCACACCGCACTGGGCGTCAAGCACCGCCGGTTGCCCGGCATAGCGCGCGATCGCATCCAGCGGCAGGCCGCTAAGAACCGGGATCGCCGAGGCACGGGCCAGAATCAGGGTATGCGAGGTGCGCCCGGTTTTCTCCAGAATCATGCCCGCAAGATTTTTTAAATCGAGGCTCAAAAACTGGCTTGGGGTTAAATCCTCGGCCACCAGAATAGTCGGTTTTTCCAGCACCAGATTGTTGCGCGGCTTCAGTTCCGGCCAGGTGATATGCAGCAACTGTTCGCTGATATCGCGAATGTCGCTGACCCGCTCGCGCAGATAATCGCTGGCAGAAGCAGATAGTTTGGCGCAAACCTGCTCCATATTGCTGATGATCGCCGCCCCCAGCCCCTGATGCTGTTCTGCCATCAGGTGACGGATATTGCCTGCAAATACATCATCCTGGATCAGCGACAAATGGGCGCTGAGGATAGTTTTGCTTTCGCCGTCACGCTCGCGCAGTTGCTGGTTCAGTTGCTCGGCAAGCGTTGCCAGGCTGTGCTCCAGCCGGGTGGAGTCTTGCGCACTGGCAGGGATTACCCGATAACTATCGAGGCTGTTGCTCTGTAACAGGGTCAGCGTACCCACGCCGACGCCGCTTGCCAGCACATTGCCGTACAGTAAATCAGGATTCAGACGGCTTAATGAACGCGGCAGCGGATGCGCCGTCAGTTCTGCCTGCGTTGGCTGGACGCTGTCGCTGTCGATAAAGCGCACCTGGATGTACTCTTCCAGCACGCGCCGCGCCTGCTCTTCATCGCTGCCGCTAATGTTCAGGCTGCAACTGTCATTAAATAAAGTGCCGGTACCAATCAGCGCCAGCGAACTTTTCGCATCGGCCTTTGCGTTCTGGCGATGGTTAATAAAAGTGATTTCGCTTTGCCACTGGCTGCACTGTTCTTTAAGTTCCCACGCCGGACGAGCATGAATACCGTTAGGCAAAGGACAGAGAAATTGAATCGTTAACATAACCGCTCCGGGTTAATCAGGAGATCATCTGAAATCCGTCAGTTGAACAACCGTCTCACGGGTAAGACGTTGAATAAGGGCAGATAAAAGTTGCTGCATCTGCAAAATGTCGCGGCAATCGGCAATCGATGCCGCACAATGTCCGTGGCGCGTCGCTGGCCCCATCACCACCGTGGGTACGCCGGTGTCAGTTAAATGCACCGCTCCACCGTCCGTGCCGCCGTTGCTGAACATATCTGCCTGTAACGGCACGCCAATTTCTGCCGCCACGGTTTCAATCCACGCGGTAAGTTTTGGCGGCGCAATCAGCGACTTGTCGCTTAATACCAGCATCGGGCCGTTACCAATCTGGCGATGGTTAGCCGCGCCATAATCAAAGTTTTTCGCCCAGCAGGCGGTATCCAGCACAATCGCAACGTCCGGTGAAACCGCGCGGGTGGCAGTTTGCCCGCCGCGTAACCCCACCTCTTCGCTGGAACTGGCCACCAGCCACACTTCCGCAGGCAGTTCAGCGCTGTGTAGTTCGCGCAGTAACGTCACCAGCAGGTAGCAACCGAGGCGGTCATCAAAGGCTTTCCCCATCACCCGCTGGTGAGGGAGAACCTGAAAAGTAGTATCAAAGGTGACGCGATCGCCTGGACGAATTCCCGCCTGCATCACTTCGTCATACGAGCGCGCACCAATGTCCACGCGCATGGCGCTGACGTCATTCCCCTGCCGGTCGCCGTCAAGCAGGCCTGGAATTTTGCACTCTTCACGGGTAGTGATACGTACCGACTGAAGCTGGCGGGCAGCCATGCGTACATTGCCAACCGGCAACACATCGATCGCCCCTTCGCGGGAGATGCTGCGCACCATAAATCCCACTTCATCCATATGCGCACAGATCATCACCTTCGGACCTGTCGATTCATTGAGGCGGATCAGCACCGATCCCAGGCCGTCAAATCGCACTTCTTTTTGCAGGCGATCCGCTTCTTCCAGCAGGATATGCCGTACTTCCTGTTCCGAGGAGGCGATCGCATCTGCCTCGCTCAACGCTTTTAATAGCGATAAATCCATTATGCCTCTCCCGTGAGCAACACTGTTTTCGGCATGGCGTAGAGCACTTCTGCGCCTTGCGGGGTGACCAGCACAACATCTTCGATGCGCACGCCCCCTTGCCCTGGCAAATAAATCCCCGGCTCCACGGTCAGTAACATGCCTGGCTGTAGCGTCGTGGTGTCCCGCGGTGAAAAACGCGGCTCTTCATGGACTTCAATGCCGATAGCATGACCGGTGTTATGACCGAAATAGTCGCCATAACCTGCTTCTGTAATGACCCGGCGCGCGGCATCGTCAACCTGCTGGCAGCGCACGCCGGGGCGAATCGCGGAGATTGCTGCGAGCTGTGCCTGCAAAACAATTTGATAGACGTTAAACAGCGGGTGAGATTCGGCGCTCACCCCTTCGCCATTCACCAGCAAGGTGCGCGTCATATCAGAGCAGTACCCCTGATAGAGCGCACCAAAATCAAGAGTGACAAACTCGCCCGCTGCAACAATCTTGTCGCTGGCTTTACCGTGCGGCAGCGCGCCACGCCAGCCGCTGGCGACAATGGTGTCAAAAGAAGCTTTTTCTGCGCCCTGCTGGCGCATAAACCACTCCAGTTCAGCGGCTATCTCGCGCTCGCTCATCCCCGCCTGAATAAAGCGGCGAATATGCTCCGCACCACGATCGGCAATCCCACAGGCGAGGCGGATTTTCTCCACCTCCTCTGGCGTTTTGATTTGCCGCAGCACATCCGGCGTGGCGCTAACCAGTTTCGCATTGAGTTCAGACTGCCAGCAGTGCGCGGTTTCCCAACTCACCTGCTGGCCCTCAAAACCGAGCGTTTGCAACTGCTCATCGGCAATGATTTGCCTGGCGATGGTTGTAAGCTTGTGCGTCGCGTCAAGCAAATGCAGCTGGTAACCTTGCGTGCGGGCTTCTACATCCGCGTAATAGCGCGAGTCCACCAGAATGTGCGCACTTTCACGGCTAATCAGCACATAGCCTGATCCGGTGGAGATCCCCAGATGCGGCTGTTTGTTCTGCCGTGAGGAGAGAAGCACCGCATCCAGTTGTTGCGCCTTAAGCCAGTCGCGCAGCGAAGCGAGTAATGTCATCAGGATTGTCCTTCTTACAGGCTATCGATTAACAATTTGCCTTTGCGGAACATCATCAGACGCAGGAACACCACCATCAGCGCAGTAATGACTGCTCCCAGCGCGATCCCCGCCATATAGACGCCCAGGTTAGTGACCAGTGGCCATGCCCAGATAGCGGATTCCGGGAACCATTGCACTGCGCCCAGCCAGACTGCAGCGGTTGAGCCGACAATCGCGCCGACCATATAGGACGGAATGGCGGTGATGGGGCTTTCCAGTGCAAACGGAATCGCACCTTCACTGATCCCCATAAAGGCAAGGAACATGGCGGTTTTACCCTGCGGATAAAGCTGAGCGTTGAACAGGCGTTTGCCGGTTAAACGACGGTCAATAATGGTCGCCAGACCCAGACCAATCGGCGGAATAACGATAGCGATAGAACGTGCGGTGACCGGTAATACGTGGTCCGTGGTAAAGCTGAAGGCAACGAAACCTGCGGCTTTGTTGATCGGGCCACCAAGGTCGATTGCTGTCGCCGCGGCGATCCCCATCGCATACATTAGCGCGCCCTTCTCACCTGCGGCAGTCAGCACGGTACGGATACCGCCGTTGATCCAGCCGCCAAAGGGGGTGATGACGTAGTACATCGCCAGCATGACAAAAATGGCGGAAAGAATCGGTAGCAAAAAAGTGGTTTTGAACGCTAACAGGAAATCCGGTAACTGGATTTTCTGGTTCATCCATTTCACAAGGTAACCGGCAACGATAGAAATAATCAGCGCACCAATGAAGGTGGACGGCACCGGCGAAGAGGTCGCCCATTGCATAGTGCTGGGATCGAAGTTCAGCAGTTGCGTCGGCTGGGTAGACATCAAGCCGCCAATAAAACCAGCCGGGAACGCCAGTTTGCCGCCGATAGAGTTCGCCACAAAAGCGGCAAACATCGGAATGGCGAAACCAAACAACACGCCGCCGAAGGACTGCGACAGCCAGGCAAATTTCAGTAAGGAAAGGTCGAAACCGGAGAATTTCCCGCTATTAAGAGCATCCATGATGCCGATATCAGCAGGAATTTTAAGCCAGCTATAAGCAATAAGCTGGCTGAAAGCGAGGATCACACCGCCCATAATTAAGGTCGGCACCATGCGTGAAATCCCTGACATCACATGCTGCGGGAGTTCACCCCAGAAGCTGCTTTTAGAGGCCTGCGGATTCTTAACTGCCGCTGCCGCACCGGATGCGCCAGGCACAACGGTTGCACTGCGTTTTTTAATGGCCATAACAATTATCCCTGTCGAATATTACTGTTGTTCAGAGGCAATCATCTCTTCGATTTCTTTGATGATGCCCGCAGCGTTTTTAATTGCGTCCTGCAAAGTGATTTCATAAACGTCGCGTGATTCGAAACGTTCGTTATCTTCCGGGGTAACCGCCACGGAGTGGATGATGATGGTCGCTTCGGCGATATCCTGCGCGGTCAGGCGATTCTGGATGCCGTCCGCGCCCTGAGTTTCAATTTTCACTTCATAGCCTGCTTCCACCGCCGCTTCTTCCAGCGCCTGGGCTGCCATAAAGGTGTGAGCCAGACCCATCGGGCAGGCACATAAAGCAATCAGTTTCTTACTCATCGTTAATTCCTCGTTCAGTGATAGTTGACGAGTGAAATTATGAACGTGCAAAACAAATCGCCGTTACCAGACAAATAATGCATTTACTGGAGAATTAATCCCGCTGTACGGAAGTGTGACGCAGGTCGGCCTTGTGAGGGGACACAAAGGAAAATTGAATTAACTGTATGATTTAAAAGATTATCGGGAGAGTTACCTCCCGATATAACAGGAAGGATTTACAGAATGTGACCTAAGGTCTGGCGTAAATGTGCACCGGAACCAAGAAGGCCCGGATTGTCATGGACGATGAGATACACCGGAATATCATGGACATATTCTTTAAAGCGCCCTTTATCTTCAAATGCGGCACGGAAACCGGAGGCTTTGAAGAACTCAAGGAAACGTGGCACGATACCACCCGCAATAAACACGCCGCCAAATGTCCCGAGATTGAGCGCCAGATTGCCGCCAAAACGGCCCATAATGACGCAAAACAGCGACAACGCACGGCGGCAATCGGTGCAGCTGTCAGCCAGCGCGCGTTCGGTAATATCTTTTGGCTTGAGATTTTCTGGCAGGCGGTTGTCGGCTTTAACAATTGCGCGATACAAATTCACCAGTCCTGGGCCAGAAAGCACGCGCTCTGCCGAAACATGACCAATTTCTGCACGCAGTATTTCGAGGATAATGCCCTCTTCTTCACTATTCGGCGCAAAATCAACGTGACCGCCTTCGCCTGGCAAGCTTACCCAACGCTTATCGACATGGACCAGATGCGCAACCCCAAGCCCCGTTCCGGCACCGTAAACCGCAATAGGCTTACCTTCGACCGGTTCTGCGCCACCAAACTGAATCAGATGCTCTTTTTTCAGCATCGGGATCGCCATCGATACAGCGGTAAAATCGTTAATAATTTCCAGATGGCTAAAACCGAGATTCTTTTTCATTTCGGCAATTGAGAACGCCCAGGTATGGTTGGTCATTGCCACCCAGTCACCGGTAATTGGGCAAGCGATGGCAATACAGCCGTCTTTCACCTCGACCTTATGTTCTTCAAGATAAACGCGAATGACCGCTTCGAGGCTGGGGTAATCAAGCCCTGAATAGGTCTTAGCCTGCGAGATTTCACCACTGGCAATATCACACAGAGCAAGACGTGCGTTGGTGCCGCCCACATCACCGACTAATGCATACTTTGTCATTCTTCAACTGCTCCGCTAAAGTCAAAATAATTCTTTCTCACACTGTAAATACCTGGGGGCATAACAACAACGCCGGAAAGGCAGGCTCCCTGTAAATATCGATCTGGGTCACACAATTACTTTATCGTTTCAGCACCAATTGCAGCGATGCCTTTTTGCAAGCTGGGCAAACTAAGTATCTGACCCCGCATAAGGAATAGAACATGCTCCATCCGCGAGCCAGAACCATGTTGTTATTATCGCTCCCCGCCGTGGCAATTGGGATTGCGTCCAGTCTTATTCTGATTGTGGTGATGAAAATCGCCTCGGTATTACAGAATTTGCTCTGGCAACGACTGCCGGGAACTCTGGGGATAGCTCAGGATTCACCTTTCTGGATCATCGCCATATTAACGCTAACAGGTATTGCGGTGGGGTTGGTTATCCGTTTCAGCCAGGGGCATGCTGGACCAGACCCCGCCTGTGAACCGCTGATCGGCGCACCGGTTCCGCCCTCTGCGCTACCTGGACTTATCGTAGCATTAATTCTCGGTCTTGCTGGCGGCGTCAGCCTGGGGCCGGAACATCCGATCATGACCGTCAATATCGCCCTTGCGGTTGCCATTGGCGCTCGTCTGTTACCGCGCGTCAACCGAATGGAGTGGACTATTTTAGCCTCTGCCGGCACCATCGGCGCACTGTTTGGCACACCTGTTGCGGCGGCGTTGATATTTTCGCAAACCTTAAATGGTAGTAGTGAAGTTCCGCTATGGGATCGTCTTTTTGCGCCGTTAATGGCGGCAGCAGCTGGTGCACTTACTACCGGATTATTTTTCCATCCCCATTTTTCACTGCCCATTGCGCATTACGGAAAAATGGAAATGACCGATATTCTCAGCGGTGCAATTGTCGCGGCGATTGCCATCGCAGCAGGGATGGTCGCCGTATGGTGCTTACCACGGTTGCACGCGATGATGCATCAAATGAAAAATCCGGTGCTCGTGCTGGGTATTGGCGGATTTATTCTCGGTATTCTGGGGGTTATGGGTGGACCAGTTTCGCTGTTTAAAGGGCTGGATGAGATGCAGCAGATGGTGGCAAATCAGGCTTTCAGCACCAGCGATTACTTTTTGCTGGCAGTAATTAAACTTGCCGCCCTGGTCGTTGCTGCCGCCAGTGGCTTTCGCGGTGGGCGAATCTTCCCGGCAGTGTTTGTCGGGGTGGCATTAGGGTTGATGCTGCATGAGCACGTTCCCGCCGTTCCAGCGGCAATAACCGTTTCCTGCGCTATTCTCGGCATCGTGCTGGTGGTAACACGCGATGGCTGGTTAAGTCTTTTTATGGCGGCAGTCGTTGTACCCAATACCACATTGCTACCGCTGCTCTGTATCGTCATGCTTCCGGCATGGCTGTTATTAGCAGGTAAGCCGATGATGATGGTCAATCGTCCGAAGCAACAGCCACCCCACGATAACGTTTAGCAAAAAATGCTCTCCTTTATGATTTAAGAGTTATGGCGATGATACGGGGCTTTACCTCCCCGTAATATTGCGTTAACAGGCCGCTGACGGCTTCGATCGTGAAGGAGAATAACAATGTTCAGGTCACTGTTTCTGGCGGCCGCCCTGATGGCATTTACCCCGCTTGCGGCAAACGCAGGTGAAATCACCCTACTGCCATCAATCAAATTACAAATTGGCGATCGCGATCATTACGGTAATTACTGGGACGGTGGTCACTGGCGCGACCGTGACTACTGGCATCGCAATTATGAATGGCGTAAGAACCGCTGGTGGCGTCATGATAATGGCTACCATCGTGGCTGGGATAAGCGTAAAGCGTATGAGCGTGGCTATCGTGAAGGCTGGCGCGATCGTGACGATCATCGCGGAAAAGGCCGCGGACATGGACACCGCCATTAAACACATTCGCCAATGGAGCACAATGCCTGATGCGACGCTAGCGCGTATCAGGCCTACAAACCGGCTCTTTAACGCATAGGGCGGATAAGGCGTTTACGCCGCATCCGCCAATGGTGCCAGATGCGACACCAGCTGAACTACAATCCCAGTGCCGTTCCCACCAGTAACCAGATATTCAGCGCCACTACCAGCACCACAATCACCCAGCCTGTCTGTTTTACGCGTTTACTGTTCACCAGATCGCCCATCAACTTACTGTCACTGGTAAAAATCAGCAGTGGAACCAGCGCCAGAGCGATACCAAAACTTAACAGCACCTGACTCATAACCAGAATCCGTGTCGGATCTAATCCCATCAGAATGACAATAAATGACGGCAGCATGGTGACTGTACGACGCACCCACAGCGGGATATGAAAGCGAATGAAGCCCTGCATCACCACCTGCCCCGCCAGTGTCCCCACCACCGTTGAGGACAGTCCGGCAGCAACCAGGCTTAATCCAAAGACCGTTGCCGCAGCATGGCTTAACAACGGTTGCAGCGTCAGGTAAGCCTCATCAAGATCGGCAACACCAGTATGACCTGAAAAATGGAACGCCGCCGCAGCTGTAGCCATCATCGCCAGATTGACAAAACCGGCAATAGTCATGGCGATAGCCACATCCCATTTGGTGGCGGAATAACGTTGTTGACGAGAACCGCCATGTAAATGTTGAGTGAGCGAAGAGTGCAAATAAATCACATGCGGCATAATCGTCGCCCCTAACACGCCTGCTGCCAGGAAGACCGCCTCCGAAGTAGGTAAACTCGGGATCACCATTCCTTTACCCAGCTGCGCCAGGTTAGGCTGGGAGAAAATCAACTCGACAATGTAAGCCGCGGCAACAAACAACAGTAACCCGCCAATCACTTTCTCCAGTGGTTTTTGCCCGCGACGTTGCAGCATTAAAATCAGGAAAGTCGCGATCCCCGTCAGCACCGCGCCTTGCAACAACGAAACACCAAGAATGAGTTTAAAACCGATCGCCGCACCAATAAATTCCGCCAGGTCGGTTGCCATCGCAATAATTTCTGCCTGAACCCAATAGAACCACACTACGGGACGCGGATAGTGATCACGAATCTGCTCCGCCAGATTTTTACCGGTGGCAATCCCCAGTTTGGCAGAGAGGATCTGAATCAGCATCGCCATCAGGTTGGCCCAAACGACAACCCACAGTAGCTGATAGCCGAAGCTGGCACCCGCCTGAATATTGGTCGCAAAGTTACCGGGATCGATATAACCAATCGCCGCAATGAACGCAGGTCCCATTAATGCGAGCCTCATCTTGCGCACCGCCCGTCCGCTGCTACTCTCAACGCGATAGTTCGTCATCTTGTGCCTCTAAAACATAGCCTTTGCTATGTTTCATGCTATGCCAAACGAGAATGATTATCAAATTCATTTAAATGGGTTGTGGTGATTTCTCTGATAGACCAAGATTATGACTACGAAAAGATTGATGACTTGAATGTTATGGTTATGTTTAATGTTAGCACATTTACATAACTTTCAGCTTCCATACACAACATAGCAGAAATGTATGACAGCTCACTATTTTTGAAGCTTGTCACAGGACGTCATTATAGTGTGTGTCAGATCTCGTTTTCCTTAACCATGTTACATAGAATGTGCACGGAAATTTAACCTGCCTCATATTTGGAGCAAATATGGACCGCGTCCTTCATTTTGTACTGGCACTTGCCGTTGTTGCGATTCTCGCACTGCTGGTAAGCAGCGACCGCAAAAAAATTCGTATCCGTTATGTTATTCAACTGCTTGTTATCGAAGTGTTACTGGCGTGGTTCTTCCTGAACTCCGACGTTGGTTTAGGCTTCGTGAAAGGCTTCTCCGAAATGTTCGAAAAACTGCTCGGATTTGCCAACGAAGGGACTAACTTCGTCTTTGGTAGCATGAATGATCAAGGCCTGGCATTCTTCTTCCTGAAAGTGCTGTGCCCAATCGTCTTTATCTCTGCACTGATCGGTATTCTCCAGCACATTCGCGTGTTGCCGGTGATTATCCGCGCAATTGGTTTCCTGCTCTCCAAAGTCAACGGCATGGGCAAACTGGAATCCTTTAACGCCGTCAGCTCCCTGATTCTGGGTCAGTCTGAAAACTTTATTGCCTATAAAGACATCCTCGGCAAAATCTCCCGCAATCGTATGTACACCATGGCAGCAACGGCGATGTCCACCGTGTCGATGTCCATCGTTGGTGCATACATGACCATGCTGGAGCCGAAATATGTCGTTGCGGCGCTGGTACTGAACATGTTCAGCACCTTTATCGTGCTGTCGCTGATCAACCCTTACCGTGTTGATGCCAGTGAAGAAAACATTCAGATGTCCAACCTGCACGAAGGTCAGAGCTTCTTCGAAATGCTGGGTGAATACATTCTGGCAGGTTTCAAAGTTGCCATTATCGTTGCCGCGATGCTGATCGGCTTTATCGCCCTGATCGCCGCGCTGAACGCACTGTTTGCCACCGTGACTGGCTGGTTTGGCTACAGCATCTCCTTCCAGGGCATCCTGGGCTACATCTTCTATCCGATTGCATGGGTGATGGGTGTTCCTTCCAGTGAAGCACTGCAAGTGGGCAGTATCATGGCGACCAAACTGGTTTCCAACGAGTTCGTTGCGATGATGGATCTGCAGAAAATTGCTTCCACGCTCTCTCCGCGTGCTGAAGGCATCATCTCTGTGTTCCTGGTTTCCTTCGCTAACTTCTCTTCTATCGGGATTATCGCCGGTGCGGTTAAAGGCCTGAATGAAGAGCAAGGTAACGTGGTTTCTCGCTTCGGTCTGAAACTGGTTTACGGCTCTACCCTGGTGAGTGTGCTGTCTGCGTCAATCGCAGCACTGGTGCTGTAAAACCATACATAAAAAAGCCGGGGATCATTCCCCGGCTTTTTTACGCCTGTTAATCAGCTAATGGCTGCGGGCGACCAATCAAATACCCTTGCAGATATTGCACCCCGAGCTTATGCAATAGCGCCTGCTGCTGTTGCGTCTCGACAAACTCCGCGACCACACTCAATGACTTCGCTTTCGCCAGATCGGTAATTGATCTCACAATCATCGCATCCAGCGTATTCGTGACGATATCTTTCACAAAGACGCCATCAATTTTGATGATATCAGCCTGCAAACGCTTTAACCGTTCGTAGTTGGCATAACCGGTGCCAAAGTCATCAATCGCAATCCGGAAACCAAACTTATGCAGTTGCTCGATGTTGTACATGCTGCTTTCTGCGTTAGAAAACGCCTGCTCCTCGGTGATCTCAAGAATGACCGCCTGCGGGGAGATGTGATAACGCTTAAACAGACGAATAATCCGCCCGGCAATATTCTTTTGCAGCAGCGTGAGCGGCATTAAATTGACTGAAAAGCGCGGGCCTTTTTTGTCGCAAGGATGTGTTGCCAGCCACTTCAACAGGGATTCCAGCACTTGCAAATCAAAACGCGCGCTAAGGTTAAACTGAGCAATAAGGGGCAGAAACTTATCCGGGGTCATAATGCCGCCGTCATATTTCAGTCGCGCGAGGATCTCATCATAACCTTCACCCTCTTTGTTGCGAATTGGCTGGGCGTAGAGCAGCAAATCACCCTGATCTAACGCCGTACGAATGGTATTCAGCAATAGCACCTGTTTAGTGGTCTGCCCGGAAACCATCTCCTCTCTGCTATCCAGCGCCAGCACATGATGATGTGCGCAGGATTGCTCCGCCAGCCAGCTTAACTGCCCCAACAAGGGTTGCAGGGTTTCCTGATTTCCATCAAAACGCCCCCAGGCAGCACCATAGCCCATATCCAGCCCGGTATTGTTCCAGTGAATTTGCCGACTATTCAGGATGTTAACCATATGCTGGAGTCGCCCTTCCGTTTCCGGTCCACTCAGCACTAACAGCAGTTCACTACCCGGCAATTGATACAACTTTTCGTTTTCCTGCATCAACGGCAGCAGCGTACGGTAAATTGATCGGATACAGTGAACGCGCATCATTAAGCCGTAATGACGACTCATAAACTCAAGATTATCAATGCGCAGGCAGCAAAAACTCTTGCCCGCCTCTTGCTCCGGCGCTTGTTCTAACGCACGAAAGTTGGGTAGGAGCGTTAACGGATCGGTCAGCGCCTGCAAATGCCAGCGGCGATTAAGCCATTCACTGCGATGATAAATGCGCACCATATAGAGCAGGCAAACACTAAAGGAAATCAGCACCGCGAGAATAAATGCCAGCGAATATTCGGTTAGTACCCCTTGCAAAAAGTTCTGGTTGTAATTCAGCAGGCAAAGCGTTGAAACAGCCCAGGTGAGATTTAAAAACGGATAGCGAAGCTTACCGACACCGAGGGTAAAGATGATAAAGAAAACAGGTACCAGGTAACCGGCAATAAAGTCATTCTCATACGGTGTGCACATCAGAAGTAGCAGCACGCTAAGAGCTGCCAGCCAGCTTAAGGTAAATGCGCGTTTCTCTTTGCTCAACGACGGAGCGATATCCCTGCGCCACAATATCTGCGCAAAGTGGGGACTTACAATCATGCGAGTGAGATAGTAGAAAAGCATGTTGTAAATCAGCACAGCGGTGAAAAGGCTTAGTAAATCAACGACTGTGAAAATGGCATCCGCATCGCCGAAAAAGGTGGATATCTTTAGCGGGAAATCAAAAAAGCTCCCCACAAGATACATGCTGCATTTGATGCCGATCGGCGTCACCAAACCAAGCCAGAAAAGACGTTGCCAGACATATCGGCTGGTCAATCCATAACGCCAACGCGTCCCCAGCTGCCAGCGTAATATTGCGCAGGCACACAACACAACAAACGTCTGGCTGCCGAGCATGACCGCGGTCTGTAAAAAAGAGAGATGAAAGTTCCACAGATTGGTGCAAAACATCCCGCATAAAACGGGAACGACACCGCGCCAGCCAAAGATAAACAAGATTGACAGCATTACGCACAGTGGCATCCACGCCAGAAAGATATAACTGGAATGGATAATGGCAAGTGGCGAAATAAAACGGGATAGCTGAATAAGTACCACGGTGAGCGTAAACGCTAGTGTGAATATCTTGATATTTTTTATCAGGTTATGCTCCACAAACATGAGTACACTACTCTCACTGATCGGGGTTTTCAGGCACACAAATAATAAGTTTATTCGCATCGCGAAGCAAACAGGGGCCAGCCTGTTGCCGATTTTTCATCCAATGATGCTTTCACCAGGCGGCGCTAACCCGGACGTAGACTGTATTACAAAAGCGGCAAAAAGCAGAGACAAAAAACCCCCGCTTTGCAGCGAGGGTTGGAAATTTGGTGGAGCTAAGCGGGATCGAACCGCTGACCTCTTGCATGCCATGCAAGCGCTCTCCCAGCTGAGCTATAGCCCCGTCACGTAAAGCTTGTCGAGTTGACGGGCGGCATCATATGAATTCCGCCCGAATGTGTCAACGGCAAATTGCAACGTGTAGTTTCAATCGCTGAAAAATCAGGCAAATGAACAATTTTGGAAAACCGCTCGCATTCAGTAGTTATTCATGTCACGGTTTCCTGTAAAGTGGTGTTATAAAATGAACTACTAATAGACCCACATACATTCAGGGAATTGTTATGTTCAAGGAGAGGATGACGCCAGATGAACTTGCCAGACTGACCGGCTATAGCCGGCAAACCATTAATAAATGGGTACGCAAGGAAGGCTGGACAACGTCACCAAAACCTGGCGTCCAGGGTGGCAAAGCCCGACTGGTTCACGTCAATGAACAGGTTCGTGAATATATTCGCAATGCTGAACGTCCAGAAGGTCAGGGAGAAGCGCCTGCCCTGTCTGGTGATGCGCCGCTTGAAGTGTTGCTAGTGACACTGGCGAAAGAGATGACGCCAGTTGAACAAAAACAGTTTACATCCTTGCTTCTGCGGGAAGGGATTATCGGATTATTACAACGCTTAGGGATTCGCGATAGCAAATAATATGAAAAGATTACGCAATAAAATGACCACCGAAGAACTGGCTGAATGCCTCGGTGTGGCTAAACAAACTGTTAACCGTTGGATCAGAGAAAAAGGCTGGAAAACGGAAAAATTTCCTGGCGTGAAAGGCGGTCGTGCCAGACTTATTCTGGTCGATACGCAAGTTTGCGAGTTTATTCAGAACACGCCAGCCTTCCATAACACGCCGATGCTTCTGGAAGCCGAAGAACCCCTTGCCGAATACGCACCGGGGATTCGCACTCCTGCTTATCGGCAAATCATCAGCGCAATAGACAACATGACTCACAGTGAGCAGGAAAAAGTTGCGCAATTTTTGTCACGCGAAGGAATTCGTAATTTCCTTGCTCGTCTCGACATAGATGAATCAGAATAAATAAAAAACGGCAGGGGTATCTCTCCTGCCGTTTATCTTTTATGCGCTAATTACTGCTGATTTTCGCGTTCAGCAATAAAAGCCAGCGCTTTGTTGATACGCTCGATACTGCGGGTCTTACCGATTGCATGAACGGTAACATCCAGTGCCGGAGACTGCCCCGCACCGGTTACGGCGACACGCAGCGGCATACCAACTTTACCCATACCCACTTCCAGCTCATCCGCCGTCGCCTGAATAGCGTGATGAACGTTTTCAGCGGTCCAGTCAGTAATCGCGGCCAGTTTGTTACGAACCACTTCCAGCGGCTGACGCGCTACCGGACGCAGATGTTTTTTCGCGGCGTCGGCATCGAACTCAGCAAAATCTTCGTAGAAATAACGGCAGCTCTGTGCCATCTCTTTCAGCGTCTTGCAGCGTTCGCCCAGCAGTTTCACCAGATCAGCCAGCTGCGGGCCGTTACGGGTATCGATATTTTCCTGCTCAATGTGCCACTGTAAGTGAGTAGCAACATACTCCGGCGGCAGCGCGTTAATGTAGTGATGGTTCAGCCACAGCAGCTTGTCGGTGTTGAACGCACTGGCAGATTTGCTGACGGCATTCAGGGTGAAGTATTTGATCATCTCTTCACGAGTGAAGATTTCCTGATCGCCGTGGGACCAGCCCAGACGCACCAGATAGTTCAGCAGTGCTTCTGGCAAATAACCGTCATCACGATACTGCATTACGCTGACCGCCCCGTGACGTTTGGACAGTTTTTTGCCGTCATCGCCGTTGATCATAGAAACGTGCGCGTAAACCGGTACCGGCGCTTTCAGTGCTTTAAGAATGTTGATCTGGCGTGGCGTGTTGTTGATATGGTCTTCGCCACGGATAACGTGGGTGATTTCCATATCCCAGTCGTCAACCACCACACAGAAGTTATAGGTTGGAGAACCATCGGTACGACGGATAATCAGATCATCCAGCTCCTGGTTGCTGAATTCGATCGGACCACGGATCTGATCGTCAAAAACAACAGAACCTTCCTGCGGGTTAGCAAAACGTACAACACACGGTTCATCATCAGCATGATGCTCATGGCTGTGGCGGCAGCGACCGTCATAACGCGGCTTCTCACCTTTCGCCATTTGCTCTTCGCGCAGCGCTTCCAGGCGCTCTTTAGAGCAATAGCATTTATAAGCAGTGCCCTCTTCCAGCATCTGATCGATCACCGCGTTGTAGCGATCAAAACGTTTGGTCTGGTAGTACGGACCTTCATCCCACTCCAGGCTCAGCCAGTTCATGCCATCCATAATGGCTTCGATAGCTTCCGGCGTGGAACGCTCAAGATCGGTGTCTTCAATACGCAGCACGAACTCACCGCCGTGGTTACGTGCAAAAAGCCAGGAGTAAAGAGCAGTACGCGCGCCGCCAACGTGCAGATAGCCTGTTGGGCTTGGCGCGAAGCGAGTTTTGATTTTCATGAAATGGCCTTACGTTTAGAAAGATGCCGACAACCGGCAAATCCTGGAAAAATTGAGTGGGCGATATTCTATCACTCCCGCCTGATTCCTCAATGTAGTTCGGGTTGCAACCTTACGCATTATTGTTTTCGTTGACAAATTGCGCAACACGGTCTGTTTTGCGATCATCTTGCTTAAATTTACGACGAACGAACAATTTCTTTAGAAAATGCGTTGACTCATTTTGAACTCTCCCTATAATGCGACTCCACACAGCGGGGGTGATTAGCTCAGCTGGGAGAGCACCTCCCTTACAAGGAGGGGGTCGGCGGTTCGATCCCGTCATCACCCACCACTCGGGTCGTTAGCTCAGTTGGTAGAGCAGTTGACTTTTAATCAATTGGTCGCAGGTT